>MDTD01024437.1_pt1 | contig 20148 bp, 15 predicted proteins | sample 811221 | NCBI WGS metagenome assembly MDTD01 (sample SAMN05326646, study PRJNA326480) | marine metagenome | isolation source: seawater | place: Pacific Ocean: South West | collected 2011
AGCCTGCGGTATACGTCGACGCATTTTTGTTTGGCCCGGATCAGGTGAGCTTGCTGTTCTCCTTCACGCGAAGCTATTTCATGGTCGACGCATCGGTGCCCTCGCAATACGTGCTCTTCCTGCAGCAATTGATGCCGAAAAAGGAAATTTCAGAGATCTACAGCGCCATTGGCCACTTCCGTCATGGCAAAACCTATTTCTACCGTACCTCTACCCGACATGTTCGCTCGACCAATGACCAATTCATTGTGGCGCCCGGCATCAAAGGGATGGTGATGACGGTTTTTACGCTGCCGTCTTATGAGTACGTGTTCAAAATTATCAAGGACCGTTTCACCCCCCCCAAGGAGGTCACGCATCAGATCGTGAAAGACAAATACCACCTCGTAAAGCGTTGGGATCGAGCGGGGCGTATGGCGGACACACAGGAATTCAATAATCTGGTGTTTGATGCCAGCCGCTTTTCAGACGAGTTGATGGAAGAGCTCTACGCGACCTGCCCGTCGCAGATTCGCGTCAATGGCCGCGCACTGATTATCAAACACTGCTACGTCGAACGGCGGATGAATCCACTGAACCTCTATCTTCAGGAAGCGTCTGACGATGAGGTGAACGAGGTCATGAACGATTACGGCAATGCGATCAAACAGTTGGCGGCGGCGAATATTTTTCCGGGCGACATGCTCCTCAAGAATTTCGGCGTCACGCGCCATGGTCGTGTGGTCTTCTATGATTACGATGAAATTGAACCGCTGATCGACTGCCATTTCCGACGCATACCGCCGCCCCGAGACGAACTTGACGAGATGTCGGGTCAGCCTTGGTACTCGGTGGGTCCAAAGGATATTTTCCCCGAGGAATTCAGGCTGTTTTTCTCCGGCAACGCGCGCGCCCGCGCCGCCTTCGACGCGCAGCACGCGGATCTGTACGACGCAGATTTCTGGACGGGGCAACAGGAACAGATTCGTAATGGTGTTGTGGAGGATTTTTATCCTTATCCTCGGCGGATCCGGTTTTCGCAAAGACAGAAGGTGGCCTGATATGGCGTCTCTTTACTTGATTCGGCATGGGCAGGCTTCTTTTGGCAGCGCTAATTACGACCAGCTATCGCCCCTGGGCCAACGGCAGGCCGATGTGTCAGGTCGCTTCTTTGCGGATACCACATTGCACTTTGCCCAGGCGGTGAGTGGCGATCTGTCTCGCCAGCGCGAGACCGGTGAGCGAGTGTTAGCGAGCCAACCCAATCCCGCGGCGCTGCGAATAGACCCCCGCCTGAATGAGGTGGATAACGAGGGTCAAATTGCCGGTTTGTTGCCGATACTGTGCGAGCGCGATGCGGCCTTTGCGGAGCGTGTGAAAGCGGGCCGTAGTGACAGCAAGCAATATCAAAAGGTGATTCAAGCGGTCTTCAACGCCTGGGTGTCGCCCGATTGCCCGGACTTACCTGACACAGCGTCTTGGCCGGACTATCTGGCCGGTGTGCAAGCCGCGCTCGAGGATGCCATGGCGCAGGCTGAGAGCGGCACCGACACAGCGATCTTTACCTCGGGTGGCACGATCGCAACGGCAGTGAGTTGGGTGCTCGGTGTGCCCCACGACAAGATTTACGGGTTTTATGAGCCGGTATTCAATTGCTCCATCACGCGGCTGATTTTCTCTCGCGGCAGGGTGTCACTCTCCAATTTCAACGACACCGCGCACTTGCAGTTGTTGAGCAAACAGCTGGGAGAGAACCTGGTGACCTACCGGTGACATCAAGGCGATGACGTCGATCTGGTTAGTCCGTCACGGCGAGGCGGCGGCGGGTTTCAGCGAAGACACGGATCCACCCCTTTCGCCTTTGGGTCGTGAACAGGCACTCCAGAGTGCGGACACACTCAGCCGATGTGTTCCCGAGGATGCGGCCCTGCTGAGTAGCCCGAAGCGCCGCGCTACCGAGACGGGTGAGCCCTATGCGGCGAGCGTTCGGGGTAAGTTGGAGATCGACGCCCGGTTCATCGAACTGCCTTCCCCGCGTGACTTGGCTGCGCGACGCCAATGGTTGGACGAAGTACTTCAGGGGCAGTGGAGCGCGCTGCCGGAGCCGGTGCAACTATGGCGACGTGAGATTGTCTCTGCGATTGACTCGATTACCTCACCGACGGTGATTTTCACTCATTTCCTGGTGATCAATGCGGTGGCCGCCCACATCAGCGGCGAGGATGGCGTTGTGCAGTGTTTGCCAGCGAATGCCTCAGTGCATGAATTAAGCGTAGAGGGCAGTGGTTGGCAGTGGCGCGCACGCGGCGCAATGCTAGAGAGTGTGGTGAATTAAGTGCGCTTCAGCCGCATTAGGGATTCTTGAGCGGTCGACGCCAACAGTGTGCCGTCCTGAGCCCATAAAAACCCGCGGCTAAAACCTCTGCCGCCGCCAGCTCGCGGTGTGTCACAGTCATAGAGCACCCATTCGTCCATTTTCCCGGGATGATGAAACCAGATCGCGTGGTCGAGGCTGGCTGCCATGAAATGCTTGATGGGGTTGGTAAAGGGGTGCGGATAAAACACCGTACTCAGCAGGGAATAGTCAGAAATCATGACCAAGGCGGCCTGATGCGCCGCAGTATCGTCGGGCAACGGCCCCACGGCGCGAAACCAGGACCGGCCCATGGGGGGTTGGCTCTCGGCGAGGTACTCGGTCACGCGCTGCCGCTCGATTTGATACAGATCGATCAGATTGGGGTCACCCGGTTTAGTGGTGAAGCCGCGGAACCCCGACAGGTCATCTGCCTCAGTGCGGGGGGCGGTTACCTCGGGCATGTCGAAACAATGCGAGACGCCATCCTCGTTCTGGTGATAGCTGATAGAGGTGTTGAAAATGGCCTCGCCGTTCTGCCGCGCGACGACGCGCCGCGTTGAAAAAGAACGCCCGTCGCGGATCGGGTCGACCTCAAAATCGATGGGCGTCGAAGGGTCGCCGGCGCGAAGAAAGTAGGCGTGCAGGCTATGAGCGGTCAGCGCACCACCAACTGTTTGGTTGGCGGCCATTAGGCACTGCGCGACGACTTGGCCGCCAAATATGCGTTGTTGTGGCATCAGGCTGTCACCGACAAAGGTGAAATCGTCTTGTTGGCGCGGCGCAATCTGCGCCAGCACGTCGGTGAAACAGGTCACGGTGCGGTCCTTACTGCTGTGGCGTGGGAGTCGCCAGTCCTTGGAAGAAAACAGAAAAATAATCGGCGGCGCTGCCGTCGATATCGTCTATGGGCTGCCAGTTACCCAGATCCATCGCGGCATTCAACGCCCCGGTGAGCAGTTGGATCACGATTCCAGCAGGCAGTTCGCGAAATTCGCCACAGGCGATGGCATCGGTGACGGCCTGTTCCAGCGTCGCATGTACAGCCGCCAATCGGGCCAATAGCCGCTGCCTAACCGTTGGGGGTAGGGCGGTGATAGCGTTGAAATGCACCAGGGGCCCCTGATCGGAATTCTGTAGCGCAAAAATTTGTCGGCAGGCAATGTTGAGTTTGCTGCCGGGCGTAACATTCAGGCGCTCGACGCCGGCGACAATCCCTTCGAGTTGGTCGAGGGTATAGTCGAAACACTGGGTCAGCAGCGCTTCTTTGTTGGCAAAGTGGTAGTAGAAAGCGCCCTTCGACACCTGCAACTGTTCTGCGATCTCGTCGAGTGACGTCCCGCTGAAGCCTTTTTGGTTAAAGCACCGGGTGCCTGCTCTCAGAAACGCTTCCTGCTTACGGCGATTTTGTGTGTCGCGATCAAAGGCCTGCTCGTCTACAGGCAGCGAGAGTGAAGCAGTATCGGCAGCGGAGGCGAGAGATCTGGGGTCAGTTAAAAGCCCGAAGGTAAAGAGGTCACGAAGCACACCAATCACCGATGCTGCCTGTTCTCGTGGCATTTCATAGAGCCAGTAAAATGACCAGTCCAGCGCGCCGATCATCGCGCGCATTGTGACCACAGCGTTGCAAGGCCTGATGGTGCCGGAGGCAATACCCTGCTCCAGCAGGGTGATCAATCGTTTCGATAGGCGCCGGTATTCCCCCTCTAGTGCATCGCGATGCTCATCTTTTAACGACGCCACCTCTAGGGGTGCCGCGTAATAATCCCCTTCGCCGTCGAGTGCGCTGAGCGTGGTGTCGAGTTGGCTTTCTAAAAATGCCATCAAGCAGCTGTGCGGTGCGTCAAACGCCGCCTCAGCGGCGTCGAGCTGGGCGTGCGCTTGGCGCATATTGGCGTCATAGCATTGATAGATCAGGTCTTCTTTGGTCGCGACGTAGTAATACAGGCTGGTTTTGGTTAGGCCCAGACGCCCCGCGACATCAGCAAGCGTTGTCGAGCGAGCGCCCTTGGTGTTGAAGAGCTTGGCCGCACAGGACAACACCGCAGCGCGCTTGGTCTCGCGCTGCAGGCCGCGACTGAAGGGTGAGCGATTTGCTGGAGATGAAGTGGCCAAACGGTTTCTCTTGATACGTGTAATACGCCGTTTACCGGCCGGTAATTCTTGAAATTCGATTATTTGAACTTTAAGTATTTTTACTGAACCTGTCCATGCCCCACTCTCTATGCCCTCTCTTCTCAGAGACCGCATTTCTGTCGCAGAGGCAGAGTCAGATGACCGGAGAAGCGCTGCCCTGTGCGACGTGAGCCGTCTGTGCCACACTCCGCTCCCCACGGAAACTCGGTACAGGGCCCAGGCGGTGACGGACACGATCTCATTTATTCAGGAGCAGGGCGTGGCGACCCTGTCCTTTGATAACCCCGCGCGGCGCAATGCCCTGGGAGCAGCGGAACTCGATGCGATCGAGGCGGCGTTGGCGTCTCTGGCTGACGAGACCCGTGTGTTGATTATCACGTCGTCAGACGATCGCATCTTCTGCGCCGGTGCGGATCTCAATCAGATTCTCGACGGGTCGATCAGTGGTGACCGCTTCCAGACCGTGACGAATCAAATAGCGGCTCTGCCGATCCCGACCATCGCCGTGCTCACGGGGAACGTTTTTGGTGGCGGTGCTGAGTTGGCGCTGAGTTGTGATTTTCGTTTTGCGCGGGAGGGCATCAGCATGCGCATTCCGGCCGCCGCGATTGGCTTGTGCTACCCGGTAGAGGGTATCGAGCGTATTACGAGGAGGTTAGGTCCCCAACTGGCCCGGCGCGTGCTGGTTGCCGCGGAAACCTTTAGCGTAGAGCAGATGCTGTCCTTGCGTCTGGTGGATGCCGTGCATGCTGACTCCGCGCTGCGTCAAGAAGCCAGGGCGTATGCCGAGTCGCTGTTGGCCCTCGCGCCGATGGCGGTGACTCATATGCTCGAGATTATCCGCCAGCTCGAGCAGGGCGCGTTGGACCGCCGTCAGGCAGGCGAACTGGCCAGAGCCTGTTCCGATTCAGAAGATGTGCAGGAAGGTATTACTGCGCAGCGGGAAAAAAGGCTCCCTGTTTTTCGCGACCGGTGATCCACGTCGCGGTCCGCTGACTATGCTAGGGTTACTAAAGAAAGTCGTCTCGCAGAACGTATGTCCATAGCGCAAGAAAAACTTGAACAGATTCGTGCTCAGGTGCAAACCCACCTTGACCGGCGCCAGAGTACAGAGCTGACGGCCGCTCGCAAAGACGCGCTGGAATCCACGATTCGTGGGCACCTCAAAGCGCACAACGCGGTCATTGTTGCGCACTACTACACCGCGCCAGAGATTCAGGCGCTGGCAGAGGCCACCGGTGGCTGCGTCTCGGATTCACTCGAGATGGCACGTTTTGGCCGGGATCACGAGGCCGATACGTTGATTGTCGCGGGCGTCAGATTCATGGGCGAGACCGCAAAGATCTTAACGCCGCACAAGCGCGTGCTCATGCCGACTCTGGAAGCCACGTGTTCCCTCGATGAGGGCTGCCCGATTGATGAGTTTTCGGCGTTTTGTGATGCGCATCCTGATCGTGAGGTCGTCGTTTACGCCAATACTTCGGCAGCGGTCAAAGCGCGTGCTGACTGGGTCGTGACCTCGAGTATTGCACTGGAGGTGGCGGAGCATCTTGCCGCGCAGGATAAAGCCATCATCTGGGCGCCCGATCGCCACTTGGGTGACTATGTACAGCGGGAGTCCGGGGCTGACGTGTTGCTTTGGGATGGCGCCTGTATTGTTCATGAAGAATTCAAGGCCCGGGGCATTCGTGACCTCAAGCAGGTTCACCCCGATGCGGCGGTGTTGGTGCATCCCGAGTCGCCAGCGAGCGTGATTGAGATGGCCGATCACGTTGGATCAACGACGCAGATTATCCGGGCCGCCTGTGAGTTGCCCAACGAGACATTTATCGTGGCAACCGATCAGGGCATCTTTTACAAGCTACAGCAGGCAGCGCCCGACAAGCAGTTCATTATTGCGCCCACCGCGGGTAACGGCGCCACCTGTCGCAGCTGTGCCAACTGCCCATGGATGGCGATGAACGATCTGGAAGCCATGGCGGCGGTTTTTGATCAGGATGACAACGAGATTCACGTGCCGCCCGCTCTCGCTGAGCGCGCGATGCAGCCTCTGGAGCGCATGCTGGCGTTTGCCGAGACGTTGAAGCCCTAGCTTCGATCCATCTCCGCACGCATGTCCTGAATGTCGCGCATGCGTTGATTGATCAGCGAAGACGTCGTGAAGTCACTCCCAACGCCATTTTGGGCATAGGTCAGCTGCCGCTCTGCGGCATCCAGCGCATTGATCAGAATAAAGTACTCCGCCCTGGACCGATGCAGCCCCACAATATTGCCCGCCAGGCCTTGCATCTCTGCAAGCAGGTACCACAGGCCCGGGTCGTTAGGCATGCGACGAGATTGATCGATTAAGACTTCCTCAGCGATATGGGGTGAGCCCGCTTGTTGCAGAGCATGGGCATAGGACATCGTCAGCGGGTGGTTGCCCGGTGATAACTCCAAGCGTCGCTCCAGCGTCGCTACCGCACGATTGGTATTGCCGCGCGCGAGATCGATTTCGGCATCGGCAATGACATACTCGATCCGATCGCTGTCGCCCGACCAGATGCTATCCAGGGCCAATGCGGCCTCGTCTGCACGTCCCGCAGCGGTCAACGCGAGAACCAACCCGTAGGTGGTTGCCGCGGTTGAAATCGAGTCCCCTTCCAGCGCTGAGCGGAACGTCGCGACGGCTTCCTCGGGCGTTCGGGCAGCCTGCACGGCCACCCGTGCTCGCATCAACTGATAATCGAGACTGACCGAGCGGATACGCTTCGGATATTGCATGGCCCGCGCGCGCGTGTCTGAAATACGCTTTTCGGACAGAGGGTGAGTCCGGAGGAACTCCGGAATACGACCGCTCTGGCTATAACGGGTTGCGGCGTACATGCGCTCGAACATCTGTGGCGCGGCATAGGGATCCATCCCGGCGTTGTACAGTGTGCGCAAACCTACCCGGTCTGCTTCTGCTTCGTTGGCACGGCTATAGCGGAGTTGTGCGTCTTGGGCCAGGCCCTGCGCCGTTGTCATCGCAGCCATACCCGCATCCGTGCCGACGGTGGCCGCCAACAGTACGCCTGCCAATAAGCCAGCCAATTGCATGGGCCCTTGTTCCTGAGCCATTTCCATTCGTCGGGAAAAGTGGCGCTGGCTGAGGTGCGCAATCTCGTGCGCCATCACCGTGGCGAATTCATCCTCAGTGACAGCGTATTGAAAGAGCCCGCTGTGCACCCCGATCACGCCGCCGGGCACGGCGAAGGCGTTGATCGTTGGATTGTCGACGATTACCAGCTCGATGCGGCGATCCTGAAGCTCGCTGTGCTGCGCCAGTTCGAACACGAGGTTTTCGAGGTAGCTGTGGAGGAGCGGGTCATTTTTGATGGGTGCTTGCCCTCGAAAGCTGCGCAACCACATGCGACCCAATTGATGCTCGTAGTCAGCCGAAAACAGGCTAGTACTGGATTCTCCCAGGTTGGGTATCTTCAAATCTTCGGTGACAGCCCAAGCGGCAGATGCGACCGCAAAGGCGCAGCCGAGAAGGATTCTCCTGCCTGCGTCAGAAAAGGCGTATTTCGGCGACATGGCGGCACTCTAGCTCACTTAGCGTACCGCCACGAGCGCGCGATCAGTGTAAAAATGTTGAGCGCGAACGTCTTTATCGGCAATAAGCGATATACTCGCCGGCCTTTTTGTCGGGTGGCGATATATGTCAAAAGGTTCTTCGCACACTGCGTCGGTCGACGCTCGGGGAGAGCGCTGTCCGATGCCGCTGTTGATGGCCAAGCGCGCGCTGCGCGATGTGCCGTCGGGCGGTGTGTTAGAGGTGCTCTCAACGGACGCGGGTTCAGAGCGAGATTTCGAGAGCTTTGCCCGCTTGGCAGGTCACAGGGTGGACTGTACACGTCGCGATGACGATGTTTTGTGCCTGACCATTACTAAAGCTTGAGCGCGGGATCGTCTGAAACATGAAAGAAGTGCTGACAAGGTGGTACCAACGTTACTTCAGCGAAGAAGAGGCTGTGGTGCTTCTGGTGATGTTGGTGGCCGCGTTTGTTGTGATGCTCGCTTTTGGCGAGATTCTAGCGCCCGTTTTTGTCGCAGTGATACTCGCTTATCTGATGCAAGGTGTCGCCAATGTGATGCGTCACCGGGGACTGCCCGCAGAGCTGAGTGTTGCGATTTCCACGCTACTGTTTTTAGGGGGCTTCCTTGCCGTTTTGTTTGGGTTAGCACCTCTCGTGTGGCGTCAGCTAGTGGCCCTGGTGCGCGAGGCGCCTACCATGATCGAAGCGGGGCGACAGGTGCTTGTCACCCTACCAGAGGAATACCCGGTATTTTTCACTCAGCAGCAGGTCAATGAATTGACCTCGGTGATTCAGGCTGAGATGGCCGCAATGGGGCAGTTACTGGTAACGAAGGGTCTGAGCTCGATTCCCAGCATGCTGGCGTTGTTTGTCTATCTGATCCTGATTCCCCTGATGGTTTTCTTCTTTCTCAAAGACCGCGATCAGCTCATTGGCTGGTTCGCCGGCTTTCTACCCGCAAAGCGCCCGTTGCTGGACCGTATTTGGGGCGAGTTGAACCTGCAGTTTGCTAATTATGCCCGCGGCAAGGGCATCGAGATTCTGATTATCGGCGGCGCTTCTTATCTGATGTTTGCCCTGTTTTCCCTGAACTACGCGGCGCTGTTGGGGTTGCTGGTGGGGTTATCGGTGATAGTGCCATACATTGGCGCGACGCTCGTGACGATTCCCGTGGTGGTGGTGGCGTACGCACAGTTCGGAGTGAGCCCAGATTTTTACTGGGTTGTCGGGGCTTACATCGTGATTCAGGTGCTGGATGGCAATGTATTGGTGCCGCTACTGTTTTCCGAAGCCGTCAACCTGCATCCGGTAGCCATTGTGATCGCAGTCCTGTTCTTTGGTGGTCTGTGGGGCCTGTGGGGTGTTTTTTTCGCTATCCCTCTAGCGACCCTCGTCAATGCCATATTGACTGCCTGGCCCTCGACCGAGGCGCTGTCCCATTCTTGAAGACCGTAAAGTGGGTGCCCCATGATGTCATCAATATTCAACAGGGTGGCGCCGGCCTCTGCGCGCCGCGTCGTCGGCCTTAATGTAGGGCGGCCATTAGACCGCGTCTTGATGCTTCTCGTGTTGCCCCTGATGGCGGCACTGGCAGCCTGTGGGCAGCCTCTCATTCATAGTGATGTGGCGAGCGATGCAGAACCCCAGGTGATCATCAGCCCCAATGATGATCGCGCCTATGATCTCATCACATTGAGTAACGGCATCGAAGTGATCCTGGTCTCGGACCCGGCCGCGGAGAAATCCGCTGCGGCATTGAGCGTAGGTTTGGGGGCGTCTTCTGACCCCGAGGACTACCCGGGCATGGCGCATTATCTCGAGCACATGCTGTTCATGGGATCCCGGCAATTTCCCGAGCCTGATGGATTTATGGCGTTCACTGCGGAACATGGTGGTATGACCAACGCCTATACCGGTCTGGATATCACTAACTACATGATGTTGGTTGAAAACCAGGCATTCCCGGAGGCACTGGACCGATTCTCCAGCTTCTTCACTGACCCGCTGCTGGACCCGACCTACATCGATAAAGAGAAGAATGCGGTCAACGCCGAGTGGTCCATGCGCCGCGAGCAGGATTTCCGCATTACCTATCGGCTGTCGCGAAAGCTCCTCGGCGATCACCCCGCGAACCGCTTTCAGATAGGTAATCTCACCTCACTGGCGGACAAGACCGAGGGCGGTCTTCACTCTGCGACCGTCGCGTTCTTTGAGCAGTACTACAGCGCTAATCTCATGAAGGCGTCACTGATCAGTGACCTGCCACTGGAGGCGATGCGTGAGTTAGCGGAGCGGCATTTCGGCGAGATTCCGGACAAGCAGGCGCCGCGGCCAAAGACTACCACCCCGATCAATTTCGCCGAAGCCGGCGCCAAGCGGGTGCGTTATGCGCCGCAGGACGATACGCGGGAACTGCGCCTTGACTTTATTATTGATGACAATAGTCACCTCTACGATACCAAGCCCAGTGAGTACCTCGCGTACATACTGGCGTCTGAAATGCCCGATACGCCCGCTGTCAGGCTCAGGGATCTCGGATGGGCCAGCTCTCTGGTAGTCAGCGCGGACCCCGCTCGTTACGGTAATTACGGTTTGTTCACCTTCTCGGTGCAGCTGACCCCTGAAGGCTTGGGTCACCGCGACGAGATAGCGGCGATGCTGCTGGGATATGTAGAGATGCTGCGCAAGCAGGGTATAGACGCGCGCTACGCGGACGAGTTTGGTACGTCGCTATCAAACCGCTTTCGTTTCCTCGAAAAAATGGATGACTTCACTTACGCCCATGAGTTGACGCGGGCGATGCAGACCTACCCCGCGCGCTACGCGATTGAAGCGCCATACCGGTTTACCGGATTTGACGAAGCGGGTGTCAACGCTGTGCTGGCGCAACTCGTCCCCGAACGGCTCCATCTGTGGGAGATCGATCAAGAGCAGTCCGTGAGCGAAGGGCTGGAATTCTATGACGGTCAGTACAGTGTCGAGCCACTGGAAGTGCCCGATGCGATGACACTCATGGCAGCGGCGGAGGGGTATCAATTGGCACTCCCCGCGCAGAATCGACTACTACCCGAGGCTTTTGAACTGGCGCAGGGCAACAGCGAGCCCAGACTGGTCTTCGACGAGCCTGACCTGAGTATTTGGCTGCAAGGGAGCGAGGCCTTTGCGGATCTGCCCCGCGGCTACACGCAGGTATATTTCAATTCCCCGCTGCGGCAGCAGCAGGTGGATTTTGCGGTCATGCTGCTGTTGTGGTCGGATCTCTATAACCTCGAGCAAACCGCGCTGAGCAATGAGGCGGGCATCGCGGGGATGGGACTCAGCGTTGGTTTAAATGAAGGGTTGCGGCTATCGCTCTCGGGTTTTACGGATAAGCAGCCAGAGTTGCTGGCCGCTGCATTGGCAGGCTTGCGCATCAAACCCAGTGAGCAGGCCCTGGATCAGGCCATCGATCGGTTTATACGCGGGCTGGAGAATCGCAAACGCGAGATGCCCTTTAGGCAGTTGGGCCAGGCCCTGTCGAGTCTGACCCGAACGGGATTTTACGACGAGCCTTCACTGCGCGCTGCCGTTGGGCGTGTCACGCCAGAGCGCTTTGACGCCACCGTGAATGAGTTGCTCAACACCGCGCTGGTTCGTATTTACTTGTTCGGTAATTACGACGAGGCCTATGCAGAGGCATTGGCCAGCACAGTGTGCGCTGCTCTACCAGCCGAGCGTGACATCGCGCCCCAGTACGTCAGGGAGCGGGTGTACGCCCCTGTCGCCGGACAAACGTTAGTTCGCAATATGGATGTCCCGGTCGAAGACCTGGGCATGATGTTGCTCTATGCGGCGCCCGAGGCCACCGTTGCCAACGAAGCCGCTGGCCGTGTGCTGGCCAGCCACCTGCGCAACCGTGCCTTCGATACGTTGCGCACCGAAGAGCAGCTGGGCTATGCCGCAGGCGGGCTCACGACCTTGCTGCAGGATCATCCAATGATAGGGCTCTACATCCAGACGCCCGTTAAAGCACCAGCGGAGATGTTGGCGCGCTTCGAGGCATTCACTGAGGAGTATGCGGTGATGCTCGAAGAGTTAACGCCAGAGCAGTTCGCCAACCTCAAATCGGGTGTACTGACCCAGTTGACCGAGCCGCCGACGAACCTCGCGGATGAGGCTGGCCCCTTCATCAGTGACTGGAGTCGCGAGCGCTATGATTTTGGCTCTCGAGCGGCCCTGATCGCCGCCGTTGAAGCCGTTTCGCTCGAGTCGATCCGCGCCTACTACCGCGAGACGGTGCTGGTCGATGAGCCCAGCCGAATTCTCATACAGATACGGGGTGAGCGATGGCAGGACAAGCCTTTTGCCAAAATCGAAGGCGCAGTGGTGGTCGACAGTGTCGAGGCATTTCACGACCAAATGCCCCGTCAACCCCTGACTCGTTAGCGCCCGGTTTGTGAGCGGGTAACCAAAGAATGAACGTCAAGGACTGTTACAACACAGGCCAGTTCCGGAAGCTGGCGAAATCGCGTCTGCCCGGACCCATTTTCCACTATATCGATGGCGCGGCAGATGACGAGGTGACTTATCGACGCAATACCGAGGCCTACGAAGCCTGCGACCTAGTGCCCAGTGTGCTGGCGGGCGTGGCGGACATCGATCTGTCGACAACGGTGATGGGTATCCCCATGGATATGCCGATGTTCCTGTCACCGACCGCACTACAGCGTTTGTTTCATCACGACGGTGAGCGAGCGGTCGGTCGGGCTGCGGAGGCGTTCAATACGTTATTTGGTATCTCCAGCCTCGCTACCGTCGGGATTGAAGAGATAGGGGCCACGATCCGCACACCCAAGATTTTTCAGCTCTACTATCACAAGGATAAAGAGCTGACCTGGGGCATGATTGATCGGTGCCGCGAGGCAGGCTTTGATGCGCTGGCGCTGACGGTGGACACCATCGTGGGTGGTAATCGGGAGCGTGACTTATGGACGGGCTTCACATCTCCGCCCAAGCTCACGCCCGCAAGCTTGCTCAGCTTTGCGACGCACCCTAGTTGGACCCTGAATTATCTTCTGCGAGAGCCTTTCGAGTTATCCAACCTCAAGGATCATATACCCGAGGGGTCTAACGTCAGCATATCCGTGTCAGATTACTTCTCTACGATGCTTGACCAGTCCATGGACTGGGACGCGGCGGAGCAGGTGCGCTCCCGCTGGGGCAAGGCCTTTTGTTTGAAAGGCATTATGTCTGTTGAGGACGCCCGCAAAGCGGTCGATATCGGAGCTGACGCGATTATGGTTTCGAACCACGGCGGTCGACAACTCGATGGCAGCCGCGCGCCCTTTGACCAACTGGCCGAGATTGTGGACGCCGTTGGTGATCGGATTGACGTGATTTGTGATGGCGGTATTCAGCGCGGCACCCACGTGCTGAAAGCCCTATCGGTGGGCGCAAAGGCCTGCTCAGGCGGGCGATGGTATCTCTACGCTCTGGCCGGCGCCGGTGAAGCGGGGGTAAAGCGAGCGCTTACTAACATGCAGGCCGAGTTAATCCGTGACATGAAACTCATGGGTGCCACTTCAATCGGCGATCTGGGCCGCCACAACCTCCGCTATCGATAACCTCAGGGCTTTCACGGCACTTGTTTTATGGCGCCTCACCTGGTTACGAGTTCTGATTGCTGCCATAGGGGCCGCTTCAGCTCCATTGCTTAAGCTTTCTCTGTAAATCATGGCTTTACCGATGCGCGCAGCGCAGGGATTTATCCTGTGCGACGCGTGTGACCACCTGTTCACCGCAATTTTCCGTGTTTTAATTAATTCTAAAATAGAACTTTATGGTTTTTTATCCTTAATTTGATAATTTGTATGGCGATCTGGGGCAAGATAATAATTCCATAAAGGAACTCATTAGGTAATTTGCACTCTTGCTGTCATACAGTGATATCAGGGCCAGGCGAGTCAATTGGGCGCAGAGACGCCAGAGGGGGGAACCGTGAGCACTTTGGATTCAGTCGAGATCGAAGAGTGGACCCAGTCCCTCGATGCTGTGCTCCGCAACAACGGGCCGGAAGCAACGAGTGAGCTCCTGCGCCAGCTTTCCGAGCACGCCGAAGCTGCCCGGGTGCCGCTGCCGAGCGCAATTACGACGCCTTTCAGAAACACCATATCGCCGCAAGACGAGCGCCCCATGCCCGGCGACCTGTTTATGGAGCGGCGGATTCGCTCACTGGTGCGCTGGAACGCCATGGCCATGGTCATGCGGGCTAATGACAATGAGGATGGCCTCGGCGGTCACATCAGTAGCTTTTCCTCCAGCGCGACGCTTTATGACGTTGGGATGAATCACTTTTTTCGCGGCACCGCCAACGGGCACCCCGGTGATCTGGTGTATTACCAGGGGCACAGTGCGCCTGGCATGTATGCACGTTCTTACCTCGAGGGGGTGATCAGCGAAACCCAGCTCGAAAATTTCCGACGCGAGGTTGGGGGGCAGGGGCTGTCATCCTATCCGCACCCTTGGTTAATGCCCGATTACTGGCAGTTTCCGACAGTCTCGATGGGTCTGGGACCTATCCAAGCCATTTACCAAGCGCACGTCATGAAATATCAGAGCAAGCGAGGCTTGGTTGATCACCGCGATCGCAAGATCTGGTGTTTCCTCGGTGACGGCGAGTGTGATGAGCCCGAATCGCTTGGTGCGATTGCGCTGGCGGGGCGTGAGCGCCTAGGCAACCTGCACTTCGTCATTAACTGCAACCTGCAACGACTCGATGGGCCTGTTCGCGGTAACGGCAAGATCATTCAGGAGCTCGAGGGAGTATTCCGCGGTGCGGGTTGGCATGTCATCAAAGTCGTGTGGGGGCGCAAGTGGGACCCGCTCATAGAGCGCGATAAGAGTGGTCACCTGCAAAAAATCATGGACGAGGTGTGCGATGGTGAGCTGCAAAACTGTAAGTTCAACGGTGGCGCGTATACGCGCGAGCACTTTTTTGGCAAGCACCCCGAGACGCTGGAACTGGTCAAAGACCTGAGCGACGACGACATCATGTACCTCAACCGCGGGGGGCATGACCCGTACAAAGTGTATGCCGCGTACGCAGCGGCCTGCGAGGAGGTCGAGCGGCCGACGGTGATCCTCGCCATGACGGTCAAGGGGTACGGAACGAGCGAGGCGGGTGAAGCGAGCAATGAGACGCACTCCTTGAAGAAGTTGGATCTCAAGAGCTTGCAGGCATTTCGCGACCGCTTCGGTGTGCCAATCAGCGATAAAGATCTCAAGCAGGTGCCTTTCTATCGGCCGCCTGAAGACAGCCCTGAAATGCGTTACATGCGCGAGCGCAGAGCCGAGTTGGGTGGCTCCATCCCCGCGCGTCGGCGAACGTCGCACGCACTGCCAGCGCCGCAGAGAAGCGCGTTTGGTGGGCAGCTGAAGACCTCCGGTAAGCGTCAGATCAGTACCACCATGGCGTTTGTTCGGATCCTGTCGACGCTGCTGAAAGACAAGTCGCTGGGTGACCGAGTCGTGCCAATTGTCCCCGATGAAGCGCGGACATTTGGTATGGAGGGCATGTTCCGGCAGATGGGTATCTATTCGTCGGTCGGTCAGCGATATACGCCGCACGACTCTGGCGGCATCCTTTATTACAAGGAGGCCGAGACAGGGCAGATTCTGGAAGAGGGGATCAATGAGGCCGGCGCTTTCTCTGCGTGGGTGGCCGCGGCGACCTCCTACAGCGTCTCGGATTTTCCGATGGTGCCCTTCTATATCTTCTACTCCATGTTCGGTTTTCAACGCATCGGTGACCTCGCCTGGGCGGCAGGGGATAGTCAGGCGCGGGGCTTTTTGATCGGTGCAACAGCGGGGCGTACGACGCTGAACGGCGAAGGGTTACAACACCAAGACGGGCACAGCCACTTGATTGCTGCAACAGTACCCAACTGCATTAGCTACGACCCGACCTATGCCTATGAGCTGGCGATCATTATTCAGGACGGGATGCGTCGCATGTTCGAGGAGGGTGAGAACTGCTTCTATTACATCACAACCATGAACGAGAACTATGTGCACCCGGATATGCCCGAGGGCGTTGAGGATGGCATCGTTCGCGGCCTGTACCGCTTGCGCTCGGTCTCGGCAGAGAGTGAGCCCGTTGTGCAGCTCCTCGGCGCCGGCGCCATCTTGCGTGAGGTTGAGGCCGCCGCTGATTTGCTGGCACGAGATTTCGGTATCGCGTCGGACGTGTGGAGCGTGACGAGCGTGAACGAATTGGCGCGCGATGGGAACGACGCCGCGCGATGGAATCGACTGCATCCGACCGAGACACCTCGTGTGTCATATCTCACTGAGCAGCTGGCTGGTGCCCCCGGACCGGTCATTGCCGCCACGGATTATCAGAAAGCCCATACGGATCAGCTGCGCGAGTTTGTGCCCGGCAGCTTTACGGTCCTGGGCACTGATGGATTCGGGCGCAGTGATACCCGTCAGCAGTTGAGGCAGCATTTTGAGGTGAGTCGGGAGTATATCGCCCTTGCCGCGATCAAGGCGTTGGCTGATCAGGGAGCGCTCCCGCTTGAAGCGGTGCAAGACGCGCTCTCCAAACTGGGCATTGATGCTGACAAGCCCAACCCGATGACGGTCTAGGCGCCCCCAAGGAGAGATGCGATGACAGAAGAGCTGATTAAGGTCCCTGACATTGGTGGCGCAGAAGGGGCGGAGGTAGTCGAGGTGCTGGTCGCGCCCGGTGACACCATCGAAGTGGAGCAGAGCCTGATTGTTGTGGAGTCGGACAAGGCCTCGATGGAAATACCCACACCCTTGGCCGGTGTCGTGGGAGAGCTTCGCGTCGCCGTGGGCGATATGGTGTCGGAGGGTGACGTGATTCTGTCGGTCGCCGCGTCATCTGCGCCAGCATCCAGTGATGCCGTGTCTGGCAGTGCAGCGGATGATGTCTCCGTTGAAGCAGAAGCCGAGAAGACTGCGGATGCAGAGGCCGCACCCGAAGCGGAAGCGTCCGGCCACTCACCCGCACCCGCCGTGAACGAACCCACATCAGTCGATGTCGTCATCCCGGATCTCGGTAGCGATCAGGGTGCCGATCTGGTGGAGTGGTTGGTGGATGTCGGGGCCACGGTAGCAGAGGGCGACTCACTGGTTCTGCTGGAGTCGGATAAAGCATCGATGGAAGTGCCCTCACCCGCATCGGGGATCCTCAGTGCAAAGTTGGTCGAGGACGGAGTGACCGTCAGCGAAGGCGTGGTGATCGCACGTCTGGATGCCGTGGCAGGAGAAGTGCCTGCCGGTACCACCAGTGATCCCGATTCCATTCCCTCGGCGAGCGAGTCTGATACCCCGTCCCCCATGAAGGCTTCACACGAACCCCCTATAGCGTCTGACCCAGCTCAGTCAGCTGCCGTAGCGCCGGGGGTTCAATCCGCCGGCTCCAGCGTGACACCTTCCGGCACGCAGGATGAAGCGGTTTACGCCGGTCCCGCGGTACGGAAGTTGGCCAGAGAGTTTGGTGTCTCCCTTGGGAAGGTCGCAGGCACTGGTGCCAAGGGGCGCATTCTCAAAGAAGATCTGCAGCAGTATGTGGCGCGCGCGTTGCAAGAGCCTGCGATGCCGGCGAATGGTGGCGTGCTGCCTGCGATTCCCGAGCAAGACTTTGCGCGATTCGGCAGTGTTGAGCATGTCAGTCGAAGCCGCATCGACAAGCTGACCGCGGATAACATGGTGCGGTCCTGGTTGAACATTCCGCATGTGACGCAATTCGAAGACGCTGACATCAGCGGCCTAGAGCGTTTCCGTAAGGACCTCAAGGGAGAGGCAGATGAGCGCAATGTGCGCCTTACACCGCTGCCCTTTATTCTGAAAGCCTGTGCGGTCGCCCTGCGTGACCACCCGAAATTGAAATCATCTCTGGCGGATAACGGTGAGACGCTGGTGATGAAGCAGTACTGCCACATAGGTATGGCTGTCGATACGCCCGCAGGGTTGGTGGTTCCGGTGATTCGGGACGTCGACAAAAAGTCGATCTGGGAGCTGGCCCGTGAGGTCGCAGCATTGGCCGAACGCGCCCGCGACAAGCAATTAAAGCCCGACGATATGCAGGGCGGTGTCTTTACGGTGAGTAGCCTGGGTGCGATTGGTGGCAGGGGCTTCACGCCGATCATCAATGCCCCTGAAGTTGCGATCCTGGGTGTCGGCCGCGCCGCGGTGCAGCCTGTTTGGGACGGTGAGGTATTCCGGCCCTCCACCATGTTGCCGCTGGCTTTGTCTTACGATCACCGCGTTGTAAACGGTGGTGATGGCGGTCGGTTTTTGACAGAGCTCGCTGCATTGCTGGCCGACGTGAAGCGCATGGTGATGTAAGGGGATGTCGTGGCGCGCTGCGCCACCTCCGCTTCACACGTTGCACCTTCAGCAGTGATGCTGCGCCCGAGCATGACATCGTCGGTCTAGATTCCAGCCCCCGCGTTATCATCGCACTGAACATGTGCGACCCAGAGGGGCGGTGAACAATATGAGAGAGGCCAATTGCTGCGAGCCAGGTGCCTGCCGATCCGGGCGGTTACGGTTGGGTGCAGTACTGCTGGCTGCCGGCGAAGGGTCGCGACTGGGGGGTCGCCCCAAAGCGCTCATTCACGCAACGGGGGAGACACTGCTGCAGCGCAATCTGCGGCTGCTGAGAGATGTGGGCGTTGACGAAGTGGTGGTGGTCACGGGGCATTATCGTGACGACGTGGCGCCAGCGTTGGCGGCCACAAGCGCGGAGCTAGCCGATCTGCGCATTACTGAAGTCACCCAACCTGAAGCATCTCACTCCCAGCCGGAATCACTGCGTCTGGCAATGAAGGGATTCACTTTGCAGTCAGATGCGACCCTGGTGTTGCCCGTCGATATGCCTCTGCTCACCCGCGCCGATATCGTTGCCGTGATCGGCGCCTATAAGCATGCACCAGAGACGATTGAGTTTGTCGGCCCCAACGTTGGCGGACGGCCGGGTAACCCCGTGCTTTTCAGTAACCGGATCGCCGCACGCATCGCAGGCGGCGAGGGTGACTTTGGCAGCGGGGCGTGGCGCCACGCCTCACCCGATTGGGTGCTGGAGTGGCAAACCGACAATCCCCACTATGTGGCAGACATTGATACCCCTGCCGATCTCGCCCGCTGGACAGACGACATTTAGAGTGCCTGCATCACTGCCCGCGCTGCGAGCACGATCAGGCACAGGCTAGACAACCCGAAGAATGCAAAGCGAATGGGTACGGTGTTGACGTTCGCCTGCCAGAAGCTGTGCAGAATGCGCAGTCCGGTGTAGCCCCATGCGAGATTGACGCTCAACGCGGAGTTGTCGCCCATGACCGCGAGCATGATCACGACCGGATAAAATACCGTCGGCTGCTCCATAAGATGCGTGTAGTTATGAGAGATCCAATTGGCTTTGGCGGGCATTTGCGCTTCGCCATCTCCCCCGCGGGTGCCGGGCGGCATCTCTCCCAGTTTCACCCCGGCGGCGCTGAACGCCGGTATCCGGCGCGCCATGAGCCAAAGGAATACGATCATGGTCCAGCCGGCGAGGACCGCGGCGGGGGCGAGGATGGCAGTTTCGGTTTGCATGGTGATCTCCCAAAGCAATTTTTATGATGCGGGCGACGGCGAAACGGCACTCCCCCTGTCGCCAACTATCCTGTGTTCCGTTGGGCATGGACTGCCCAAGCGGGGCCCGCAGTGTGCTACGGAATCATCTTCACATGCTAGACTTCGCCCCTGATTTTTTGGAGCCCCTGCCATGGTGATTCAACCCAAAGTCCGTGGTTTTTTGTGCACGACGACCCACCCCACCGGCTGTTTAGAGAATGTCCGGCGCCAGGCGGAGCATGTCCGGAATAAAGGGGAGATCGCAGACGGACCCAAGCGGGTGCTGGTACTCGGTGCATCAACCGGATATGGCCTGGCTTCCCGAATTACCGCTGCATTTGGTTCTGGTGCCGCCACGATTGGTGTCTTTTTTGAGAAGCCCGGCACGGACCGTAAGCCGGGTACCGCCGGCTGGTACAACTCGGCGGGCTTCCATCAGCTCGCCGACGAGGCAGGTTTGTATGCCAAGAGCCTCAACGGTGATGCATTCTCGGATGA
>MDTD01041879.1_pt1 | contig 20145 bp, 11 predicted proteins | sample 811221 | NCBI WGS metagenome assembly MDTD01 (sample SAMN05326646, study PRJNA326480) | marine metagenome | isolation source: seawater | place: Pacific Ocean: South West | collected 2011
TGAGACGAACACAGAAGGTTGCTGCTGAAGCCACAGGCTTTGTTATTCGTCGTCGGCGTAGCGATGCTACGCCTTCTCCTCATGCCTTGCCTGAGGCCCCACCCACTGCCCTCTTGTGTTCGCTTTTTTCCATCCGACGGCCTTACTTGGTCACAAAGGAGTTTCAATCGATGTCAAAAAGCACGACTGTTCTCGTTGGATTGGCGCTGGTATTCTTATCTGGGGGGTGTTGCCCATATGGACAGGTCAAAGCCCTCGAACTTCCGACCCCAACTGACTTACCTGAAAAGCTTCACTTTCGCACACGCACACAAACATTCAATCAATCGACCTATTTTATCCTCCGCGATGGGCGGATCTGGTACAAACCCATCGAGAAAAAAGACGCCACGTGGAAGCTACTTGGGAAGACTGGACTTCCTGAGGGATGTGATTTGAAGCGCTTTGGTCCCCCCGAAAAACTCGTCTCCATCACCGCCGACGGGATTCACCTACAAGCGCTGTCTGCCAAGGGGATCTTTTATCGCGGGGATAATATTCGCGATGGGATTGGTGGTGGCTTCTCCTGGAAAGACGCCTGGGGATGGCCTGCATCCGATGGTCCAGGACTCACCTCTCCTTTTGGTGCGGGCGTGATCTGGGATGTCGCCGATTCCCACTCCACCGACCTTACATACTATGAAGATGGTAACGGCACACGTCATCACATTGGATTTGGCGTTGCTCATCTTTATATGCTTGGAACAAAAGGAAAAAAGATCTACTTCAACGACTGGTGGTTGCCTGCTGACTTCAGCCGACAGGCCTGTGGACCGCGACGTGGCACCTTTAAGGCGATCAATATGAGTGTGTCTGGCTCGACGATTTTTTTGATCAACGAGAAAGGGTCGATGTTTACCAGGATGCACGACTTCGATATCTCTGGTGAGAATCCCATGTTGACCTACACATTTGTCAACAAAAAGCCTCCTGCACACGTCCGTAAGTTGCCTATGCCACCGTGGAGAAAGCAACCTGCTCTACCCACTGGCGCGAAGATCACCAAGAAGATTACGATCATTCAAAATGGTCAGGGGAACGCGGCGCGAGAGCTTCGTGTGGAAGGGGAACTGAATGGGCAGGTCGGATACTTTTACAAGGCGATTTTTGCCGACAAATGGTCCTTTCGCAAAACGGACCACAAGATCACAGACTCATTCCTCAACACTGTGACAGAGAACGAACAGGCAAGCTACACAAACCCCGAAGGGAAGACATTTCAAGGGACATTGCGACGTGAGGGCGTTGAGGGGGATGTGTCCTTCTCATTTGTGAATTTTCACATGGTGTGTTCACCTGCGACTCTGCGGCTGATGTCTGGTGGAAAGGCTGTGGTGGTCGACGGAAAAGAGCTTCAATTTGCGTTCCATCATGTACACACACTCGTGACAAAGCGCCGCAAGGTCGAGTATTGGACACAAGGCGTGAAGGCAAAAGTCCGGGCCGCGCTCGTGATTCCTGAAGATCTTATGCAGCGCGTCGAGAAGATCACCGATCCTATCCTGAAGAAACGACTCAAGGAGTTCTTTGAAGGTGTCAAAGTCATCAACTTCTCCGGGGATATGTTGCCTTCGCAGATGAAGTTGACGGAGCTGACGAGAGGTAACTTATTCCGTGCCCACGACGACGAAAAACCCGCGAATGTTCGATTCCGTTTGACAGTAGGGGAGTGAGCCATGAGAGAGACATATATGTGTATTGTGTTCGCCACGATCTGTTTGGGTTGTTCTGCTCACTCCGCACACGCGCAAGATACAAAAACGGCTCCTTTGGTCTTCTCTGAGTCCATCCCTGTGGCACAGACACAAGACGTCGACGTGCGCAATGTCAGGCTTGTTGGAGCGGTCCCAAAGAAGGCTGCGTTGGGGACAAAGAAGAGTTCGTTGACGATCACACCTGGAAAGTATTGGTTGGGTGGTGCGATTGGGAGCGTCGCTGGTTTTGGGATTGGTCATGCGATCGTCGGAGAGTATGGGAGTATGGGGTGGATCTTTACATTGACGGAGCTGCTTGCGCTCTCTATCCCTGTTGTGGCTGCGGGGATTACGGCCATTGCGATCTGGGATGGTGAAGGTATCAATACGACCTTCGATCAGATTATTGACACGTGGTCGGTCTTTTTGTGGATTGGTCTTGGGCTTTATGCGGCGCTACGTGTCTGGGAGATCATCGATTTGTGGACACGACCCAAAGTCAAATGGCCGGGACAAACGACCAAGACGAGCGCTGTCACGAACATGATGCTTGTGCCCACATTTTCACCGACAGGTGCAGGTCTCTCGTTTCAGCTTTCGTTTTAGCGAACATTCGGTAAAAAGGGGTTTTCTCTCATCTTTCAAGAGACCTTGATGTGTGGTAAGGTGCGCTTCAATGATCTGATCACAATGTTTTCGCAAGGAGAGAGAAGATGAGTATCGCAGCAAATATCGTCGTTGGTTTCGTTGCTCTGTTGCACCTGTATATTGTGGTGTTGGAGATGTTTATGTGGAACCGCGCAAGGAAGGTGTTTGGGTTTCGCAGAGAAGACAAAGACAACGAGAGCATGCAAAAGATGCTCAAGAACCAGGGTTTGTACAACGGTTTTCTGGTCGCTGGGCTTGTCTGGGGGCTCGTTCATACAGATCCATCGATGGCTTGGCAATTGAAACTCTTCTTTTTGGGCTGTGTGGCGGTCGCCGGTATCTATGGTGCCCTGACTGCGCAGATCAAAATTTTGTTTATCCAGACAGTTCCCGCTGCGATTGGTATCGCGTTTTTGTTTCTCGCCAAGTAGACCGCAGATATCTGAGGGAAGGTGCACTTTTTTGAGGGAAGTTTTCTACCAAAGACAGAGATGATTGTGGGGTTTCTCTGGACGTTTCGCCTCTTCTGACGCTCATAGACAATTGGTATACTTCGTGCTTTTCGAGGCATACGAACGAATGGTTTTTCCACAAAGTCCGTGTGTATGAGGAGGTTTGTTTTGTGTAGGTATATTGTCGTTGTATGTGTCATGTTATGTTCTTTGTACTCTCCAAAGGCCGACGCGAGTGTCTTTTTGGCTGATGTCAACGCAGCTGAGATGGTGTTATTGAAGTCGCCAAGTCTTCGCATCGCGCAGCGCTCAAAGCGCGCGATGACGTTGGGGGTCGCTTCATCTGAGGCGTTAGGTGTACTGCAACAAGCGAACGTTGCTTACTTTCCGCCATTAGAGTTGATCGTGGGTTTGACGTTTGTGTACGCTGCGATAGAGATCGTGGGCAATGGCTTTTGTCTTCGTGATCTTTGGGGAGACGGGCAACTCGGCTGGGGCGTGGCGATGCTCTCGATGGGTGTCGTGGGGGGAGGTGTCTCGGGGTTGGTTTTGTTGCAGTTTTTGGCCAGCTCAGGGGGCCCTGAGTGGATTCTTTGGTCCAGCGCTTCTTTCTTGTTGCTGCAAATCGCGTCAATCGTGATCGGTTCGATGAGCATCTTTCGCCACCTGCGAGGAGGAAAGAAGAAGACGAATGTCGTCTCTATGGCGCCGTGGGTTGCGCCTTCTGTACAGGGGGGAGTGCAAGGTGGATGGATGGTGCAGGGGCGCTTTTGAGGCTGAAGTTTGTTAACTGTAGCAAACGGATGTCTTAGGGTCGATGAGGGTGACTGTTTTTTCCTGACATTTGATGTGGTGATACCACCGCAGCTCGCCTTGTATGTGCTTCTCAGCCTGGAGTAAGTATAAGTAATCTGTCGATGGCAACAGTCCGATGTAGAGGAGGTTGAGGATACGCATACGGTGTTGCCGTTCCAGCCCTTCGACGAAGGTGTGAAGTTTGAGATAGGTTGTCTGAAAGTCGACAACCCCTTTCCCTTCGAGGCCTTCAAAATCACTATCAGCCAGCCCTTCCAGCAATTGCAGTCGCATGTAGCATTTGTTGTACATGGCGGCGAGGGGGCGTTGTAATTCATCTGGATAGCGTCCAAACATTTTGCCCCAGCGATGGATCAGCTCTTTGACCTGTTGGATTCGTTCATGGCCTGGAGGGGCGATGCGCTTGTCCTGTGACTTGTTCTCTGTCGTGTCGTTGTACAACTCTTTCGAGAAGGTCACTTGCTGTAACAGCTTGAGAAACCATAGACTCGCGTAGTGATCGAAGTCAGGTGAAGGGGGCAATTGTTTGAAGTAGATCGCACGTCCGAGTGGGATGTGATTGGGGTAATTTGTCGTTTTGTCGATGGTCTGGAAGGTGGGGTGTGTCCCACGTAAAATGACCTCGTAATACTGCTGAAGTGTCGTCGTGGGGATGGCTTTGAAGCCTGTCTGCACGACTTTTTTATAGGACATCCGCCAGTAGAGTTGGGGGATCTCATCGATGTGTTCGAGCAGGACAAAGAAGGTCTTCTCCAAAAACTCCTCACACATGGACAGGCGGTTGCGCAAGCCACACAGGTAAAAGAGTTTGCGGGCGTTTTCAAAGGAGAAGAGGGCCTGTAGCAGCTCAAGTGAGGTGTGGGCGATCTCTGGCAGCTCCAAACTCTCCAGGTGCGCGATGCTCTCCTGGATGTCCGTTGGATGTTCCCATTGCAGCGATTGGATCGATGGTTGGGGGACGAGATCTTTGAGTGTGCTGAAGATATACGCAAAGAGCGACTGGTAGGTATGGGCGATGTGATCTGCGTACGCATCTGTGAGCTCTTTGAAGGCAGCTTCTTGTTTGCACTTCTCCTTTGAGACGATGAGGACGTCGAGCTGTTGAACTTGCTCAAGAGGTGTCTGTTTCTCCGGAGGAGAGGGAGGCTGATCGAGTGATTGTTTGAGCTTGTGGTAGCGCTCTTTGAGCTTGAGGTATTCGGTGTATTGATGTGCAACAGGTGTGGGGAGGTTGTCACAGAGATATTCCTGTGTCGCCGCGACGTAGAGGGCGGATTCCTCTGGCTGTTCGTTTTGTACTTGCTCCAGAAACCCATTGACGTCAGGGTGACGGGCGATCGCGGGGAGGATGAGCAATCGCTCCGCTTGGTTTGCTCGCTTGTAAGCTCCCTTGAGCATCTGTGCGCCTCTCGACTGCCCGAGCAGCGCGAGTATTCTGTATGCACAACAGCGATAACTCGTGTGTTCATCTTCTGTCCACAGAGGAAGCGCCTCTTCGATAAGGGTGTGGATATCTTCGAGGGTTTCGAACAGGTGTTGTTCGCGATGTTCTTCTGCTGCGGGTTGTTGGAAGAATGAGCACAATTGCAGGATGCGCTCTGTCGTTTTGAGGGTGACCTCTAGATCAGGAGCAGCGTCGACATTTTTGAAGCGATCTGTGACGACCATATCTTGCAGCAAAGCGACCAGCGGGTCGAGGAGTTGACCGACAAGGGACAACCACTTGCGACCCAACTCGTCTTGCCCTTTGGAGTCATCTTCATCGTCGAGGAACCAGTATCGGTACATCGAGTTGAGCGCGTGTTCCTCTTCTTCGTACCATTCTCCCGAGATGATCGCTTTTTGTGTCTCTTCGAGGATCGTCGCACAGCCTTTGATCAACTCTTCGCGCATTTGTGGTTCTGTTTGTTGCCAGTTTGCCGCACCTTTGTAGACATTTCGGAGAAAACTCTCCTCTCTTTTTTCGAGCCACGTTGCGACGCGTTCAAAAAATCTCGGTCTATGTGGGATGAGTCTGGTTTGGCTCTCCGAAGCGTTGGGGAAGATACCTTCTTCTTTGCCGACGAGGTTGATTAAAGATACCAGACCGATCCATGGAAAGGACATAACAAAGGCCAGGAACGCATAAAGAAGCCCCCACCACATCGGGAAGGGAGCGTTGAAGATCATCCAAAAAGTCGTGGTGACCAGCGTAGAGACTGTAAAGAGCGCGAAAAAGTAGTGTTTTTGCTTGCGTTCAGGGGCACTTCCACCTGCGTACCATTTGAGCACAAACGCAAAGAGTAGACCCAACAAGCTCGGTGTAATGAGGGCGACGAGTGTCACCTGATAGACTCTCATGATCTCGGGGGGGAAGAGTCTGTGAAACATGATCAGGTGCCACACAAAAGTGATCGCAAAGCCAACCAATTGTAAGACCAACCAAGTCGTCAGTGAGCGCACAAAAGACGCGAGCGTGCGTTCGACGACGCCACCTAATGACTCCACCCAGATTCTGATTTGTTCGAGCGCTCCCATCGACAGAGAGGGCAGGATCAAACGCAGCTTGATACCACTACTGCGGACGGGGTGAATACGTGATGTGATGACGTTGAGGAGCCATTGTCTGTGCTCGATGGCAAAGAACTCGCGCAAAATCATTTTGCGCACGAGCACATCGCTGTCTTGTGGGGAGAAGGTGCTGCGACGTCCAGGCTGCTCGTATGCTTTGTAACGCTCACCTCCAAAGATATAGAGCACCGGGAAGATAAGCACTGTTGAGAGAGAGCCGTACCAGAACAGGATCTGCCAGAAACCTTCTCGTGTGCTGATCAGCGAGAGGAAGAACAGGAGGAGAGAGAAGATGATATGAAGTAGCAAGAACCACCATATCCATACGCTGTAGATCTTGGGTGGTTGCATGCCAAAGGCGTAACGCATCAAGAAGATCAGAAGCGCAGCAACCAATGCCGGTGTAAATGAGAGCAAGAAGACCTTTAGGTTGATAGTGGTCAACAAGGCGAAGGGTGTGCAGATGCTCACGAGGATCACACCTGCGAGGAAGAGTGTGCGCTCCCAGTGGGTGACGATCGCGTGCTCAAAGCGGCTTAAAAACTCGTAAAAGGTCGCCGAAGGATCGACGATGAGCATCCACCGCAGCCACGAAGAGGGCTTGATCGTACACGACGTGAAGATGAGCTGTCGCCAAAAGGGGTCGTGTTTGTTGAGCAGGGAGCGCATACGCTCCAGGTTCTCTTCGATTTGTCTCGTCAGCTCAGGAGATTTGCCCCTACGTGTCTGGAGATAAACACACCCAAGCATGGCCCGAAAGAGGTCGTAAAATTGCTTCCAGATGTTGAGCTGCTGGGTCAAGAGGATCGCAAACAAGATACCGAGCAAGATGCGTCCGAGATACTTAAACCATTCGGGAGCACGTACCTCTTGATCGAGGTTATTTTTAGGGAAGACGTAGGGTTTGATCGAAAATGAGAACCACTCCATCAGGCTCGGGTGGTACGTTTGATGGAGCGCGAGTGTCCCTTTTCTTCGCTTGGAGAGGATTTTATTGAGGGGGGATGTGACCGGCGCTTTACGGGTCATACGAGCTGGCGAAGAGGAAGGTGTTGGTTTGACGTTGAGCGAGTGGGCGGGGGTGTCTGGGAGCGGATGAATCGCGTTGTAGATCGTCGAGAAAAGCATGGCTTCCGACAAGATCAACAAAAACAGGATGGCGATGAAGGAGGTCGAGCGAGGGATAAACCATTCGAGCAGCAAGAACCACTCTCCAGGCTTGATTTGGTCGACCCTGTTGGCCTGGTTAAACCTCGTACTGTCGAGCAAATAGACCCTAATAATCGTCAACGTCAGGAAGAACACAAAGGCCGAACCCATCAATATGGTCGATGTGCTCGCTTCCGGTTTGATTTGGTAGATGATGTGGTAGATCAGGACACCCAAAAACGCGAGGACGATACACAGGCCGATAAGCCAGACGTAAAACAGCAGATCTTGCGTCAGGACGTGTGCGTTTTGGGGGCGGCGACGAAACGATATATACGTCAACATAATGACGAGGATCGTCGCGAGAAACAGCCACCGAAAGCGATAATTCCAGGAATAGTGGATGAAGTACCAGATCCCACACCATATCACCATCCCCCAAAAGACCGCGACAAAGAGCCATGCGAGCCAACGACCCCATCCTCTATCCGGTGAGTAAAGCAGGGCAAAGGGGATCGCGAGCAGGATAAAGGGGATCAAGTATAAGGACAGGTCTCCTTGTGGAGTCATCGAGGAGAGTGTGTACATGACACCCAAAAAACCAAACAATAAACAGACCCTCACAAAGAAGATTCGGGCGTTTCTTTTGATGTGTTTCAAAAAGCCTTCAAAGGTCGAACGATTGCGTTCAATGAGAAAGTTTTTACTTGAAAGCGATTTGGTTTCTTTGGACATCGTTAATTTGGACTCCTGTTCCCACAAACTTTATATGATTGACGCGGCTAACTTAACACGAATCGTATCCCTATGACAAAGCCCCACAGAGATCACCCTTCCTTTAGGCTGTTGCAAGGAAAAAAGGATACGGAAAATGAGACGAACACAAGAGGGTCTTATCCGAAACATCGAACAAGTGGGATAAGCATCAAACCTTATGTCGCGTGGTGATAGTCTGGTGCAGGGGAGAGGTCTCAATCGACCTCTGTGACGAAGAGTTTGTAATGGTGGTAGTTGTTGGGGACACGAACAGAACGTTGGTACAGTTTGACTTCGCCAGCTGGGAGCTCTTCACTTGAGAGGGCGTAGAAGTCGTCTGTCTTGATGATTGCGTCGTTGCGATCGTAGTAACGAACGGTCAACTTGAGCTTGCTAAGAGAGGTCACGCTCTTGTTTTCGATCTCCCACACGGTTTTGACATATCGCCATTTGAGAAAGCGGTTGTAAGTGCGCTTGTATTTGCGCTCTCTTACTTGTATTTGGATGTTTCTGGGTTGTTCAGTGTCCCAGTAAAGTGGGATCGACTTGGAGGGGGAGAATTTGCCGCGGATCGCGCTGGTCCGTGCACGTGTAATTTTGATCACCGCGCGATGGATGTGCCTTGGTGCGCGCTTAAATTTGTAGACACTTTTGCTATCGCCGGGACGAAGTGGGGTATCAAACCTTCTGAGCAAGTCGAGGTTGATGCGCTGCACGAGGATGTTGTTGTTGTCGTAGAGCAGCAGCTCACCTTTGGCACGTCGAACGAGTTGTGTGCCTTTGTTTTTGAGCAGGAGGGTGATCTTGATATAAGAGGATGTCCCTAGTTTCTGGAAGATGGCCCGTTGGACGATGATCTGGAGACTTTTTTGGGTGGTATCTGTCCAGCTCGTGGAGATGTCTTTCTTGAAGAATCGTTTGCGAAAATTCCCCAACGCTTGTTGGTGTCGTCTCTGTGCATCTTGTACCCGTTTTTGAATGCGCTTTTGCAAGTCATTCTGGAATTTTTTGGGGTTCAAGAATGCGTTTTTGGACATCGAGTAAGGGTTGTTGGGCGCGACGCTTTGGCCTGTCATAAAGAGCACACTGCCGACGCCCGCGATAAATAAAAACGCCATTAACGAAAGGACAACGACGATCTTGGATGTCTTGGATGACGATGGCGACGCAGATGAAGGTGGTTGTTTTGTGTGTTGGTTCCCATAGCTTGGGATTCGTGGGGGAGGTCCTTCGACTTCCACGTAGCTGTGCAGCGCGGATGGCAGCTTGCTCGGAGGTGGTGGCGAAGGGATGGGGCGAGAAGGTGACATTGTAGGAGGGATAGGGGTGCGTGGTGGAGGAGGGGATGGGATGCTTCTGTGGCGGTGAGTGTTCGCGCCCATGCTGTTTTGTAGTGCCCGGTAGAGTTCGCCAGCGCTCGCGTAACGCTCTTCAGGTTCGTGTGCAATGGCGCGAAAGAGCGCTTGATCGAAGGCTGGCGTGACAGCATCGATATACTGCGATGGTTTTTTGGGGATACCGACAGGTAAGGAGCCCATCAAGATTTTGTAGGACATCACACCAAGCGAGAAGATATCTGCACGCGGTGAGATGGTGTCGGATTCGAGTTGTTCGGGGGCCATATAGTAAGCTGTACCCCACCCCATCGATGTGTTTTGTGTATGTTCTTGTGATTGCATCGCTCGGGCGATACCAAAGTCGAGCAGCTTGAGTGAGTCATCTTGCAAGACCATGACATTCGAGGGCTTGAGATCTCTGTGAATGACGCCCTGACCGTGGGCGTAGTCGAGGATCTCACACAGCGACTTGATATAGTTCATCGCTTGTTCGAGTGGGAGCCCTGTGCTCGTCGCGTTGAGGATGTCTTCGAGACTTTGTCCTTCGAGCAGCTCCATCACGATACAGAGGACGTCGTGTTCAGTGTCTTGATCGATGCCGAGCACACGGATAATACCGGGGTGATTGAGCTGCTCTGTGACTTTCAGCTCTCGTAGGAACTTTCTACGCAGCTCAGGTTGGTTTCCGTGTTGTGGGTGGAGGATTTTGAGCGCGACGATCTCCTCACGGAGTGTGTCTTCTGCTTTGTAGACCTCGCCCATTCCGCCTGCACCGAGTACACTTTGTAGGATATACCGTCCTGCGAGGCGAGTGTGTGCGGGGAAGGTGCCATGAGACACCGCAGAAGAGGCGGAAGGGAGCGCTCCTCCTGTCGAAAAGAAATCGGCGTCTCCGCCGGTACCACTGTTGTGATCGCGACTCATACTGGTCTCCTTTATGGTTCTCCAAGTTGGGGCGAGGATACCAAAGCACATCTCGAATGGCAATGTGCGGCCCACCCCAACAAAAGATCTCCTGTCCGTGATGGATTCGGTGTATACTGCGCCAAAAAAAGAAACATATTCTCTGGTCGACTGAGGCGCTCCTTAGGTGACGAATGTGTTTGTCGGTCTGTTCACATTGTGGTGTTGGAGTGAGTCCGAGACGTCCAACCTGCATCATCCTCGCAAGGAAACAATATGTCTCAAGCAAATCTATTGGTACAGCGGCGTTTTTGGCCTTTCTTTTGGGTTTCCTTTCTGACAGCATTCAATGACAATGTGTTCAAACAAGGGTTGATCACGTATGTGACCGTCGTGGGGCTGAAGATTCTTGGCATGGACATTGGGTTACTCGGTGCGGCGAGTACGATCATCATTATCTTCCCGTATGTTGCCTTTTCAGCGCTCGCAGGGCAGGTCAACGACAAACACTCAAAGTCCACAGTCGTCAGATGGGTCAAGTTCGCCGAGGTCGTGATCATGGCGATTGGTTTGTATGGATTGTTGACGAAGAACTTCCCGTTGTTACTCGGTGTGTTGTTTTTAACGGGTTTGCAGTCGACGTTTTTCGGGCCGGCCAAGTACAGCTTTTTGCCGGATGTCCTCGACGATGATGAGTTAGTCGGTGGCAACGCCTTGATCGAGCTTGGTACGTTCCTCTCGATTTTGCTCGGGACCATTGTGGGCGGGATGCTGGTCGGATTGTTTGGCAATGAGAATGGGCCAACAGCGATCGCAGTCGCGGTGATGGTCATCTCCTCTCTTGGCTTTGTGCTCTCTCTGTTTGTCGAAAAGAGCCCTCCCACAGCGCCTGATCTTTCAGTGCAGCTCGATCCCATCAGACCTAACATCGAGCTCTTCAAGCTGAGTCGGCTCAATAACTCCGTCTTTTTGAGCATCTTGGGGATCTCGTGGTTTTGGTATGTAGGGACAGCGTTGCTCGCGCTGTTGCCTGCATACGCCAAGGTGATTTTTGGGACCAACCCATACGGATTGACATACATGACGGGGTTGTTTTGTGTGGGGATTGGTGTGGGCTCGTTGATGTGTGAACGAGCTAGCCGACAGACTCTTGAGATTGGTCTCGTCCCATTTGGCTCGCTGGGGATGAGTGTCTTCCTGTTCGTCTTGTTCATCGTGGGTGTTCCCAAGTACCGTGCGCCTGGTGTGGAGTCTTTGAGTTTGTTGTCGTTTGTGCTCGCGCCAAAGGGCATCATTATCTCTGTCAGCTTGTTGATGATCGCGATCTCAGGGGGATTTTTCACGGTCCCCATGTACACTTTGATGCAGATGCATAGTCCCGACGACAAGCGCTCGCGGGTGATCGCGTCGAGCAACGTGATCAGCTCATTTTTTATGTTGGCGTCAGGTGGACTGGTGATGGTGTTTACCTCACAGGGACTCACAATCACCACACAATATCTCGTCCTCGCCGCGATGAACATCGCCGTCGCGTTTTACATTTACAAGGTCAACGCTGCGTTCTTATGGCGCTTTTTGGTGTGGATGGTGACGAGCGTGATGTATCGCTACAACGTCGTCGGCGTGGAGAATATTCCAAAAGAAGGGGCCGCAGTGTTTGTCTGCAACCATCCGAGCTTTTTTGACTTCATGTTTGTGGCGAGCGCGAGCAAGAGAACGCCGCGGTTTTTGATGTGGTATAAATTCTTTGAGGCACCGCTGATGGGTTGGTTCTTCAGGGACGCGAAGGTGATCCCGATCGCGCCGCGTTCAGATGACGAGGCGTTGATGAATAAGGCGTTTGATCGCGTCGCTGAGGAGCTTGAGAAGGGACATATCGTCTGTATTTTCCCTGAAGGTGGTGTGACGACGGATGGGAAGTTGCAGCCATTTCGTCCTGGGATCGAGAAGATCATCAAGCGCACACCCGTTCCTGTCATTCCCATGACGCTCAAGGGGATGTGGGGGAGCTTTTTCAGTCGTTACTATGGAAAGGCGATGTCCAAACCCTTTACGCGTTTTCGCTCCAACATCGAGCTTGAGATTGGCGAAGCGATCGCGCCTGAAGATGTGACCGCACAAAAACTGGCTGAGATGGTCGCTGAGATGGGGGACTTTGAGGTCCCACCTCCTGCCTATCCCGTCTCCAAGGAAGATTCTCCCAAAACGTCTTAACTCCCAAAACACCAAGCACCGAATCTGAGGAAAAGACATGTCGTTAAAAAGGATTGCGCACGCATTCGTCGTGTTGGTCGTGTTATTGGTTGGGTGGTATGTCATACGCCAGAAGTTGATCTTGCCGGGCGTACCGTCCATGACAAAGAAGATGCTCGCGCAGGCACAGCGCGTACAGATCATTCGTGACAAGTGGGGGGTCCCCCACGTCTTTGGGAAGTCCGATGCGGACGCTGCCTTTGGGCTCGCCTATGCGCACGCTGAGGACGATTTTAAAATCATCCAACTCGTCCTCGCTGCGTCGACGGGGCGACTGAGTCTCTTGATGCTCAACACAAAGGCCATTGGGAATGATTTTTATACATCACTGGTGCGTGTGCGTGAACAGGTCGATGCCCTCTATCCAAAGCTCTCCCCAAAGACCCGCGCGCTCCTCGAAGGATACGCGCAGGGGGTCAATTACTACGTCGCACGTCATCCCCACGAAGCTGATGGGCGATTGTTTCCGATCTCCGGAAAACATATCGCGATGGGCTTTGTACACAAAGTGCCGTTGATGTTTAACCTGCCAAAAGTCCTGGTTGCGTTGCGGAATGCGACGCAAAAAAAGGTCGGTCAGCCAGTCTTCTCGGCCTCACTCGCTCCGACCCAAGCGAGACAGCTTGCGCAGGCGCGTTCGATGTTTGCAAGCACCGCGTCCAATGCTCACGCTGTCCATCGAGCGCGCTTTCGGGATGGCATCACGCGTCTCAATGTCAACTCACACCAGCCCTGGGAAGGTCCTGTGACATGGTACGAAGCGCACGTCCATTCAGAAGAAGGTTGGGACGCTGTTGGTGGGCTTTTTCCCGGCGCGCCGGTGATATTACATGGACATAACGCACATCTTGGGTGGGCGATGACCGTCAACAAGCCCGACCTCATTGACGTATACAAGCTGAAGATGCACCCCACACAGCCGTTGATGTACCAATTGGATGGACAGTGGAAGAAGCTCTCCCACAAAAAAGCCGACATCCAGATCGACACAGGGTTGTTCACATTTCCTTTTGGGATGGATGTTTTTTACAGTGAACATGGACCTGTCCTCAAAACAAAACACGGCTACTACGCCATCCGTTATGCTGGGATTGACAAGGCGATCTTCTCCGTTGAGCAGTGGTACAAGATGAACAAGGCGACCGATTTTGAGAGCTGGAAACAGGCGATGCGAACACACGCCATTCCGATGTTCAATATTGTGTATGCGGACAAAGATAACGTCTTTTACGTCTACAATTCTCTGTTGCCCAAGCGCAAACAGGGGCTCAATTACAAACACATCCTGCCCGGCGACCAATCCTCTCTGATCTGGAAACAGTACGTCCCTTGGGACGCCTTACCGGCCGTGCATAATCCTCCATCTGGCTTTGTGCAAAATTGCAACGCGACGCCTTTTCATGCGACGGCTGGCAAAGGAAACCCGCTCCCCTCAGCCTTCCAAAAAGAAACAGGGATCGAGCAAAAGAACAACAATCGCTCGACACGTTCATTGCAATGGCTCGCTGGTCGTCGAAAGCTCTCGATGAAGGACTTTCTGAGGATGAAGTTTGACCTCCAGTATGCGAGCAGTGGACCTGTGTATAAGGCATACATTGCCCCTGTGTTGCGGTCCTTTCGTCCCAAAAAGCGTTTAGAGAAGATGGCATTGTCTCTCTATCGTCGTTGGGATCGACGTATGACGATGAACAGTCGCGCAGGGGCTTTGTTCTTGTTGACACATTACGCCCACAAAAAGGCCGGGCTGTTTGGTGGTCCCAAGGCAAAGGGGGCGCTCGATGCGTTCCGCCAAGCTGTGCGATTTATGCGTAAACATTACGGAAAACTCGTGCCTCTTGGTCGGATCCAGCGTATCCGTCGCGGCGCGGTGGATCGGGCTGTGAGTGGTGGATATGATGTCCTGCGTGCCGTGCATACACGCCGTGTCGGGAACAAGTTTGTCGGAAGACAGGGGGATTCGTATATCTTGATCGCTTCATTCACAAAGAACGGTGTGCGCTCTCAATCACGTCACCAATATGGAAATGTAAACAGGATGTATTCGAAGCACTACGCTGACCAAGTCAAACCTTTTGTGAAGATGACCTTCAAGACCATCCATCGCGATAGGGGCGTCCTGCTAAAGGAGGCTGAGGCTGTGTATCATCCAGGTCAAGAGAAAGGGAGCCGATGACTGTTTGGAGTCCTTTGTTTGAGCGGTGGATGGAGTTGTCACGTCACTCTGTCCATCGAATCGGTGTGGAAGCGGACATCCCCTTGAAGATGTCTGATGGGGTGTACTTGAAGAGCGATCGTTTTTATCCTCTCGACGGCCGCACTTCGTGGCCAACGTTGATGATCCGCACCCCCTATGGTCGCCGAGGTTTGTTTCGTTATCTCTTCGCGTATCCCTTTGCCCGGCGTGGGTTCCAGGTGGTTTTACAGAGCACAAGAGGAACCCACGATGCAGAAGGGCGCTTCGATCCCTTTCACCATGAGCGCAGTGATGGACTTGAAACGGTCGATTGGATCGAAGGTCAACCGTGGTTCAATGGCCAGCTGATTGCGTACGGTGTGAGTTATACAGGATATGCCAACTGGTCGATCGCTGCGGAACTTGGTGATCGTCTTCAAGCTGTTGTCTGTGGTTTTGCGACGTGCTCTGTCAGGGACTTTGCGTATCCTGGAGGGTGCTTTTTGCTGCACGATGCCCTTCATTGGGCTGCGACCAACGCCGATGGAAAGTTTTCTGCGACGCGAGGGGCTTGGAATATCATTCGCAAGATCGATAAGAAACTGCAAAAGGCGATGTATACGATCCCACTGACACTTACCGATCAAAAGGCCATCAAACAAGAGGTGTCTTTCTTCCAGGATTGGTTGCACCATCATCCCCCCGAAGACGATTGGTGGGAGACGCTTGAGTTCTTCCCAACCCTTGAACATGTCGATGTCCCCGTGTTGATGGTCGCAGGGTGGCAGGATGTCTTCTTGCCCCTACAGATCAGGGACTATCTACGTTTGAAAGAGACACAGACGCCCGTCTCACTTCATGTTGGTCCGTGGGTGCATACAGATTTACAGACGTATTACTACACAGCGCAGGCTGGGATTCCCTGGATGAAGAAGGTGATCGAAGACGCCGGAGGGTTTGTTGCGGACCCTGCGGAGACACACCGTGTGCGCGTTTACCTGACCGGAAACAATAAGTGGGCCGAAGCACCTGTCTTTCCTGCTGAAGATGATCTGTTGACGATGTACCTTCAGCCAGAAGGTGGCTTGCATCGAGCGCTCCCGAAAGAGAGTGAGCCTTCGGACTTTGTGTATGATCCTCAGGAGCCGACGCCGATGATCGGTGGTCCGAGTCTTGCGCAGGATGCCGGGTATAGAGACCAAAAAGTGTTCGAGTCGCGTTCAGATGTGTTGGTCTTTACAGGTGAAACGTTGTCCGAAGATTGTCGTCTGTTGGGGCACGCTGAGGCGACGATTTACACGCGTGTTTCAGGTGATTACTTCGATGTCTTTGTGCGCCTCTGCGATGTCGACACCAAGGGACGCTCTGTGAATGTGAGCGATGGTGTGGTGCGGATCTGTCCCAAGACACAACAACCCGATGAGGAAGGGATATATCGCATCACGTTGACGCTCTCTCCGATGGGCCACGTCTTTCAGAAGGGGCATCGACTTCGCGTTCAGATCGCAGGTGGTGCACATCCTCGCTTTGTACGTAACTTTGGCACGGATGAGCCGCTCCCTCACGCGACGAGTTTTGTCCCAACACACAGAAAGATCTTTCACGATCCTGAGAGACCTTCCCATATCACTCTTCCACGTTGGAGCCAGAGAGCATGAGCGCACACGTCGTGACAAACCCACGTGATCGTATTCGTCGATACTTGAAGGACCTCTTCGAGCTGATAGGAACACCGCTCCCTCTTGAGTGGCCTGAGGTCCCGAAGCAGGTCTACGTACAATTGCGCGATCAGCTCTTCCGTCAGATCGAGCGAGAGTTGTCTTTTGTTGATGGACAGTCCGACCTGAACAAGTATCAGAAGAGCTACGCGAGGTACTTCACAGAGACGACGCGCGCTCTGTTTGAGATGGATTGGAATCAACCTTACCCCATTCACGAGGCTTCAGAGGAGACGATAGATAGGCTCGCGGGGCGTCCTGGCGCCGTTGGCCCTGAGTTCGATCAATTGTATTGCACGCCCGATTCGACACAGAGGCGGACAGAGGTGTTGTTGCAATCCCATGATCCAGCACACAGTCGCGTATTCTTTTTGGGGGACGATGACCTCGGAAGTGTGTTGTTGGCGCCTCACTTCGAAGGAGAAGAAGGCGAAGTGCACGTGTTGGACATCGACGATCGGATTCTTGCACATGTAAAGGCGCGTGTGCCTTCTGTACATTGTCACAAGATCGATCTGGTGAAGGGATTGATCCCTGAAGCGCTTGCGGCGTCATTTGACGCTGTTTTGCTGGACCCTCCGTGGGATCGCTATGAATGTCTGATGTTTTTGGACAAGGCGATTTGTTTTCTGAACAACAATCCTGCGGCGCGGATATACCTCTCTTTTTGTCCGCTTCAGATGGAGTTATATCGAAACGGAATGGCCCACTTTTTCCGCCACCTCGCGAAGCGTGGCATGACGCTCGATTCGGTAACGCCAGTGTTTAATCTGTACAGCCTGGATGAGCAGGACACACCCTCTTTCCGGAGGGAGCTGGATGAAGCGCTGCCAGCTTTGGATGCACCGGTCTTTCAACATATGCGTGAGGTACCGTATGCGTATTCGAATTTATACGTGATACGTCGGACTTTGGAGAGTCAGATCCCGTGGTGGCGTGAGGCGTTGTTTCGCTATAAACATATCGGAGGGTAGGGGGAGAGAAGAGGAGGAAGCTTATCGTGTGGGGACTGTCACGGGGGCGAAGCTGATGCCTGCGCTGTTGCGCAGTGGATCGTAGTTGGCTGCGACTCGTTGCATTGCAGAGTAAAGGCTCTCTTGTGCTGTACCGAGCATGTGACGGTCGGCCATGACACGTGCGAGATCGAGCTCATTTTGTGCGCGGAACATTGCGGATTCGAGCGGAGTGAAGTTGGGGAGGCTTCTGGAGGGGTCGTACGCTGCTGGAAGCTCACGTGCGACAGCTGCTTGCCACTCTGCGTCGGTGATGGTCGCGTCAGCAGCCATATCACGAAGACCTTGTGAGTAGTAGGGGTTTCCTTGTGCAGCTCTTGCGCGCTGTGTGGAGATGATACCTGCCTGGATGTCGCGGATACCTTGTGCGTCGATGCTCATGGTGTAGCGATCTTGCGCGATAGTGAGCCCCTGCTCTTGTGCGCGTCGCATCGCTTCGCGGATCTCTCTGCTGGAGGAGAGCGCGCGAGCTGTTTGCTCATTGACAGGAAGACTGATCTCACCGAGCTGGACACCTTGATCGGTGCGACTCCAGGTCACTTCCACAGGTGTTCCTTGCCACTGTCTATCGAACTGTGCGCCGAGTCCACTTTCAGTATAGCTCAGATCACCAGTGGGGCGTCCCCAGTTGGCTGAGTATTTGTAATCGACACCAGCGGCTGTTGTGCGCTCGATTAATGTCGCGCCATCACCGACCTTGGCTTCAAAGCCGACGAGTCCTGCTGCGCTGAGTTGTGCACCGATCTCACGTGTGTCGGAGATCGCGCGGATCGATTGGTAGTTCCCTGTGCCAGGAGCTGCTGGATCAAATTTTCCGCTGCTTACGAAGTTATCGTAGGAGGTACGACCTGCTGTTGAGGTGATATCGAACTCTTGGGATTGTGCAGATGTTCCGAGGAGCTGGCGTGACGCGCCCGCTTTGACTTCGATGCCTGCTTTGCTGAACCCGACGCTCATCTCTTGTGTTGAGCGGTCGAATGGTCCTGCTGTGGCGCGCATACGACTTTCGTCAAGACGTTCAAATTGCACCGCGTGTCCTGTCGCTGTCTTGAGTCCCGCAGAGATCTCGACGCCTTTGTATGAGACACCGATTTCTCTGTTGGAGAATTGCTCTCCACGGATAGTCATGCTGCTGCCTACGGGCATTGTTTCTGGATTGAATGGGGTGGGGAGGTCGCGTTTTCCTTCCATGATCGCGTCGATCTCACCGGCGGGCATGTCCATGCTGTAGCTGATGTTTCCGCGTAGACCTTCCTGTGCTGTGACGTCTACTCCTGTTCCTCTTACTGATGCTTCTGCATCGAGCTGGACGCCTGTCTCTCCTTGGATTGCGACGGTTACGCGGGAGACACCTTGTGGGTTCTCGGGGCCTTTTGTGATGGTGACTTGTGCGCCTTCGAATGGACCGACCGAAATGCTTCCTTCAAACGTTCCATTTTGGACACTACCTTCGACGAGGTTGCCCTCTCGTTTGATATCAGCGCGGACAGAGACTGTTCCATCTTGGGCGGCTGCGACAGTTGTATCGCCAACATGTGGAGCGGCTGCGACGTCGCCTGGGAGGGAGATGTCTTTGGAGGGAGCATCGAAAACAGAGGCTTCAGCGGGTGCTGGTGCGGCTTCGAGGCTGAGATCGGGTTGACCTGTGACAACTTCACCTGCGCGGGGAGCAAAAGATGTTGTCTCGACAGGGGCGGCTTCTGTCACAGGTTTGCCTGGGACGTGGGCGGGTTGTGCTGAGATCAAATCGCTCGCTTTGACTGTGGGTGCATCGATGGCTGGGGCTTCTGCTGGTTTGGCATCGACCTGACCGCCGATCATGTCCTTGCTCGGCTCTGCTGTGAATGAGTCTTTTTGGGTCGCTTCTTCGATAGCGCGTGCTTGCTCGGTTCTCTCCGCCTGGCGCGCTTCTTCCGCTTTTTCGGCCTCTCTCGTCTCGACCGAGGTGTCTACCGAAGACGAAGACGACGACGAGACATCTGAGGATTTATCGGCACCACTCGAGCTGTCCGAGCGACTGGTATCACGCGAACTCTCCGAACGTCCTGTATCTCTTGAAGAGTCTGCTGAACGCGATGAACCGGAATCTCCTGCTTTACCTACACCCATGGTGAATCTCCTGTCTATATTTGTTGTATACAACGCCAACATCGGCGGATATGTACGAGTCTTTCGCAGAGTTCTCAGACCCTGACCTCTCGATTATCGGCTGACTCGGATTTTTGTTGACTCTTTTTTTGAAGGCATATGAAGAACGCTCTGGATACAAGACATTCCAGGTATCTGAGCGCTTTGTGTTGATTGCCATCAGTCGTTGTGGGTGGAAAACGAGCGCCTGTTGGGTTTTATTCCGATTTTTTGCAAAACATCTTGTTGTGGTTGCAGTAGACGGGGCTGGGCTCCATTTCATCTGAAGGTGACGACCCTATGCGTTGCTGAGTGGTTGCTTTTTCTGGTGTTTTTGGTCAACATCTTTGTTTGCGACGTTCTCCACGGAGGGAGATGTACCCTATATCTTTTCATGTTGTTTGGAGTGAGAGATGGCGGAAGTGTTAAATGATGCGGCGCTGGAAGGTGAGCTTCTTCAAGAGGTGTATCAGGTCGAGGAAAAGATCGGAAAAGGCGGAAATGCCTGGGTGTACAA
>MDTD01140875.1_pt1 | contig 20138 bp, 23 predicted proteins | sample 811221 | NCBI WGS metagenome assembly MDTD01 (sample SAMN05326646, study PRJNA326480) | marine metagenome | isolation source: seawater | place: Pacific Ocean: South West | collected 2011
AATTTCTCATAATAGAATAACAATTCAAATAAAAGAAAAAAATATATCAAAAAATTGGAAGAATGAGGTAATATTAACTTTTATTGAGGTCTAAATGAAAGTAGCAGGCAAGTTTATTTTTAGAGTCATTTTTTTTATGACTATATTATCAGGCTTGGGTTTTTATCATTTTGATAAACTTCAAACTTTTTTTCTTACCAATCAAACATTGAATACTTTAATATTGTCCATACTTTTTATTGGTATATTTTTTATTTTAAGACAGTTATTAATTTTGGAATCTGAGGTAAATTGGCTTAATAATATTCTTAAAACTCAAAAAGGACTAAAAACAAGCATAAAATCCCCTCAGCTTCTGAAATATTTAGATAATTTTTTAAGAAAAAATAAGGGTAATGTCATTTTTTCGCAATCATCACTAAAAGCGATAACGGAAAGTTTGGAAGGTAGAATATTAGAAAGTAGAGAAATATCAAAATACTTAATTGGCTTAACTATTTTTTTAGGTCTTCTTGGAACATTTTGGGGACTTTTAGAGACAATAAATTCTGTTGGCACCACAGTAAATAATTTAGATTTTTCAGAAAATACTCAAAAATTATTTAAAGTTCTCAAACAAGGTTTGGAAGATCCTTTAAGCGGAATGGGAACTGCTTTCAGCTCATCTTTATTTGGTTTAGGTGGCTCCTTAATTCTTGGTTTTTTAGACTTACAAAATAATCAAGCGCAAAATAGATTCTTCAATACTGTAGAAGAAAAACTATCAGATTATACAAAATTTTCTCTCATGAATATGGATGATGATGATAAGAAGAACCTTTCACCGGCTTATATTGAGGCTCTTATAGAAGTAACAACAGAAAATCTTCAAAAATCTACTTCAGTAATAGATAAACAGAATGAACATCAAGAGTCTATATCTAGATCAATATATGAGATTAACCAGTTTTTGTCGGAAAATGTAAATTTAAATAAAGATATAAGAGAAGAAATTAAAGTTCTTTCCAAAACTATAGCAAACATTAATAAAAAATAATGAGATTAAATAGAAAAAGTATCTATGAAATTAATATTTGGCCGGGTTTTGTAGATATTTTAGGCACACTTCTAATTGTTACTATTTTTACTGTTCTTATTTCAACAGTTACCCAAATATACTTTAATGATCAGCTTGAAGTAAAAAGAGGAGAAATTTCTTCACTTGATGAAGAACTTAATAGTTTAATAAAACAATTAGAAATTGAATCTAAAGAGAAAAAAAAGCTTAAAAAAAAAGTTGCTAATTTAGGAAAAAGTATTGAGTTATTAGAGAAAGAAAAATTATCAATTACTTCAAACTTGGGAAATTTAGAAGAAGATTTAACTAAAAAAAAATACTTGCTTAAGATAAAAGATAAAGAAATTAATGTTTTAGTAAATGAAAAAAGTGATATATTAGACGACCTTCAAGAAAAGAATACAAAGTTAGCTGGTTTAAAAGAAGAAAATAAAAAAGCTCTTTTAGAAATTTATGAATTGAATAGAAATGTTGAAAAGTTAAATAAAAGAATTGAAGATCTATCAAAGCTTTTGTTAACGTCTGAAGAGAAAGATAAAAAAAATAAAATTAAAATTGAAAATTTAGGGAAAAGATTAAATCAAGCATTAGCAGGAAAGGTTCAAGAGCTGAGTGAATATCAATCAATTTTTTTTAAAAGAATAATGGAAGCAATTGGAGATAGAGAAGATATTAGAGTAAAAGGTGATAGGTTTATTTTTCCATCAGAAATTTTTTTTCAATCAGGATCAGATATACTTGAGTTAGAAGGTTTAGCAAAACTTGAAAATGTAGCGAAAAGTTTAAAAGAAATTTCTAAAAAAATCCCAAAAAAAATTGATTGGATTCTCAGAATTGATGGTCATACTGATAAAATTCCAATTAATAATAAAAAGTTTACATCAAACTGGCATCTTTCAAGTTCGCGATCTATTAATATTGTAAAATTTCTTATCGAACAAGGTATTCCACCAAAAAGATTGGTTGCTGCCGGTTTTGGTGAATATTCACCTTTAGTTAATGAACAAAGTGAAGAAGCATTTAAGAAAAATAGAAGAATTGAGGTAAAACTTACAACTAGATGATATTTAATCTTTTTAATATTTTTTTTGTAAATTTCCAAAAATAATCAAATTCACCAAATATCGTTCCCACAACAATCAATAAAATCTGATATAGTGGAAATATTAAAATTACTCTTAAAAACCAATAAAAAAAATTTTCCTCTAATTTATCTTTGAGAAAAAAAAATAAAACATATTCTCCCAAAACTACAGATAAAGAACCTGTGATTCCAAATACTAAAAAAACAATCAAAAGCTGAAAAAAATTTTTAACTTTAAATATTCTTACTAAATTATGAATCATTGCTTTTGTTAATTTCATTTAGAATTAAGTCATAAAGATTTAGTTTTATATCTCTTGTACTGTACCAGCTTTTAGAATTTTTTTTATCTTTTAGCTCAAAATGGTGAGCACCACTAATTGGTGAAGATAACCATATCTGTGAGGTTGGTTCATGAAAACTTAAAATATAAATTTGGTCGTCTTTTTCAAACTTTAAAACTTCCTCCTCAAAATCTACTTCAAAATCTTCATGATTTTCCTCAATCAAAGAAAAAAAGTCATCAAGTGTTTTTTGCGCTATATTTTTTAAATTATCTTCCAATTATTTATCTTTTTTAATAACTTGCAAAATAAATCTAATGATTATATACATTCAGTCAAGTTATATGAAAAAAGAAATTCACCCAAAATACCATAACATTACTGTTCAATTGACTGACGGTTCGTCTTTTAAAACCAAGTCAACTTACGGCAAAGACGGTGATACGTTAAAGCTTGATATTGATCCAATTTCCCATCCAGCATGGACTGGTTCAGGATCTAAAATGCTTGATTCAGATGGTCAGGTTGCAAGGTTTAAAAAAAGATTCCAAAATTTAAATTTTAAAAAATAATTCGTCTTCAATGAAAGTTGTCCACTATGACAAACCAGGGCCACCAGAAGTTCTTAAAATAATAGAGAGAGATGTTCCTCAGTTTAATGACTATGAAGTCTTAATTAATGTCAAATGTGCTGGTGTAAATCGTCCAGACTTAATTCAAAGAGAGGGAAACTATCCACCTCCTCCTAAACATTCGAATATTCTTGGACTTGAAGTTTCTGGAATAATAGAAAAAAAAGGAAAAAAAGTAAAAAAATTTAAAATTGGAGATAAGGTTGCAGCATTAGTAGATGGTGGTGGATATGCAGAATATTGTTGTGCTAATGAAAAGCAGACGTTTATGATACCTAAAAATATCTCATTTCAAGAAGCCGCCGGAATACCAGAATGCTTTTTTACATCTTGGTCTAATTTGATTGATAGAGGAAGATTAAAAAAAAATCAGAAAGTTCTAATTCATGGGGGAACTAGTGGTGTTGGTCTTGCTTCAATTCAAATACTCCAACAATTTAATACAGATATTTTTGTTACTGTTGGAAATACAGAAAAGGTTTCTTTTTGTAAAAAAATAGGCATTCAAAATGTAATTAATTATAAAGAAAATGATTTTTTTGAATATATAAAACAAAAAAAAGATTTTGATGGTTTAGATATTATTCTTGATATAGTTGGGGGCGATTATGTAATGAAAAATATCAACCTTTTAAAAAATGATGGAAAACTAATAAATATTGGTTTTCAAAAAGGATCAAACGTTGAATTAAATTTAATAAAGGTTATGCTTAAAAGATTAACCATTACTGGATCTACGCTTAGAATTAGGGATTCAGATTTTAAATACAATATTTTAAAAGCTTTAAGTAATTATATTTTTCCTCACTTTGAAAATAATAAAATTAAATGTTACATTGATTCTGTATTTAAATTTAAAGATGTAGTCAAAGCCCATCAACGTTTGTACGAAGGCAAACATATTGGAAAAGTTATTTTAAACGTAGGGATTTAATATGAGAAAACCACTAATGCCAAAAGCAACAGCAATTTGGTTAATTGAAAATACTTCACTATCTTTTAAACAAATATCTGATTTTGTCGGTCTACATATTCTTGAAGTCCAAGCAATTGCAGATGGAGAAGTTTCATCTGGTATTTTAGCCAGAAACCCTGTTGAGAATGGTGAATTGTCAGAGGACGAAATTAAAAAATGTGAAAAAAATGTCAAACTTTCATTAAAAATTAGAAATTCTGATATTCCAATGCCTAAAACTAAAACTAAAGGTTCAAGATATACTCCGTTGTCAAAAAGAGCTGATAAACCTAATGGAATTTATTGGTTATTAAAAAACTTACCAGAAATTCCTGATTCAAAAATATGTAAAATTATTGGAACAACAAAAAACACAATTAAATCAATTAAAGAAAGAACCTTTTGGAATATGCAAAACATAAGGGCACAAAATCCTTTTGAATTAGGATTATGTTCAAAGGAAGATTTAGATAAGATTATAGATCAATATAAAAACCAAAAAAGTTAGGCACTTATTAGTCTAAATATTTCATCTCTTATTAGTAGTTTCTTCTTTTTTAATTCAACTACCTTTACATTGTCAAAACAAAGTCTAGATGATTCTTTTTTTATTAAAGCATCAAAATGTGCATGTTTATTTTCAAGTAATCTAATTTTTTTTTCAGTATACTGAACTCTTTGCATTATCTTATGATATTATGTTAAGATTATTAAATCCAGAAAAATCGAAATGAGCATTAAAAAAAAAATTTTGGTTTCTATTGTAATGGGAAGTCAATCAGACTGGAAAACTCTTAAACACTGTGAAACTATTCTTAAAAAATTAAATATAGTTTTCGAAAAAAGAATTGTCTCTGCCCATAGAACGCCTGATAGATTATATTCCTATGCCAAGGATTTAGAAAAAAGAGAAATTGAAGTAGTCATTGCTGGAGCTGGTGGAGCAGCACATTTACCTGGAATGATTGCTGCATTAACCCAAATTACTGTATTAGGTGTACCAGTTGAATCAAAAGTTCTCAAGGGTCTTGATAGTCTACTTTCAATAGTTCAAATGCCTGCAGGAATTCCTCTTCCAACCTTATCGATTGGTGAAGCTGGAGCTACAAATGCAGCATTATCGGCTGCCTCAATTCTATCTATAAAATATCCTGAAATAAAAAATAAACTAATTAATTATAGATCAAAACAAACAAAGTTTATAAAGAATAAACCTACTGATGATTAAAAAAAAACTAGGGATTATAGGAGGAGGACAACTAGGTATGTTTATTTGTCAAGCAGCAAAAAACTTTGGAATTCACACAACTGTATTCTCAACGACTGAAAAGTTCAGTGCAAAAGAATTTTGTGATAATTTTATTATAGGTAAATTTAGTAACGAAAAAAAAATTAAGGAATTTATAGAATCATCAAATTTTTTTACAGTTGAAACAGAAAATATCCCGTTAAGTTTACTTGAAAAAATTAATGAGAAAAAAAAAATTTTTCCCTCTTCAAATGTTATAAAAATTGCACAAAACAGATTAAGAGAAAAAAGATTTTTAAATTCAATTCCTGGAGTAGAGACTGCTAAATTTTTTCCAATAAATAATTTTGGTGATTTATCTTTAAGATTAAGAGAATTTAAATTTAAAGCAATAATAAAATCGTGTGAATTTGGATACGATGGGAAAAATCAATTTTTAGTTACCAAAGAAAATTTGTCCAATTTTGAAACAATGAATTTGAAAAATTTTGTCATTGAAGAATTTCTTGACTTTAAAAAGGAGATCTCAGTGATAGTTTCAAAGGCCAAAGAAAATACAATTACCTATCCTCCAGTTGAAAATCTTCATAGAGACTCAATTTTAAAAGAAACTAAGTATCCAGCAAACTTGAATAATAATTTAATTAAAACATCTCTAGCAATTGCCAATAAGATCGCTGAAAAAATTGGTCTAAATGGAATTCTAGCTGTCGAAATGTTTATTCTTAAAAATAATAATGTTTTAGTTAATGAGATTGCACCCAGACCGCATAATTCAGGGCACTGGACTCTAGATGCCTGCAAATATAGTCAATATGATAATCTTATTCTTTCTATTTTTGAATCACTAGTTAAAGAACCATCACCTCAAAAAAGTTGTAAAATGGTCAATTTGATTGGAGAAGATTTTAATAATTTCGCTAATTTAAAAAAAAAGTACAAATGTTACGATTATTTTAAAGATGAAATCAGACCTAAAAGAAAAATGGGGCATTACATAATTTTTTAAGTTAGAAAAAACTACTCATCCTCTTTTTTATTTTACCAAAACTTAATACCAGATTTATTTCTTTTTCAAGTAAATTAAGGGTTCTCGAAAAATCTTTTGATTTATCAAAAACAAAAAATGAAAATACACTTGCATAAATATTCATCAAAATAATTCTTTTTGAATAGTAATTCATATCGGTAGATTTATCGCCAGACAAAAACCAAATTTCGTCTGCAATGTTAAATAAAATTTTATTAGAAATTGAAAAATTTTTTGGTTTCATCATTATAAAAAACAATTTTTTTTTGTTACAAATTTTATCAGTGATTTTCAATCGCTTAAAAACATAAAAAATTATTTTTTCACTTATCCTAAATTTATCAATATCTCTTGGAGTATCTTTTTTTAACATTTTATTAATAACGATATTTAGTTGTGTCATCAATGAACCTAATTCATTTGGAAAGTATGTTTCTTTAATTTTTTTGTATAACTTGATGTCAATGTTTAAATCTTTAAGAGAATCCATTAAAATCATATCTAAATCATTAGAATGATTGAGTTTCTCCAACATTATCAAACTTAGTTTATCTATATTAATTTTTTTTTTAGTCATTTTTTTTTTTAATTTATTTACAATATAGTATTTTTTTATATAAATAAATTTCTAATTATGGAGAATAATTATTATAAGAGTACATGTAAGAGATAATAACCTTGAAAAGGCGATGAGAGCTATGAAAAAAAAGCTTCAAAGAGAAGGCGTTTTTAAGGAGATGAAACAAAGAAGAGCTTATGAAAAGCCTTCAGAAAAAAAAGCACGGCTTTTAAATGAGTCAACTAGACGATGTAAAAAACTTTTAAGAAAAAAACTTGAAATTGAAGGTTATTGATTTAGTCCTTTAATTATATTTTCAACCATCTTTTTTGCATCTGAAAAAAGCATCATAGTATTATCTCTAAAAAACAACTCATTATCTACACCAGCATAACCTGATGCCATTGATCTTTTTACAAATAAAACTGTACCAGCATTTTCTACATCAAGTATTGGCATTCCATAGATTGGGCTAGTTTTATCTGTTTTTGCTGCTGGATTAGTTATATCATTTGCGCCAATAACAAAAACGGCATCAGTATTTGAAAATTCACTATTAATCTCCTCTAATTCAAAAACTTCATCATAAGGGACATTAGCTTCCGCTAATAATACATTCATATGGCCAGGCATTCTTCCTGCAACAGGATGAATAGCGTATTTAATTGTTACATCATTCTTTTTTAAAATATCACACATTTCTCTTAATGCATGTTGTGCCTGAGCTACTGCCATACCATATCCGGGAACAATTATTACGCTACTTGCGTTAGACATAATGAATGCTGCATCCTCAGGACTCCCAGTTTTAACAGTTTTATTTTCGTTTTTATTAGCAATAGCACCCTCTTCAACACCAAAACCTCCTAAAATAACACTTACAAACGATCTATTCATTCCTTTACACATTATATAACTTAGTATTGCTCCAGAGGCACCTACCAGTGATCCAACTATAATAAGTAAATGGTTTGATAAAGTAAATCCAATCCCAGCGGCAGCCCATCCTGAATATGAATTTAACATTGAAACAACAACTGGCATGTCAGCCCCACCAATTGGAATAATCAACAGTATACCCAAGAGTAAAGATAGAGAAACAATTATCCAAAATGTGTCTTTGGAAGATTCAAATGTGAACATCACTGTTAGGACTATAAGGGAAATAAAAATTATCAAATTTAAAAAATGCTGACCAAAAAATGTTGTTGGAGCTCCACTAACTAATCCCTGTAGTTTTAAAAATGCAATTATTGATCCTGTAAAAGTTATAGCACCGATTGCAACACCAATTGACATTTCTACCAAACTGGAAATAAATATTTCTCCATTTTCGTCCACAATTCCATAACTTTCTGGGGTATAAAAAGCACTTGCTGCAACAAAAACTGCGGCCAAGCCTACAAGTGAATGAAAAGCTGCAACCAATTGCGGTAAAGATGTCATTTCAATCTTTAAAGCTATGAATGTACCAATGGCTCCGCCTATTATTATTCCTAAAACAATAAGTGTTATAGAATCTACATTTGGATTATTTAGGGTAGTTACAATTGCTATTATCATCCCAATTATACCCATTAAATTACCATTTCTTGCAGATTCTGGGTTAGATAAGCCTTTTAGGGCCAAAATAAAAAATATTGCCGATATTAAATAGCAAATAGCTGTTAGATTTTCTGTCATTTGTCTTTCTTTTTTTCTTTCTTTTTAAACATTGATAACATTCTGTGCGAAACCACAAATCCGCCAAAAATATTAATTGAGGCCAAAATAATAGCTAGGAAACCCATAATTGACGAAAAGTTTATTTCTTCGGGTCCTGCTGCGATAATCGCTCCAACAATTATAACACTTGATATTGCATTAGTGACAGCCATAAGTGGTGAGTGTAACGCTGATGTAACTCCCCAAATGACATAATAACCTATTATACATGCAAGTATAAAAATCATAATCAAATTAATAATTGGGTCTATATTGTCCATTACTACTCCTTAATCATTTTTTATTGAAATTTTTTATTACACAAGTTTCAGTAACAACTTCATCTTCCCAGTTAAAGTCATTAAATTTTCCGTCTTTACATGAATTCATTAAAAAATTAAGAACATTTTTTGAAAATAATCTCGATGAATCCTGAGCAACGGAAGATGCTAAATTTTTTGGACCAATGATTTTCTTTGACTTAAAATCAACTGTTTGTCCGTGTTTTACTAATTCACAATTACCTCCGAATTCAGAGGCTAAATCGACTATAATGCTTCCTACTTTCATAGATTCAACCATTTTTCTAGTTATGATTTTTGGTGCAGGTTTTCCTGGAATCAAGGCAGTTGTAATAACAATATCCATTTTTTTTATGTTCTCTTCGAGTAACTTAGCCTGTTTTTTTTTGTAAGCTTTAGTCATTTCTTTAGCATAACCAGATGCAGTCTCTCCAGAGTCAGAATCACCACCATCAACTTCTATGAATTTGGCTCCAAGACTTTCAACTTGTTCCTTTGTTGAGGTTCTTACATCAAAAGATGACACCACCGCACCAAGCCTTTTGGCTGTAGCAATAGCTTGAAGACCAGCTACTCCGGCTCCTATGATTAATACTTTTGCTGGAGCTACTGTTCCGGCAGAAGTCATCATTAAGGGTAGTGCTTTATTAAATTCACTAGCAGCATCGATAACTGCTTTGTATCCTGATAAGTTACTTTGAGATGAAAGCACATCCATACTTTGAGCTCTAGAAATTCGTGGCATTCGTTCAAGAGCAAATACGTTTATTTTAAGTTTTTTTAAACTTACAAATTCAGTTTTGAATTTTTGCTCGTAGAGTAGTGTCAGCAAATTGCAATTATTAATTAAAGACAATTCATTAATTTTTTTTTGCTTTGAGGGTCTTTGTATTTTAACTACTAGGTCGGTCTTATTGTATAAATCTTTCAGATTTGAAGAAATTTTTGCACCATTCTTTTTATAATCATCATTAGTAAAGGATGAATATAAGCCTGCATCAGATTCGATAAAAACATCAAATCCCATTTTTTTGAGAGATGAAACACAGTCTGGTGTAATTCCAACACGATACTCGCCATCATATATTTCTCTTGGTACTGCGATTTTCATTTCAATAACTTAACCTAATTGTTCTAACTCATCTATAAGATTTTGAATTAAATTCATTCCCATCTGCCAAAAATCTTTACGTTTCGGATCTAAATCAAATTCTTTAAGAATTTTTTTATAATGTACTGTACCTCCTGACTCGAGAAGTTTTATATACTTTTCATTAAAATTTGGAATATTTTCTTCAAATTTTGAATATAAAGAATTCACCAAGCAATCTCCAAAAGCGTACGCGTATACATAAAAGGGTGAATGAATAAAATGAGGAATATATGCCCAAAAGTATTTATAATCTCCATTTAATTTGACACAATTCCCCAAACTTTCATTTTGAGAAGACATCCAAATTCTCGAGATGTCATCGTCTGACAATTCTCCATTTATTCTTTCATTATGAACATTTCTTTCAAAAATGAAAAATGCTATTTGTCTGAAAACGGTATTTATCATATCTTCAATTTTACTTCGCAATAAAAATTTTTTTTCATCCGTATTTTTTGAATTTTTTAGAAGTGATCTAAAAGTAAGCATTTCTCCAAATACACTAGCTGTTTCTGCAAGAGTTAAAGGTGTATCAGATAAAAGGAACCCATTTTTATTAGCTAAATATTGATGAATTCCATGCCCTAATTCATGTGCCAATGTCATCACATCTCTAATTTTTCCTTGAAAATTTACTAAAATATAGGGATGACATTTAGGAACTGTTGGATGTGAAAATGCTCCAGAAGCTTTTCCTCTAGAAATTTTTGCGTGAATCCATGATTTTTCAAAAAAAGTATTTGCTATATCTCCTAATTTTTTATCAAAGCCATAATAAGAATCTAAAACGATTTTTTTTGCCTCATTCCAACTTATTTTTTGATCTTTAGTTTTCGGGTAAGGCGCATTTCTGTCCCAATAATTTAATTTTATAGTACCAAAATGTTTAGCTTTATATTTGTAATATCTATGACAAATATTTTTATAATTTTTGGTGACTGTTTTTACAAGAGAATCAACATCTTTTTTATCGATTTGATTTGATAAATGTCTTGATGATTCAGAATACTTAAAACCTCTGAGATTTTTTTCAATATCAAGATCTTTAGAAATATTATTCATAACAAATGTAAAGTCAAAAATGTTTTCTTTAAGTGTTTTTCCAAATGAAAGAGCAGCATCTTTTCGAACATTTTTATCAGCTGAAGATAAAAGGTTTAAAATTTCAGTTTCAGTAATTTTTTTTTTTCTAAAGTTAAATTTAAGTCTAGCCATTTTTTGATCAAAAAACTTTATCCATGCAGATGAACTTGTTATCGATTTTTCCATAAGAACTGTCTCAACAGTTTCAGATTTTTGAAATTTCTTTATTTTATTAAGATTTAAAATCCATGATTCGTATTTTGATTTTTCAAGAAAACTAGATTTTTTTTTATCTAATTTATTTAATTCTATGGTGTAAAAAATAGTTTTTTTTTCAACGTCTGATAAATATTCTTGAATTTTTTGAAAAAATTTAGTTTTTTCTTTATTTAATTGATCAGTACAATAAGTTAGAAACGCGAAGCTTTTTAAAGAAACAATTTTTTCTTCTAATTTTTCATAATCAGATAATGAGTTAACAAGTAAACTACTGTTTAAAACATTTAACTTGTTTTTATATTTTTTTGAAAATAATGTTGCCATTTTTTTTAGTTCATTCATATCTTTTAAAATCAACTTTGATTCAAATGAAGGATAGAAATCTTTAAGGTTCCATTCTGGTAGAGTTGTCATAAAATAATTTTAAAAAAGTTAAATATTTTGTATTTTAATAAAATGAATAAAAAAAAAAAAATTACAAGTATTTTAAACGATGCTAAGTCACTAATCGATATTTTTTTATTTTATAAAAATAATTTACCTATGCAAAAATTTCTTTTTAAAAAAGAAAACAATAATTGGATAGGTAAATCATTTTTAGAAATTTACAAAAATGTTCAGAAACTCTCTAATTTTTTTAAAGAATCTGGTGTAAAAAAAGGTGACAGAATATTTTTACTTTCTAGCAACCGAATAGAATGGGCCGAAATAGATTTGGGTATTATGTTTACGGGTGCAATAACAGTACCGAGTTTTGTAACAAATAATACAGATGATAACAGTTTTATTATAAAAAATTGTTCTCCAAGATTAATAATTTTAGAAGATTTTTTAATTTACAAAAAGAATGAAAAATTTCTCAAAAAATATAAAAATTCAAAAATAGTTTTAATAGAAAAGTATCATGCTTTTATAAGTTATAAAGAAATTACTGCAAAAGAAGTTATTGATACCAAACCAATAAAAATAAATAGTAGCGATATATCCACAATTATTTATACATCCGGCACTAGCAGTTATCCAAAAGGTGTTGTACTTAGTCATAAATCTCTTATTCATAATTTACGTTCTGCATTAGTTCTTTTGAATGAATTTGGAATTAAACAAGAAAAATTCATTTCATTTCTTCCTTTATCACATTCTTATGAAAGAATGGCTGGTCTCTATTTTCCTTTATTGATTGGAGCACAAATCTTTTTTTGCTCTTCATTAGATAAATTAATGTCAGAGATCGAGGAGGTAAAACCTACAATAGTTTCTGCAGTACCAAGACTTTATGAAAATATTTACAAAAAAATAAAAATACGGTTAATAAAAAATCCAATTTTTTCAGAAAGCTTTATATCTGAATTACTTTTATTTTTAGAAGGTAAAACAATTAAAAATTATAAAAAAATATTTTTTTGGATTTTCAAAAAATTATTTATCGAAAAGAATTTAAAAAAAAAATTCGGGGGGAAAATAAAAGTTTTTATATCTGGTGGAGCTGCATTAAATCCTGATGTTGGAATTTTTTTTAATAAAATTGGATTTACTTTACTTCAAGGTTATGGTCAAACTGAAGCTTCACCATTGATTAGTTGTAATACTAAACAAAATAATGATCCAAAAACAGTTGGTTTTCCTGTGAAAGACGTAAATGTAAAAATATCTAATGATGGTGAAATTTTAGTGAAAGGTTTAAATGTAATGAATGGATACTGGAATAATTCATCTCTTACCAAAAAAACAATTATCAACAATTGGTTACATACTGGTGATCTAGGCTTTTTTGATAATAATGGAAGATTAGTAATTAATGGTAGAAAAAAAGATCTAATTGTAACTTCAGGAGGAGATAATATTGCTGTGCTAAGAATAGAAAATCTTCTATGCAGTCAAATTGAAATTGATCAAGCAATAGTTTTTGGAGATAACAAACCATTTTTAATTGCAATAATTGTTAGAAATGATGATATTAAATCTAAACATCTAAAAGAAGTTATAGAAAATTTAAATAGACAACTTAATTCTATAGAGAAAATTAAAAAATATATTTTAGCTGAAGAACCATTTTCTTATGAGAATGGTCTACTTACTCAAACACAAAAAATTAAACGAGAAAAGGTTTATAAATTTTATTCGGAAAAAATAAAAAAATTGTATCGTGATTAAATTTTAAAATATTTCTTATACCAATTTATAAATTTAGGAATTCCTTCAGAAATTTTGGTTTTAGGATTAAAATCTAAATCTTTTTTACTTTCCTTAATATTAGCAAATGTCTTCTTGACGTCTCCCGGTTGTATTGGTAATAGATTTTTCTTTGCTTTAATCCCTAGGGTTTTTTCAATTAGATTAATAAAATCAATTAGTACCTCAGGGTTATTATTTCCTAGGTTATAAATTTTGTGTTTAAATTTTTTTTTAATTTTATAGGAACCATAAATTCCACTGACTATATCATCAATGTAGGTGAAATCTCTTTCCATTTTTCCGTAATTAAAAATATCAATGGGAGATTTTTCAATTATTTTTTTTGTAAATATAAATGTCGCCATATCAGGCCTACCCCAGGGACCATAGACAGTAAAAAATCTTAAGCCAATGCATTGAATATTGAATAGATGTGAATAACATTCAGAAATTAATTCCGTAGATTTTTTTGATGCTGCATATAAGGAAATTGGGTTGTCGACTCTTTGATTAACGGAGAAAGGGAAAACTTTATTTCCACCATAAACTGATGATGAACTAGCATAAATAAATTTTGAAATATCGAATTCTCTGGCCAATTCAAGTAAATTTAAATGCCCAAGAATATTTGAATTAATATATGTATATGGATCCTTTAATGAATGTCTAACCCCTGCTTGCGCAGCAAGATTAACAATACAATTAATTCTTTCTTTCTTTAAATCTTTAAAAATTTTTTTGTCCTGAATATCTTTTTTTAAAAAAGTAAAGTTTTCAAATTTTCTGAGCTGATTTAATCTTGCATTTTTAAGTTTAACGTCGTAGTAGTTATTAAGATTATCGATACCTATAATCTTAAATTTTTTCTTTAAAAAAAATGTTGCAGTATGGAATCCAATAAAACCACCAACTCCGGTAATTAAAATACTCATTTACTTAATGGCTTTTGATATTTATCTTTCCATATTTTATAGTCCATTCCATAAATTCCTTTTCTCGCGTCCTCATAGTCTAATTTTATATTACTTTTTTCAGCTTCTTCGACCATCCATTTTGATAAACAATTTCTACAAAAACCTGCTAAATTCATTAGGTCAATATTCTGAAGTTCAGTGTTATCTCTTAAGTGTTCAATAAGTCTTCTAAAAGTTGCAGCTTGTAACATTTCTTTTTCATTTTTATTCATTTAAAATTTCTCCAAAAATTTTACAAAGTAAATCAGTCTTTTTTTTAATGCCTTTTGAATCACAAATCAAATCGTTTCTTATCTCTACAGATAAATTATCAATTTCTCCGTTATTTGATAACTTATCTAACGTATAATTATAAAAAAAACCTGAGTATGGATAGTTGTTACCTGTATGGATTTTATACTCTAATAATCTCTTGTACAATTTTTGTTGTAAATTTATATTTCTGTTCCATAGTAACCCTATTTCAATTCCTCTATTAAACTCATTACCTAATTTAGTAAAACTATGTATTGAAATTAAAAATAATTTCTTGGATTGACTAATTTTCTTTCTAACAAACTGTTCAAGATTAAAATGATATACATCATAAATATTTTTAATTCTGTTTTTTTTATCAACTAAACTAATATTTTTATTAGCTGGGATTTCTATACCAAAAGAGTTTTCTACTATTAATTCTTTAGAATTTTTATTCCTATTGGGATCAATAATCAATCTTGAAAAATTTGACATAAAATAGCTTTGTTTGAGTTTTCTAGCTAAATTTATGCACAGTCTTTTCGCGCCTATATCCCAACTTATATGTGTTTTTAAATGCTTTTTGGATAAACCTAAGTTTGAATATTCTTTTGTAACTCTAGGAGATGCATGATCACATATAAAAACTATACTCTTGTCACAGTTTGATTTATTAAACTCATTTTTTATAAATATTTTATTCATGGATTTAACGATAATATTAAATTTAATAAATATAAAATACTGTATTTATTTTTTTCTATTTGTTTATACTTAACCAAGTTTACAAAATGTTAAGAAATAGAAATACAAAAATAATTGCAACTCTTGGCCCGGCATCATCTTCTCCATCAAAAATAAGTTCATTGTTTCAAGCTGGTGCTGATATTTTTAGATTAAATTTTAGTCATGGTACCCATGAAGACCATAGAAAGAAAGTTTTTCATATTCGTCAATATGAAAAAAGACTGGGTAGACCAATTGCTATCTTGGGAGATTTACAAGGACCAAAATTGAGAATTGGGTTGTTTAAAGGTAATTATGCTATAATAAAAAATTCTCAAAAATTTACATTAGATTTAAGTCCAAAGCCTGGAAACAATTCAAGAGTTTTTCTCCCACATCCTGAAATTTTTAAATCAATAAAGAAAAATAAGAAAATTCTTGTTGATGACGGAAAAATAATTCTCATAGTTACCAAAGTTTCATCAGAGAAAATAGAAACAGAGGTTATTAATGGAGGGAGAATTTCAAATATGAAAGGAATAAATATTCCTGAAACATTTCTAAAACTATCTCCCCTTACAAAAAAGGATCTTAAAGATTTAGAACTTTGTCTTGATCTTAGTCTTGATTACGTTGCCTTATCTTTTGTTCAAAAGGCAAAGGATCTAATTGATTTAAAAAAATATGTTGGAGATAGCACAGGAATAATGGCTAAATTTGAGAAACCACTAGCAATTAAAAGAATGAACGAAATTTTAAATGTCTGTGATGCAGCAATGGTAGCAAGAGGTGATCTGGGCGTTGAAATGCCTGCAGAAGAAGTCCCCATAATTCAGAAAAGAATTGTTCAAGCTTGCCGTGATTTTGGTAAACCGGTAGTTGTTGCCACTCAAATGTTAGATTCTATGATCAATTCCCCAACACCTACAAGAGCAGAAGCATCCGACGTTGCAACAGCGGTATTCGATGCAGCAGATTGTTTAATGTTATCTGCCGAAACTGCGGCAGGTAAATTCCCTGTTGAGTCAGTAAAAATTATGGATAGAATTATTAGAGGAGTTGAAAGTGATGTTTCATATAGACAAATCCTTGAAAGTAAAAAAATTATTCTTGAACAGACAACATCAGATGCAATAAGTGCTGCAGCATCTCAAGTAGTCAGAACAGTTTCAGCTAAAGCAATTTTTACTTACACTAGATCTGGTGGAACAGCTAAAAGAGCAGCTAGAGAAAGACCAAACGTTCCGATAATTGGATTATCCCCAGAGAGGCTAACTGCAAGACAATTAGCACTTATTTGGGGAGTTCACACAATCCATGCTGTGGAGCCTAAAAGCTTTTCAGGTATGATTGAAAATGCATGCGAGCTTGCTAAAAAAGAAGGTATTGTTAAAAAGGGTGACTATGTAGTAATTACTGCTGGGGCCCCAATTGGAGTTTCTGGCTCAACAAATAATTTACGGATTGCAAAGATAAACTAGCCTTGTCTTGCCTTAAAACGTGAATCAGTTTTATTTATCACATAGAGTCTACCTTTTCTTTTTACTACTCGGCAATCTCTGTGTCTCAGTTTTGCTGACTTTATAGATCTAAGTACTTTCATAATTAATTTCGAAATTAAATCATTCTAAAAATTTGTCAATGAAAGAAAATGTATTAATATTTAAATATGATTAACTTTTTCATAAAATATATTCAAAAAATTACCGATCTTTTTGGAAAACTTGCAAGTAGCTTTATTATTATCTTGATCATTTTGGTGACAACCTCAGTTCTTTTGAGATATGTTTTTTCTATCGGTTATACATGGTTACAAGATCTTTATATTTGGATACATGCATTATTTATTCTTTTAGGAATTGCTTATACTTTAAATAAGGATGGTCATGTTAGAATTGATATTGCATATAGAAAATTTGATAAAAAAAAAAAACGAATTGTAAATTTACTTGGTTCAATTTTTTTTGGCATACCTCTATGTTTTATAATAATTATTAAAGGTTATGAATTCTTTCTTAGATCGTTTGTTTTAGGTGAAGATTCCAAAGAAACTGGAGGTCTACCAAATATATATATCCTTAAATTTTTTATTTTTTTCATGGGTTTACTACTTTTTTGTGAACTGTTACAGAGAATTTTTAAGTTTTTTAAAGAGAAATGATTGATATTATTGGACAAGAGTTTTTTGCTTTTTTGTTATTTTTAATGCTAGCAACTTTTTTACTTGCTGGTTTTCCAGTTGCCATGACATTAGCAGGAACTTCAATTGTTGTTGCATTATTTGGATATTTTTTTGATTTATTTCCTTTGGTTCTTTTAAGTGTTTTACCAAATAGAATCTTCGGTATCTTAACTAATGAAACACTTATAGCAGTACCACTTTTTATTTTTATGGGTGTTATGCTTGAAAAATCTGGAGTTGCCAATGAATTGTTAGAGAACATGAGTAAAATCTGGAGGGGAAAGAGAGGAGGATTAGTGTATTCTATTCTTATTGTTGGTGTTTTGATGGCAGCCTCTACTGGAATTGTAGGAGCAACTGTTGTAACTATGGGAATATTATCTCTTCCATTAATGATAAAATGGAAATATAACAAAAAAATTTCTACCGGAGTAATATGTGCTAGTGGAACTCTCGGTCAAATAATCCCACCTTCGATTGTTTTGGTCCTGTTAGCAGATGTTTTTCAGGGTGCTAATGAACAAGCTGCAGCAATATCTGGAAACCTTGCTCCGGATCCAGTTAGTAGTGTTGATCTTTTTGCCGGAGCTATTTTTCCAGGATTAGCTTTAGTTGGGTTATATTTTTTGTGGATTTTCTTATGCTCTAAATTTAAGCCAGAAGTATTTCCAATTAATAAAGAGCTTGAAACATCAGATATAAACTTTAAAAAAGTATTAACTTTAGTTCTTCCACCGATTTTTCTTATAATAGTAGTGCTGGGTTCAATTCTTTTTGGAATTGCAACACCGACTGAATCTGCTTCATTGGGAGCTTTAGGATCTATTCTTCTATCTCTAAAAAAGAAAATGCTAAGAATTGGTACTTTGAAAAATGTATGTGATGAAACTTTAAAAATCACATCTATGGTATTTTTTATTCTTATTGGAGCTTCTTTGTTCTCGCTAGTTTTTAGAGGATTTGGTGGTGATTTAATTGTTGAGAATTTTATTACTAATGTTCCAGGGGGTAAATTTAATTCATTATTAGTTGTAATGTTTATTATTTTTCTACTAGGGTTTTTCTTAGATTTTTTTCAGATAGTATTTGTTATTGTTCCCATTGTAGGACCATCTTTGATTGCAATGGGTTATGATCCCATTTGGCTTGCATTAATGTTTGCTATAAACTTACAAACAAGTTTTTTAACTCCTCCATTTGGTTTTGCACTTTTTTATCTTAGAGGTATTGCTCCGAGTGAAATAAAAACTTCAGAAATTTATGAAGGTGTAATACCTTATATAATTTTACAAATCTTTCTCTTAATTATACTGTTTAAATTTCCTTGGATTATTACTTGGTTGCCGAAGCAAATTTAGTCTGAGAGAATTCTTGCATTTAAATAATCTGCTTCAGAATAATGTGACCAGAAAATTGCTAATTTTCTAAAAGAAATAATATTATCAAATATTTTTTTTGATAAATTATCCTTACTAGCTATTTGCGAAATTACATCATCTGACCTTTTCTTAAGAACTTTCAGAGTAAGGTCGTTGTATCTCATAAAAGTTACCTTAAATTCTTCTCTAAGTTTTTTTACTGCGAAGCAGTTTCTGGCAAAAAATTCCGATGCAATATACGAATTAGATCTTGCGCAACTTGTTGCTACAAGTCTTTGTAGACTTTTACTTAATTTTTCCCATGATTGAAGATTGATAAATGCCTCTAAACATGTTCCAGGCTCATGCCAACCTGGGTAATAATAATATGAACAAACCTTGTGAAGACCTTTTCCCAAATCAGCAGCAGGCCCAATCCACTCTGTTCCATCAATAGTGCCAGAGGTGATTGCTGGTACTACATCAGGACCTGGTAATAAAACTACATTCGTTCCATAACTCTTTAAAACTTCACCTCCAAGCCCTGGCATTCTAAATTTTAGTCCCTTAAAATCAGTCACATCCTTAATAGCCTTATTAAACCATCCACCCATTTGGTTTCCAGTATTTCCTGCAGGAAAAAATTTAAGATTTAAATTATTATAAACTTCATCAGCAAGCTTAAGACCATCTGAATGGTAAAACCACGCACTCATTTCTTGTTGATTAAACCCAAAAGGTATTCCTGATAAAAAAGGTATTGCTGGTGATTTTCCAGTCCAATAATAAGGTGAACCAAAACCCATTTGGCAAGTTCCACTTTGAACTACATCAAAGGATTCAAATGCTCCAACAAGTTCATTTGCATGAAATAGTTTAATGTTTAATTCCCCTTCTGAAATTCTTGTAATTTCATCACAAAGTCTTGTAAATGCTCTTCCCAAAATTCCAGCTTTATCGAAAGCAGATACAGCAACCCACATGTGCTTTGTTTTTGATTTAGAGATGTTAGGGAAAGCAAGTCCTGAGGCTAAAGCTCCACCAAGAGCAAGGCTTTTAAGAGATTTATTTAAAAATTTTCTTCTTTTCATTTTAATCCTATGGTGGGCGGAACAGGGATCGAACCTGCGACCTATTGCGTGTCGAGCAATTGCTCTCCCAGCTGAGCTATCCGC
>MDTD01150062.1_pt1 | contig 20136 bp, 15 predicted proteins | sample 811221 | NCBI WGS metagenome assembly MDTD01 (sample SAMN05326646, study PRJNA326480) | marine metagenome | isolation source: seawater | place: Pacific Ocean: South West | collected 2011
AGGGGTGGAACAAGAGATGGAGGTGGTGCTTCGGGACGGGAGGGGGAGAGAGTCGAGCGCGGGGACGGCGAGCGGGGAGACGGCGGAGGCGGCGGCGGAGGCGAGACGACGACGACGACGACGACGACGACGGTCTCTGAGACGAAGCGCGAGCGGTGGGGGATATTTTTTCGGAGACGATGAGGAGGAGGAGGATGGTGAGGACGAGGACGAGGACGAGGACGAGGACGACGCGTCGTCGACGACGACGACGACGTCGGCGGCGAGCGAGAGCGAGGTGACGTCCGCGCCTCGGTGTTCGGAACACTTGCCGAACGTCTTCCCGGGACAAAAGGTTCGCGCGTTGGGACCGGCGAAGACGGACTCGCGTGCGGCGGAGATGCAACGTCTGTGGGGGAATCCGAACGCGTACGTCACCGCGGATGAGTGTCGAGACGTCTTGCGTTCGTTGTCGGAGGCGAACGTCGCTCGACGCGCGATGGACGAACGACTCGAGAACTGGGCGGTGACGGTGGACGTGCGCGACGGCGACGGCGAACCCTTTGACGCCGATGACTTGCTCGAATTTTGGCGACGACGGTGCGTCGCGCTGTGCGACGTCTTCTTGGAGGCGCTCGAGGGCGTCGGCGGGAGATTCGAGAGTTGTTCGACGACGCCTCGACACCGACAATCCTTGCTCGTCGTCGTCGAAGGGTACGTCTCCGGAGGCGTTAAGCGAAAACTCTTGCGCGAGGGCGTGTTTCCCGCGTACGCCGACGAGGACGCGCGCGAGCGCGAGCGATTACGTCGCATCGCCGCCTTACCGATCGACGTGCTCGGTTTACGCGTCGCGCGTCACAGCGCCATCGTCGACGACGACGCGTGCGCGCGATCGATGGCGTCTCTCGAAGACGCCACGTGTCCCGCGCACGCCGCGCGTCTCCTCGTCGACGTCTTGACGCGCGCGAGAGAGCTCTGCTCCACCACCGACCATCCTCTCGACGCCGACGACGAACTTCTCGTTCTCCTCGTCCTCCTCGCGCGCGCAGATCTCGAGCGTCCGCACTCGATCGCGACGTACGTCGAGACGTTTCTCGGACTCGCGTCCGACGCCCGCAAGGGTGAGAGCGGTTTCGCCGCGGCGACGCTGTGCGGGGCGGCGCGGTACGCGCGGAGCGACGTGATGCGGGACATGCTCGACGCGCGCGAGCGCGAGCGCGAGCATTAGTAGCGTATAGTTTAGTTTTTAGGAGCGCTGTGTACATACTAGTGTGTGGTATTATTATTCGTACAGTACAGCGCGCGCGCGCGCGTTTACGGTTTACGGCGACCGCTCCGCCGGTCGCTTCTTCGTGTCCCTCCACGTCACGAGCACCTCGTCGGTGCGAAAACGTTGCGTACACCCGGTCTCCTCCAGAGGCGTCACCTCGCCGTTCAGGTACTGTAACAGTCCCGTGTGCGCGATCATCGCCCCGTTATCGATACAAAACCTCGAATCCATTCGTCCGTGTTCGTCCAATCCGTACAGTTTGCCTCCGCGTTCGCGCGCCATGACGGCCATCATCTCTTGTAAACGCGCGTTGCACCCGACGCCACCGACGATTAAGACATCCTTGGCGTTCGTGTGCGCCATGGCGCGTTCGGTGATCTCCACGAGCATGGCGAACACCGTTTCTTGCATGGAAAAGCACAGATCCGCCGCCGTCACGTCCCCTTTCCCCAGGTGTTCCTCGGCGTACGTCTCGTAAAAAGTTAAAATGCCGCTCAGCGTCACGTCCATCCCTTTCACCCCGTACGGCCCCTCGATAAACTTGGTTCCCTTTTTCGCCTCCTGTTCAATGTTATACCCCGGCGCTGGATCGTTACTGAGTCCACACACGCGCGCGAATCGATCCAACATGTTCCCAACCGCGACGTCGATGGTTTCCCCGAATATTCGATACCGTCGCTCGTTGTACGCGATGACCTGCGTGTTCCCTCCGCTCGCGTACAAAATCACCGGATCATCCACCCCCGTCACCAATCTCCCCATCTCAATGTGTGCCACGCAGTGATTCACCCCGACCAACGGTTTATTCCACGTCAACGCCAGCGTTCGCGCGCACGCCGCCGTCGCGCACAGCGGCGCCCCCATGCCCGGCCCTCTGGTGAAACACACCGCGTCCACGTCCTCCATCGATTTCCCAGCCTCCTCCAAAGCGCGCGACGCGAGATCGACGACGACGTCTCGGTGATGTTTCGCCGTCTCGCGAGGAAGAAATCCCGTGCCCGGCGGCGTCACGTACGTCTCTCGAGGATTGCTCAAAATGTCCCCGGTGGACGTGACGACGCCGACGCCGATCTTATTCGCGCTTCCCTCGAATCCGATGGCGACGCGCGGGCGCGACGACGCGGGAGAGGTCATCGAGGACGCGCGCGCGACGTCTCCGAGTCTCGACCGTCGAGACGCGTCCCCGAAGCGACGACGAGCGTGCGCGTGTGAAGTCACATCAATCATCGACGCCCGACGGGATCATGACGACGCTCGCGCGCGGTGTCGCGACGAGACGAACCGCGAAGACGCGCGTGAGGGAAGTGTCGTCGCGTGGGGGGCGTTCGTCGTCGACGACGAGAGGGAGGGGGCGCGAGAGGACGGCGATGATGATGATGTGTCCCCGAGCGACGACGTGTTCAACGGTCGTGTCGTCGTCGCGCGCGCGCGTGGATGCGCGCGGATGGACGCGCGTTCGTTCGCGGGCGTCGGTGTCGTCGCGCGTGGGTGATGACGTCGACGGTGGTGGTGGTGGCGGTGGTGGTGGACGCGGGAACGGCGACGACGCGCGCGGTTTCGGCGGCGGCGGCGACGCCGACGACGACGAGAACGACGAGTCGTTCGACGGACGAGTCGTCGCCGTGGCGGCGGTGACGGCGATGGTGACGATGATGACGGCGTCGAGCGCGCGCGCGGTGAGCGCGGCGGCGTCGAGGGGCCACGGGAGACGGTCGAGAAAATTAGCCGACATGTCGACGAGCGCGTTGTACGGATTCGTCATCTTTTACGGGATTAAAATCGCGCTCAAGCGTTTATTCGCCCCGGTGTTGCTGTTCACCGGGACGACGCAGTTGCTGTTTAGGATGCGCGCGCTTCGAGTGTCGCCCGGGATGATGTACGACTCCCTCGTGAAGCCGTATCTTCCCGTCGAGTATCGAAGAAATTTGGAAGAGTTTAGCGTCGGCGCGTTGAAGAGCAAAGCGGCGAGAAACGCCATGCGCGACGGGTGGTGGGACAAGCAAGAGCGCAGATTTTGGACGTGCGCGCACAGATTACTACCGGCGTGCGATTCACGCATAGGCGAGCGCGCCTTTATCTTCGGCGTCGTCCTCGCCGGTTTGGCGTGACGAGAAACGAACGAATGAATGAAATAATCAATTACAACACCGCGTCACCATCACGGATTCACCCGCGTCGCCGTCCACGCCCCTTCCATCTCCTCATACACCACGCGTTCGTTCAGTTTAAGCCGTAAGTGATCGACGCGCGTCGCTCGCATGGCGACGAGCGCGAAGTGTTCGCCCGCGACGTCGTCGTTCAGTCTCGCGTCCGACTCGTCGACGTCGTGCGGATCCCTCGTCCCGCTCTCCGCTTTCGCCCTCGCGCCCCCCGGAGTGGGCCATAAAAATTGCCCTCGCGCTCCTCGTCGCATTCGTCTCCACAGAGCGACCCGCGCGCGCTCGCTCTCGAGAGAATCCTCGTCGTCGCGCGTCGCCGTCGCCGTCGCGCGCGTCAGCGTCCCCGACACGCGAAACTGTTCCCTCGTTTCCGGGAAGTACCACGCCATCTCCGCTCGAGCGTCGCGCGCAACGTCGCGCATCTTTTCCGACCGCGCGTCCGCGCAAAACACGAGCGCGTGCGCGCGCCCGGCGTCGCCGACGTCGTCGACGAAATCGTCCCAAAATCCACGAAACACCACCGTGCGCACGGCGGGCGCGCCGTCGGACGCGCGGATCGTCGCCACCTGCACGAACCTACTCGTCGGGTTCGCGCAGTTGCGCTCGAGCGCCGACGTCACCGCCGCGCGCCAGGCTGGGAGGGACGACGCCATCTGAATGATGAATGATGACGATGCGTCACGCTGTGACGCGCCGAGACGCCGTGCGAGCGCTTTCCAGAGGGCCGAGACGACAGACGCGGGTCGTCTCCGCGTCTCTCGGTCGTCGAGACATGCGCGACGACGACGTCTTGGCGTCGGCGCGTCGATTCTTGGATGATGCCGATGGCACCGAATCATCGACGTCGTCGCGCGGTGACGCCGCGCTCGAGGCGACGACGCGCGTCACGGGCGAGGGATTCCATCGCGTCATCGACGTGCGCGTCTCGGGCGTCGAACGCGTGGACGACGCGATCGCGGTGGCGGTGGATGTGCGATTGTCCCGACGGTTGTATTTCGACGCCGACGAGACGACGACGACGAAGACGAGGAATACGAAGACAAAGGAGGAGAAATCGGTGGAATGGACGTGCGTCGCGAGTGGAGACGTCGACGTCGAACGGATGGCGAAATATGCGTCGGAATCTCGCGCGACGTGCGCGAGAATGTTGACGAGGGAAGAGACGCTCGGTCGCGTCGACGCGCGCGCGCGCGTCGCCGCGCACGCGAGATACGGAGACGCGACGCCGGGCGGAGGCGCGCGGGGGGAGATGGTGGACGATGTTCGAGCGATGGTGATGAGGAGGGATGGATCGTGGACGAGCGCGAGGTCGAGGGCGATCGGTGAGGCGTGGATGGTGCCGGTGGGGGACGCGAACGACGCGGCGGTCGTCGGCGCGGCGACGGCGACGGCGACGGCGGCGGGCGCGCTCGCGGTGGTGTACGCGGCGGCGCGCGCGGCGAGACGGGCGAGGGGGGAGAGAGGGAGCGACAGAAGCGCGAGACGGCGCGCGAGTAGGTGAATGAAATAGTGAATGTAGGCGTACTAGTAGAGAGCGACGAAATTCATTCGGCGCCGTAGAGTTCGTCGGCGTACGGCAACGCGCTCTTCTCCTCCTTGACGAACACGAACGTCGTCCCTTTGTTCCCGGTGGACACGCGCACGTTTTCACTCACGTAATCGCACGTCAAGTACCCCATCGCCTCCTTTCCGAGCAGTTTAAAAGGTACGGGATACGGCACGCGCGCCTCGAACGGCGACTTGACGTCCAAATACGCCAAATCAAATCCGTAATTAATCCTCCCGCGCGCGCGCGCGTCCGTCGCTTTCGGCGATTCTAACGTCGCGTTCGCGCTCAGACGAAACCCCCCGCCTCGTCCGAAGCACACCGCCTGATCGACGCGTCCCCGACCGTCGCGCGCCAACGAGACGCCCTGTCGCACGGCGAACCCGCCGTCGTTCAACTTTTGCAACACCGCGCGCTGAATCGGCGACGAGCTCGCCTCGACCCCGTTCGACGCATTTCCCTTTTTCTTTTCATCGTCAAACAGGATGGAAAACAACGCCTCGAGACCCGGCGTCGTCGCGTCCGCGCGTCGTCCCAGCGGCGCGGACGCGTCGAACTCCGTCTTCGTCGAGTGCACCAACCGCCACGTCCCCTCCAGCGCGTCCACCAGCGCGCGCACGTCCTCGCACTCCCGCGAAACGTCGAACGCGTCGACGAGACGACCGATCGCGCGCGTGACGGCGTCGTCGCGCGCGCCGGTCTCGATGAGAGAGATGAGCTCGAGCTCACCCTCCGCGCGGGACGACGCCGAGGACGACGCCGACGAGGACGCGCGTCGCGTCCACGCGCGTCCGCGACGACGACGCGCGAGGTGGGCGCGCACCGCGCGGTCGACGCGCGCCGCGCGCGGCGCGCGCGACGACATCGAGCGTCAGAGCTCGACGCCGAGGAATGACCGACTCGCGATGACATCGCGCGCGCTCGTCCGAGAGACGACGCGCGCGAGAGAGCGCGCGCACCTCCCGCGACGTCGCGCGCGTCGTCTCCCGCTCGCGCGCGCGAACGACGGGTCGAGCGACGAACGAACGGCGTTCATCTTCGGGCTCGGATACCTCGGCGGGGCGGTGGCGAGAGAATTCGCGCGCGATGGGTACGTCGTGCGCGGGACGTTTCGCGCGAGCGATGCGCCGGGGACGTCGACGCTCGACGTCGTCTCGCGCGCGTACGAGTGGGACGGTGAGGGCGCGTGCGAGGCGATCGAACGAGAGGTGCGCGCGGCGACGCGGGTCGTGTCCTGCGTCCCGCCGACGCGCGGGACGGGGACGGATGGGTGGAAAGATCCGGTGTACGACGCGTTCGCGAGCGCGGTGACGTCGAGACTCGAAGAGGATGGGAACGGAACGCGGTTTTTTGGGTACGCGAGCTCGACGTCCGTGTACGGCGATCACCGAGGAGAGATTGTGGACGAGACGAGCGCGTGTCGACCGCGCTCGGCGAAGGCGAGGGCGAGGTTCGAGAGCGAGGAGCGATGGCGCGCGTTGGCGAGAGAATCGAACGGACGCGTGACGATGACGACGTTTCGATTGGGTGGTATCTATGGACCCGGTCGGAGCGCGCTGGACGTCGTGCTACGACGCGCGAGGGGCGAGAGAGAGAGCGCGAGTCAGCGCGCGAGACGGACGCGACGGTTCACGAGTCGCGTGCACGTGGACGACGCGGCGCGTCTCGTCGTCGCCGCCGCGAACGCGGGCCGACGCGCGAGCGACGTGTATAACGTCGTGGACGACCATCCGATGTCGAGACGCGACGCTGTGTCGTTCGCGGAACAGATTCTGAACGTCCCGAGCGTCGAGGGACAGAGCGACGACGACGCCGACGACGACGCGGGCGGTGAACGCGCGCGAGGCGAAAAGCGTGCGCGCAACCGACGCATGAAGGAGACGCTCGCGACGTTCGGGGACGGTGCGTCGATGCTCTATCCATCGGTGTATCACGGACTCTTGCGTATCGCCGCGTCTCGAGGGATTCTCGCGTCGCGCGCGAGCGAGGACGAATTCAACGCGTGGTTTGACGAACGTTTTGACGCGCTCTTCGACGGCGAGTACGCGCGCGTCGCGCTCGAGGAGTTGCGGTTGTGACGCCGTGGTGGTGTGTGTAGATATATTTGTACTGTGTGTGTAAAAGATTCAATTCATGATGATACTATGTTCACTAAAGCGCTGCAACTCGTCGGTACAATGCGGCGACAAATGAAAATTTCGCGCCATCTCAACGAACGCCACGAGGAAGCATGCCTCGAGGCGGAGGGACGAGTCTCTTCGCCGGGCCGTTCTCGACGTCCGCATCGATCGCCTTGACGGCCTGAATGTCCTCGCGTCGTCCCTTGCGACCGACGGTGAGTCCGCACTTCTGTACCCATCGCACCCACGGTCCCCACGTGCGCCTATCGCGAAGGAGCGTCGACGCGTGCCCGATGACGATGACGCCACGTCTCGCCCGCGTGAGCGTCACGTTACACCTCCTCGCGTCGGCGACGAATCCGATCGTGTTCAGGTTGTTCGCTCGAACCGTGGAGACGATCATGAGTTCCTTCTCTCGCCCTTGGTATCCGTCGACGGAGGATACCTCGACGCCCGCCTCGCCCGTGTCCTTGTCGATGCCCGTGCGCACGCCTCGAGCGCGAAGGAACGAACGGATGAGTTTGACTTGCGCGGCGTACGGAGTGACGATGCCTACGTGACACGGACGAAGCTCACCCGCGCTCAAGACGCCGAGGAGTACCTTCATGACGTGCTCCGCCTCGACCCTGTTCGAGTAACTCAGGTTATCGCTCGTCTCCATGGCGTCCTCGGGCGTGGGACAGAAGGCGATGGGAACTCTCGGAATCGGCCACGCGAATCCCTTGGGCGCCGGTCGCTCGATGGCGGGCGTGCCGCTCTTCACCAGACCGTTGTAAAAGGACAACGAAGGGAAATGACTCAACGCGGGATGCATACGAAACTGCGTATCGAGCAGGTATGGTTGCACCCCCGCGCGAATGAGACGATCGAACAGCGACAGCGTCATCCCGGCGAGCTCGGCGTCACGCGAAACGACGGTCGGTGGAAGCTGCTTGTGATCGCCGACGAGCACGAGTTGTTGACACCCGTTCGCGAGAGGCACGAGCGACATTGGTTCCGTCACCTGACTCGCCTCGTCCAACATCACCGCGCTAAAATTGATTCGATCGAGGAAATCGCTCCCAGAGCCCGAACACGTCGCACACACGGCTTGCGCGTTCCGCACCGCCCATAACTGCGCCTGGTACGCCTCGTGTTTCGTCGCTCCGGGTGGAATGGCGTTTTCAATTTGGTACCTCGCCAAGTCGGGACGCACCGCCTCGGGACGACCAAGACGAATGACGTTGACGCCCGCCTTGGCTAACCCTTCCACCATGTTATCCACCGCGGTGTTGGAATCGGACGTACACAACACGGGTCCGTGCCCAATTTCGAGCATGCCTCGAACGATGGCGACCGAGGTGTGCGTTTTCCCCGTCCCCGGCGGACCTTGGATGAGCGTCAGACGTCTTTCGAGCGCGGCTTTCATCGCGTCTCTTTGAGACGTGTTGAGGTTATGAATTCTCGTCACGCTGTCAACGACGTGGTCGTACGGTCCAGGATGCGAGGGATCACCAGTGGGATTGATGGTTCCCTGACACAGTGCCGGAATCGCCTCTTTGTCGATCATCTCGTATCCAGGTTGCCACGGCTGCCTCTCGCACACATTAAACCGATGCTCCTTGTCAACGTCACTCTTCGCACCGTCGTCGCTCGCGTCGCCGGTGGTCGCGTCCTCACCTCGAATGTTCAAATTCCCAATCGCCTTGGCGAGATCGTCCGCCAACTCTTTCCCCGAGCGTTGAAACCCCGCCGTGAGGATTTGTCTAAAGACTTGATTCGTGTTGCACACCGCCTTCTTCATCGGGTTGACGGGTTCGAGAAGCTCATACAGTGACTCAATCTGACGCGTGTATGTGATTCTATTCGCCAGACGATCGATGCGCCAATCGTCGCCCTTGAGTTCGTGCACATCTCCGTGGTCGAGCTTGATGTGTAACTCGTTGCACGTGTAGGGAACGATTTCGACGACGCCCTCGTATTCCTCCGTCGGCGTCTCCGGCGCGGCGAGCGGTTTGGGAGCCTTTGGTTTCGGCACGAACGCCGCCGCCGACACGTTAAGCGACGATTCCGCGGCGATGGTTTGCGCGGAACCGGGCTCTGGTTCGGACTCGGACTCCACCTCGGCGGGCGGGCGATACCTTCGCACCAAGATGCTGTCGCCGACTTGCACGCCTCGTTTGCCCTCGTCGAGCATCTTCAAACACGCCATGCGCGGAATCACATTCGGTGTCTCGGGATCGGTTCGCGTGGACAGACACAGACGACCGCCTTTCAATTTCGACGGTTTCGCCACGAGATCAATCGTGCACGTGCCCGCCTGTTCGAGCGATTTTGGCGAACGTTTCTTTATGCGCTCCATGATTTGATTCGACTCTTCGCAAAACTCCATGACGAGCAAACGCGCGTTTTTCGTGTAATACACCGCCGTCGCGCGATCGCCGAACTCTAAAATACCTCCCGAGGTGGAAGACTCCGCCGCGATGTCGCCGAAATCCGATCCTCGACAGCACGCGTCCACGAATGCCAACGCCTCTTTGGCCCTCGTTCGACACGGAACGGCGGCGATGATCTCCGTGAATCGTTTCACCGACATTTTCAACCCAAACGACGCCATCGCGCGCGCCACCTCACTCGCGTGATCCGCGTGTGTCTCCTTCACGAGCGCCATGACGAGTTTACCGTACGTCGCCTCGTCGATTCCCATCGGACACGTCGTCCACGGATTGCCGGGAAACCGCGTAAAACAGCCCGCCGCCGTCTCCGTTCTGTACCTATTCATCGCGTGCGAAAAGAACGCGAACGCCCCACTCACGTCTCCGATGTTCACACACCGCTTAATCTTCGACGCGTACGCGATTCTCGGTTCCTTTTTCGGCGCGGGCGCCCCGTACGCGCGTCCTCCGCGACCTCGACCGCCGCGACCTCGACCGCCGCCGCCGCCGCCGCCGCCGCCTCGTCCACCCCGTCCACCCCGTCCACCCCATCCGGTCCCGAACCTCCCGCGCGCGTCCCCAGGCGCGCACGCACCGCGTCCGTACCCATCGCTCCATCCACCCATCACCGCCGCGCCTCCGTGCGCGCGCGTCGGGACGCCGAGCGCCGCCGGCGGCGCCGACGCCGACGCGAACCACCCCCCACCGAGCGGCGCCACCGGCGGCATCGGCGGCATCGGCGGCGTCTCACTCGCGTGAAACCCGCGCGCGGAGTCGTCCCTTCGCGTCATCGCCTCGTCGTCGTCTCCGCGCGCGCCTCACGCGTCGACGATCGATTATTCGATGTGATGGCGGCGGCGGCGTCCCCGACGCCCTCTTCCCTCGTCCCGTCCCCTCGCGCGTCTTCACGCCGAGACACCGACGGAGAACGCGATCGTCGACCCTCGCGCGCGCGCGCACACGCGCGAGAGCGCGACGCGCGTACGAATGACGCGCGAACGAATGTGCGTCGCGCGTGCGTCATTCCCAGTCTCCACCGATGACGACGCGCGCGCGCGCCGCGAGCGCGCGGACGACGACAAAGACGCCGAGGAGGGCGACGATGACGTCGAGAAACCCGACGAGGGCGGCGACGACGAGAGACGACGAACGGAGCGCGCGCGACGAGCGGGTGGGGACGATCTTCGGCACGATGACGCTCGGGTGGAGATACGCGAGCGAGACGTGCGACGACGAGACGTCGACGGCGATGTTGCGGACGTTCGTGCGGGATGGAGGTGGACGACGTTGTCGTGAGTTGGACACGGCGATCGCGTACGCGGGGGGGGAGACGGAGAGAATTCTGGGACGCGCGTTCGCGTCCGACGGGACGCTGCGCGCGAGCGACGCGACGGTCGATACCAAGGCGAATCCGTGGCCGGGAGGGGTGATGACGGGAGACGCCGGGACCGGAGGGTTGAGCGCGAGAGAACTGCGCGCGCAGGTGCGAAGTTCCGTGGAATCGTTGAACGCAAAGAGGATTCGGACGCTGTACCTGCACGCTCCGGATTCGGAGACGCGATTGGAGGACGCGCTCGAGGAGTGCGAACGCCTGCGAAGGGAGGAGAACGCGTTCGAGGACGTGGGGTTGAGTAATTTCAGCGCGTGGGAGACGGTCATGGCGTGTCAGATTTGCGAGAGGAACGGATGGAAACGACCGACGATGTACCAAGGCATGTACAACGCGCTGACGAGAAACGTCGAGAGCGAACTCGTGCCGGCGGTGCGCGCGTGCGGCATGCGTTTCGTCGCGTATAATCCGCTCGCCGGTGGATTATTAACGGGGAAATACGTCGGCGCGCGAGACGGGGAGACGAAAATCACCGGCGGGCGGTTCGACGGAAACGAGATGTATACCCGCCGGTTCTTTTTGGACTGTTACCACGACGCCGTGGACGCCGTCGTCGAGGCGTGTCGAAGACACGATATCGATCCCGCCGACGCCGCTCTCCGTTGGATGTACAATCACAGCGCGTTGGACGGTTCCAAGGGCGACGCAGTCATCATCGGCGCGTCGAGCGTCAAACAACTCGAGGCGAACCTCGCCTCGGCCGCCGTCGTCGAGCCGCTCCCGCGAGACGTGCTCGACGCCTTCGACGACGGTTGGCGCGCGTGTCGATCGTCGAGCGCGCCTTACTTTCGCGGTCACTGCAAACTCGATTGATTGATGCTCGATTGATTGATGGAGCGTGAACATTGAATGAATGAACGCATGAATGACTCCGCACTTTCGCGGTCGCCGCAAACTGGTTTGATTGATGGGGCGTGAACATTGAATGAATGAATGAATGCATGAACGAGTCCGCACACGCCGTCGACGCGCGCGACATGGGGTCCGCATCGCGCGGACGCGTTGATATGAACGTCGCCGTCGCGTCTCGCGCGTCTCGCGCGTCTCTCCGTCGCCCTCGCGCGCGTCGCGCGGTGTCCCCGACGCGCCGCTCGCATCGTCATCGACATCCTTCGCGCGCGACTGGAGCCGACGCCGACGCGCGCGCGACGGCGACGACCGTGGGAATCGTGCGCGCGCACGGTTTGGACGGTACCTTCGTTCTCTCGCGCGACGTCGACGGCGGCGCGTTCGTGGAGAGGGTGGAACTCGCCGAGTCGCTGACGACGACGAGCGGTCGGGACGACGACGCGACGACGTGGGACGCGGATTGGTACGGCGACGTGCGAGAGAACGCGCTGGACGGCGGGGATACGTCGTCGATGATGACGTGGGTGCGGACGAATCAATGGAACGGCGGGGCGAGGGGTCGATTGCGAGTGAAGAAACTCGCGGAGGGCGCGGACGCAGAGGCGGCGCTTCGGCGGTTTAGCGTCGAGGCGCCGAAAGCGTCCAAGCGCGTCGAGAGAAAGGGCGCCAAGGGGAAGAGGACGCGTCGAGGCGGGCGAGACAGACGGAGCGAGGCGCCGAAACCGCCGAAGTGCGCGTGCGGGGTGTACGCGATCTCGATGTTGGATGGAGGGAAAGTCGGCGGGCGCGTCTTCGTCGACGAGTCGACGGGATTCGCGTGGCGGGCCGAGTTTTACCACCAACGCGGCGTCGAACGGTGGTTATTCGAGGGATGGGAACGAACGGTGTCGGATGATGGGAAAGAAGCGGTCACGCCCGCGCTCGCGCATCGCAAGTCGGCGGAGGGACAGGTGACGACGTTTCGCGCCAAGGAGACGACTTTCACCGCACCCGCGGCGTCTTTTTCCAAGCCGGAATCATCCGTCGCGGATTGGTCGCCGACGAGAGAGTGGAGCAGCGCCGCCGGTGCGGTGTTAACGTGTCGAGGCGAGGGTGGACACGTACTCGTGAAACCGAAGCTCGAGTCGGCCGACGGCGCGACGACGTCTTCGGATTGGTTCGTTCTCGACACCGCCTCGACGGGATTCGCCGTGACCGGTGACGTCGCGGACGCGTTATCCATGTCGGCGTTCGGCACGATGTCCATCGTCGGCGTCGCGGCGCCGCTCGAAGGTGCCATGCGACGCGGACACGCGCTATCGTTGGGGCCGTTGACTCTGTCGTCGCCGCTATTCATGGAACAAAATTTAGACGGAGCGCTTCGAGTGCCCGACGGCGAGCGTTTGGGCGGCGTGCTCGGAATACCCGCCCTCGCGCACGCCGTCGTGCGTCTTCGCGCGCCGACGCGCGTCGCCGGAAGCCGAGACGCGCCCAAACTCGAGGTTACCGTCGTGAATCGATGCGAGTACAAACCCACCGCCGAGATCAAGCGAGCGTGGCAACCCGTCACCTTCATCGACGGCGTCCCGTACGTCCGACTCGCGTACACCATCGCCAACGATGGATTCATGGGCGTCACCGAGATGACGATGGAGCGCGAGGGTTTATTCAAACTCGCTCTCGGCGTCGGCGGCGTCGGCGCGGTGCTCTCCGCCAAGGTCGCCGACGAAGCAGACGTCGCCAATCGAACCAAAGCCCTCCAACCGGGCGGCATCATGAGCGGTCCCGGCGAAAACACCGGTCGTCTTCAACGCGTCGGCGGCGAGATCGTCACTGGACGCGTCGAGACGGTGCGTTTCAAGAATTTCGAGTGTACCAACGTCCGCGCCGTCGTCCACCTCGACGGCGACCCTCCGGACGCCGATCTCTCCCCGCACGCCGACGGCGCCGTCTGCGCCGATCTCTTTCGCGGGTGCACCGTCGTGTTCGATTTATCCTCTGCGAACCCTCGAATCGCCGTCGTCCCTCCGTGATTCGCCGTCCTGCCGTGATTCGTAGCGACGATGTGCAAAAGCGTGTAAAGATGTGAAAAAAGTGCACGCCGCCGCCGCCCCATCGAATCCGCGATTATTCGTCGACGCGCGCGTCGTCACCGCGCGGACGAGCGCGCGAGGCGAGAGTGAAGAGAGACGGGGACGTCTCGCGCGGTGGCGGTGGGGACGTCATGTCCGCGGCGAGTAAACGCGCGCGCACGGATGCGACGTCGAGCGATGTGAACCTCATCGCGCAGTTGGTCGACGTCGAGGGCGCACCGGCGGGACCCGAGCTGGATTTACCCCCGGACGTGGGGGTGAAGGAGTTGCAGTCGCTGTTGAGAGAGCTTCTCAGGGCGTCGGCGACGGATGAGGACGATGAACGGGCGACGCTGCCGTACGCGTTTTACGTCGACGGCGAGGAGGTGACGGGGGACCTGGCGACGACGATCGCGGAGCGTAAGATATCCGTGGAACAGGTGTTGAAGATTGTGTATCAACCGCAGAGCGTGTTTCGAGTGCGCGCGGTGACTCGATGCTCGGCGGCGATCGCTGGACACGCCGAGGCGGTGCTGAGCGTGGCGTTTTCGAGCGACGGGAAAAATTTGGCGAGCGGGAGCGGCGATTCGACGATTCGTCTGTGGAACTTGGACTCGCAGGCGCCTAAATTCACGCTCAAGGGGCACACGAATTGGGTGCTGTGCATCGCGTGGAGCTCGGATAACGTCTTCTTGGCGAGCGGTGGCATGGACAGTACGGTTCGTTTGTGGGATCCGACCACTGGCGAGGCGCGAGGCGGACCGCTCAAGGGACACAAGAAGCACGTCACCGCGCTCGCGTGGGAACCGGCGCACGCGGCGTATCCCGTCGTGAGGTTTTGCTCGGCGAGCGCGGACGGATCGGTGCGCGTGTGGGACGCCGTGAGACGCGTGTGCCTGTTCACCATGTCGGCGCACACCAAAGCCATCGCCTCCGTCAAATGGGGCGGCGAGGGGTTGATTTACACGGCGTCTCGGGACACGACGATCTTCGTGTGGGACGCCACGGACGGGAAAGTCGTGCGTCAACTCAAAGGCCACGCGCACTGGGTGAATTCGTTGGCCCTCTCCACAGAGTATGCGTTGCGCACGGGACCGTACGATCACACCGGGAAAAAGCCTGAGAGCGCCGCGCAGGCCAAGGCGCAGGCGCTGCAGAGATACAAGGCTGCGACCGGTGGTAAACCAGAGCGCTTGATCAGTGGAAGCGACGATTTCACCATGTTCATGTGGGAACCGTCGACGTCGAAGATTCCACTTCAGCGTCTGACTGGCCATCAGCAGCTCATCAACCACGTCTTATTTTCGCCGGATGGCCGATACTTTGCGAGCGCGTCTTTCGACAAGGGAGTCAAACTATGGGACGGACACACCGGTAAATTCATTCACTCGTTCCGCGGTCATGTGGGTGCGGTCTATCAACTCGCGTGGTCCGCTGACAGTCGGTTATTGATGAGCGCGAGCAAGGACAGCACGATGAAAGTTTGGGATCCGCGTTTGAAAAAGCTCAAGGAGGATTTGCCGGGACACGCCGACGAGGTGTACGCGGTGGATTGGAGTCCGATCGGTAACAAAGCCGCGAGCGGCGGGAAAGATAAGATGTTACGTCTATGGATGCATTAGGACTAGGACAAACGATTATTGTATTACGAGATGTGTTAGTTTTACATGTTCAAGTCGTGCTTACGAGCACGGATTCCAAATTTTCATTTATTCGGACATGGAAAAGTCGCTCTCATCGTCCTCTTCCTCAGAAAAGTCATCTTCAGAATCTTCGGAGTCTTCTTCGACGTACGTCTTCGTGGAACGCGCACGCGCGGGGCGAGCCGTGGAGCGCGGGGCGACCGGAGCGGCGACTTCGGAATCGCTGTCTTCATCGAAATCTTCTTCAGAGTCCGACAGGACAGCCACCTTCTTCGCCGGCGCGCGTTTCGGTGCGGCCGCCTTCTTCGCCGGAGCGGGCTTTGTGGCGACTTCATCGACTGCGGCGTTGATGGACGACATGTTGAATGCGCTCGCCGCCGGCTTGGAGGCGGGTTTACTCAAAGCCGCGCCGCCGCGCAAAGCCAGACGCTCGGCGAGAGACATCGGTTCGGTCTCTTCGTCATCGCTCACAGCCTTCGGAGCTTCCTTCGCGACGACCGGGGCGGGCGCGGGCGCAGCCTTGGGCGCAGCCTTCTTCTTCGGCGCAGCCTTCTTCTTCGGCTTGGCGATTTCAAAGTCATCGTCGCTGAAATCGTCATCATCCCACTCATCTTCTTCGTCGCTATTCGCGGCGCGCTGCTTCGCGAGCTTCTTCTTCGCAGCCTTTTTACCGGCAGCCGTGTTGTTGCGCGCGGCGGCGCGTTGTTGCTTCTCAAGCACTCGACGCGCTTCTTCGTCTTCCTCTTCGAGAAGTTCGAGAGCTTGCTCCAGCGTGTCGAGATCCTTCATCCAGAGATCCTTCTCCGTGGTTTCGTGAAGCGCCGCGACTTCCGCCTCCTTGGCCTCCTTCTCAGCGCACAGTTCGTCAACCTTCTCGAGCGTCAAGTTCCAGAGAGGCATACCCAAGAGGTAATCGTACGACGCGCCGGTGACTTCGGCAGAGATGAGCTCCCCGTCTTCGTCAACTGCAGTCAAGGATCCCTTGTCCGTCTTCGGGAGTCGATCGTAACACAAGGCATCGAGCTCCTCGATGAGTTCTTGCTTCTTCTTGCGATTGACGACCAAACTCCCGTCGACGACGGCGAGAATGAAACGCATCTTGTTGGACAAGCGCTTGAGCTGAGACTCGGCAAGACGAATGAGCATGTCTCGGCGTTGAGAGTACACGTTGAGACGAAGCGGAACGAACGCTTCCAAGATCTTGAGCGGAGAGGAGTACTTGGTGATGACACCGTCTTGGTTGAACAAGTGCATGTTGGTGATGTTCAACTTGGTGCTGAGCTTGAACTTCTTCTCGAGGCCCGAGGCTTGCGCCGCCGCCAAGTTTTCCGGAGGCATGGTGATGACGAAGTGCACGGTGCTGTCCGTGTGGTATTCCTTGTAGTCGGTAATGAACGGCTTGGCGTTCTTCGTCTTCGGCGTGAGCATGTCTTCGAGGAATTCCTTGTAATCGGAGGTCCAAGATCGCAACGGCAATTCAGTGATTTCCAAGGTGCACTCGTCGCGAATGTTATACGCACCAGTGACGGAGTAGCGAGTTTCACCCTTGACGAGCTCTCCGGTGATGGTACCGTTGAAGTTTCTGTACCACGGATGCATCATCACTGGGGATTCACCCTCGAGCATGAGTCTGATATTGGAGATGAGGTCTCGCGGATTGAAGTTCGGAATGCTCGTCGACCATCCCGTACCGATGCCTTCGGCGCCGTTCACCAACACGAGAGGGAGAACGGGGTAGTAGTAATCCGGTTCGATGCGCTGTCCATCTTCGTCCAAGTAGTTCAGCAGCGCGTCATCACATTCGGGGAACATCGCTCGACAGACTTCGTGCAAACGGGTGAAGATGTAACGCGGACTGGCGTGATCCTTGCCACCTTGCAGACGCGTACCGAATTGGCCGCTCGGCACGAGCAAGTTGACATTGTTGGAACCGACGAAATCTTGAGCCAAGTTGACGATGGTCATCGCGAGAGAAGCTTCACCGTGATGGTACGCGGAGTGCTCGGAGACGTAGCCGCTGAGTTGCGCGACTTTAATGTCAGACTTGAGCTTACGCTTGAAGCAAGAGAAGAGAACCTTGCGCTGAGACGGCTTGAAGCCGTCGACCATGCTCGGGATGGAACGCATCAAGTCAGCTCTGGAGAACAAAATGAGCTCTTTGTTGATGAATTCGTCGTATCGAACGAAATCGCCAGTCATGTCCAAGAAGGTACCCGGTTCATAGGCGGTGAGCCATGCTTTACGATCGTCGACGCGCTTCTTGCTGAAGGACATGTCAATCAAATCTCCGTCGCCATCGCTCTCCCAGACGAAACTCTTGCGGTGATGATCGAGAGACGCGAAATACTCCTTCGCCTCATTCGCCGTGGAGGTACCGAGACCCTTGTAGTACTTGATGTTCCAACCAGACGTGCCGTCTTGAGCTTCCTTCCACGCTTCATACTCGGGCATGGTGTAGAACACCTTGGCTTGCTTGCCCTTCGTCGCTTTGATGATGGGCGTGATGAACTCGAGCAAAAATCCTGGGATCTTGAGCAGAGAGGGGAAGTGAGCGTGCAGGAAGTTGATCAACAAACCCTTGATGTGCGAACCATCGTGATCTTGATCCGTCATGATCATCAACTTGCCGTAACGCAGTGATTTGGCGCTATCGTACGTCTTGCCGTGTTGGAGACCGAGGATTTGCTTGATGTAATTGATCTCGGCGTTGTTCTTGATTTGATCGTGCGACGCGTCTCGAACGTTCAAGAGTTTACCGCGAAGCGGGAAGACACCGTACTTGTCGCGACCGACGACGGAGAGACCGCTCACCGCGAGCGCCTTGGCGGAATCACCCTCGGTGAGAATCAACGTACAGGATTCAGAATTACGCCCGCCAGCGTCGTTCGCGTCATCAAGCTTGGGAATACCGGTCAAGCGAGACTTCTTGGCGCCGTCAGTCTTCTTGAGTTCCTTGCTCTGCTTGAACTGCGCCCAAGACATGATGTTGTCGACGACGCCAGAATCCATGAGTTTCTTGATGATGGCGTCGGAGGGCGTGTAAGCACTACCAAACTTGTTTGGACGCGTGATGAGCGTCTCTTTGGTCTGAGAATCGAACGCCGGATTTTCTATGAGCGCGTTCACGAACACCCAGAGATGGTTCTTGACTTGGAACGCCTTTAAGTTTTTGCAGCTCTTCTCCTTCTTTTGAATCTTCTCCAACAACTTTTGAGAAATTTGATCGGCGACGGAGTTGACGTGCGTGCCGCCCTTCATCGTGCAAATACCGTTCACGAACGAGCACTGTTGAAACTGCGCGCTCTCGGAGATGGTGACGCACACTTCCCATCGATCCATGGACTTTTCAAAAATCTTCGGCGCGTTGGCTTGGCCGTCCAAGTACAAGCTCACATAATCGTTGAAGCCCTTGACTTCGAGCTTTTCACCGTTCAAGAAGATGTTCGTGTTCTTACCGATGTTACCGGCCGCATCGTACACGCGCTTGCACATCAACGCCGACACATCCTCGTTCACGAGAGATTCCATGCCAAACTTGGCGAAATCCGGCTTGAATGTGATGCACGTCCAGTTTTCGCTCTTCTTGCACTTGGAGAGCTCCGGCTCGCCCTTCACGCTCATGTTGTCGTTGAAAACTTGACGGTATCGTTTCCCACGCGAGCCATCGCACGTCTCGACGATGAATTCTGTGGAGAAAATGTTGGCCAACTTGGCGCCGTAACCGTTTCGCCCGCCGACAACCTTCTTCTCGTTGTCGTCGTAGTTGCTCGACGTCAACAGGTGACCAAAGATGAGTTCCGGCACGTACACGCCCTCGTCCTTGTGAATCTCGACCGGAATACCGTTACCGTCGTTGAACACTCGAATCATCCCTTGCTCGACGTCGATGTCCACTCGCAACTCTTTCATCTTCGGGTCGCGCACCTTGTTATCGGTGGCGTTTACGAGAATCTCATCGAAAATCTTGTACAAACCCGGCACGAACGACACCTGCTTGTGCACCAAAGACTTGGTCGCGACGTCGTACACCCACGCCTTTTCCTCGGCTCGCTCGCACGACCCCACGTACGTGTCCGGTCGAAGTAAAATGTGTTCCAGCTGCGTCTTTTTTTGATAAATCTCCTCAACCGTCTTATTGTCGCTCGCCTTGCTCGCATTCGTCGCGTTCCCCAACGGACGCTTCTTCTGCGCGCGCGCGTCATCGATCGATCGTTTCGGTCAGTCGCTCGCTCGCTCGCTCGTCTCCCCTCCTCGTCGTTCGCGTCGTTCGTCGTCGAGCTCGTTCGCGTCGCCGTCGATTCGTCTCGTTCCCCTCGGATGACGCACCGTCGCCGCCGCTTTCTTCCCTTTCCCCGTCGCCCGCACCGCGGGTGAATTCTCGTCAAACTCCGACCCCGAATCCTCCTCCTCCATGTCCGTGTCCGTGTACCACGCGTCCTCGTCGTCGACGCACGCGTTCGCCATCGTCGTCGTCGTCGCTCGCGATGATGTGCCGAGTCGAGTCGAGTCGAGTCGAGTCGAGTCGAGTCGAAGGGTTTCGATAGAGAGTATGGGTTCCACGCGTCCGAGTGTATGTATGCATGCACGCCGGCTGAACGTATACTACTCCCCACAACACCCATGAATGAATGAATGAATGAATGAATGAATGAATGAAGATGCATGCATGCATGCATGCACGAAATGCACGATCGTCCATACATACATACATACAT
>MDTD01130841.1_pt1 | contig 20132 bp, 16 predicted proteins | sample 811221 | NCBI WGS metagenome assembly MDTD01 (sample SAMN05326646, study PRJNA326480) | marine metagenome | isolation source: seawater | place: Pacific Ocean: South West | collected 2011
AGGAGGGCAGCTTGGAACAAGTGGCTCAGTTGAATTCATGTTCAACCGAATGTGCTTTTTCAACATCGAAGACAACGGCGCTGATTTGGATGATTTGACCTTGGATTTGATTGATTTTGGCGCTGAAGAGGCAGAGCGAGATGAAGAGACCAATCAAATCATTGTTTCCGCTCCTTTCGAGTCTTTTGGGGGGTTGCAATCCAAGTTGGAATCAGACGGCCATCAAATTGTCGAATCAGGTCTCGAACGCGTCCCAACGACGACGAAAATGTTGAGCCCTGAGCAAGTGGAAGAGGTTGAGAATTTGATTGAACGTTTAGAAGGAGACGACGACGTGCAGGCTGTCTTTCACACCATGGAGCCCATGGTCAGTTAACTCAAGTGATTGAGATGTCGGTTAAAAAGGCAGGGATGCAAATCCCTGATTCGGCGTTTTGAACAGAAGTTTGAAACCTTCATGAAGGTCTTACGTACCTTCAATGTATGCGCGCGCGGCAAATTGGCTTTTCCACACACTTGCATCCTTGGTCTCAATTCAAGGGCAGTCTTGTTGTTGCCCTCATGTTGTCTACAATCGCCGCATTGGGGCAATCAGAGACCCAACATGTCGAAGATGCAACGGCCAAGTCGTGGTCCCATTGGATGGTTGGTCAAAATGCGAACCTGTCTCAATCACAAGTAGCATTTCAGGAGCAATCAGCGTCAAGAAGGGAATCGAGATCCTGTGGCGAAAAAGCCTTTGGTCGATGGTCTTGGTGGGCACAGGAACGCAGTGGTCTAACAGCTCTTCCTCAGCCAGAACTTTGGTGGGAAGCTTCGGCGGCATGGCGACAGGCCATTGCAACTTCAACCATGCCAGCAACGGAGACCCTCGAATGGACATATGTGGCTCCACAATCTGTCCCGACACACGGAGGGGCAGGCCGCATCAATAAGATTCAAATCGATCCGCATGACAGCCTACATTGGTATGCATGTGCGCCAGCCGGCGGTCTGTGGCATTCCTTCGATGAAGGTCTGTCCTGGCAGATATACGGCGTTGATGTTTTGGCACCACTTGGTGTGACCGACGTTTGGATTGATCCTGAAGACGCCAATCACCTTTGGCTAGCAACGGGAGATGGCAATGGAGGTGATACTTACAGCATCGGAATTCTGGAAACCACAGATGGAGGCTCATCTTGGGAGCCTCTCGAATTGTCTTTTGAGATTAGCCAAGGCAGAAAAATTTATGCCATGCGTCATCATCCTGTCACGCAGGAAACGGCATTGGTAGGGACAGATTTGGGCCTATTTAAAACCACAAACGGTGGGCAAACCTTCGATTTGATCCTTCCCGGCAGGGCAAGGGATGCCATTTGGGTTAACGACAGCACAGCAATCGCAGGCATAGAAAATCAAGGGATTTTTCGGACAGAAAATTCAGGCGCCACTTGGGAACCATGCAACTTGCCTGAATCCAACAACAGTGTCGGGCGCATTCAACTGGCAAGTCAGGCCACAAACAATGCCGCGCAATGTGATACACTCTATGCTGTCGCTGGGCACTATTTCCAACAAAATTTACTTGCCTTTTGGCGAAGTATAGATGCTGGTTTGACTTGGACTGCTCAGTTGACACCTGAAAACGGCCCAAACATTTTAGGTTACACAATCAACGGAGAGGATGCAGCAGGACAAGCCTTTTGGGACCTGTGCATTGCCGTAGACCCCGACAATGCCGAACGAGTGCTAGTGGGTGGAGTCAATGTTTGGGAGACGCTCAACGGAGGAACAACCTGGAACTGTCCAGCCCATTGGCAAGGTGCTTCTGAATCCAAATACACCCATGCAGATCAACACAGCATCACCATCTTTCAGGACGACCGCGTTGTCCTAGGCAACGATGGAGGAGTGTTTTTATGGGACGGAGACCAAGTGATGGATCTCTCCCATGGTCTCCACGTAGCCCAAGGCTATGCGCTCGGAATCCATCCTCAAAAAGCGGGTGCACTTCTCATTGGAACGCAAGACAACGGAACAACACTTGTTCAACCGGATAGCGAAGCTCGAATTTTAGACGGCGATGGATTTCATGCTTTCTTTGATCCAGATCAAGAAGGAAGACTCTATGCCTCCGCATACTACGGACTGCTGTACCGAAGCGATGACGGGGGAAGGACGATGACCAACATTGCCAACTACCTTCAAACCAACGGCCCCAACGAAGTCGGAGCCTGGCAAACGCCATTCCAACTTCACCCTGCAGTTCCAGGACGAATTGTAGCTGCCAAGAAGTCTGTCCACTTTTCAGATGATGGGGGTGACCATTGGACTTCTTGGGGTGGAATTGGCAACACGAAGGCGACTGCAATGGCACTTTCCAATCAAGATGCGCAAGCGGCTTTGATTGCCAAGAACAGCGAACTTTTTTGGCGCGACAGCTCAACAATGAACTTTCACGACGTTCCTGGCATGCCAGGCAGCTACATCGGAGACGTCGCCATCGATGCCGAAGATTCTGGCACGTGGTGGATGGCATTCGGAGATTATGTGGAGGGGCGACAAGTATGGAGGACCAACAACTATGGCTCAACTTGGCAAAATGTAAGTTCAGGGTTGCCCACCCTTCCAATTCACGTGTTGAAACAATTGGCAGATGGCAACTGGGTATGCGGCTCTGACCTCGGGGTACACATTTGGGACGAAGAAAACATGTCCTGGTCCAATTATGGCCAAGGCTTGCCATTGACACCTGCAGTCGACCTGACTGAGGATTTGATGTTAAATCGCCTTTTGGTATCGACCTATGGCCGCGGTCTTTGGTCCTGCCCTTTGCCTACAACGCCATCCATGGCAGGAACAATGACAAATGTCACTGCTCCCAAGACCCAATGTATGGGTGTTTTGACTGGCCAGCCGCACTTCCAATTTAGCGGGTTAGAATCGTTAGAAGAGGTGCACTACATCATTGAAGCTCATCAAGAAGATTTGCTCATTCAAGACACGGTGTGGACCAGTTTTGAAACTCCACTAACGCATGGAGACGTAGCCGTCCTTAATGCGTTTCACCTCGTCGTGCCCAACCCTGGAGGGTGGGATGTAACGCTCAAGGCGTGGAATCCCAATGATGGAGAATTGGGCCCCCTTTTTTCCACCACCTTATTCGCATCGGGTCTTGGGCACACTTCCACGTTGACCTGGTGGGGAGATTGTGAAAATGTCGACATGCGATGGGAGCTCCGCGCTTCGAACAACCAAGATGTTTTGCTTCAGAGTTTGCCATTGGCACCCTCAGACACCATGAGCCAAACATGGTGCCTGTCTGAAGGATGTTATGAGTTGGTGTGGAATGACGAAGGTGGTGACGGCTTTTCGGGATCTTTCTGTGGAGAGTCTGGGGGATATTCACTTTCCGGACCCTTCCAAGAGACACTGTTTTACGAGTCGGGACTCGATTTTGGCGAAGAACTTGTCGTCCCGTTTTGCGTTTCAGTGCCTTGGTGTTTTGCGGACTTCAACGGCGACGGAATTCGAAGTGTAGATGATTTGCTCACCATGCTTTCTGAATTCGGATGTTTTATCGACTGCGCCACAGACACTGATTTTGACGAAAGTGTGGGCGTTGGCGACCTCATGAACATCCTAACTGTCTTTGGTCAAGGATGCAGCTCCGAGTGATTTAGGATGCTGTACGCCTTTTGTCCACGTCAAATGTGGAAAAGTATAACCAATGAACAGCAGCGTGACCTTGTGTTGCATCACAGAGTCTTGCACCTTCGAATCAATTGAATGCAAGTCGTCCCTACATAGACAGCGTTCGGTTAAGTTTAGTTGTTAGTTAGAGGCTCTCGCAACGGTGAGGGCCTCTTTTTTTTTCGGACTCAACAAAGTCCAAAACCAAGACCGCGCGCAAGGTGTACTTTCGCGGAATGCAAGAATTCACTGCAACCCATCCAGTGGAATTGATTGAGGCACTCATGACCCATGTGGGATATGCGACTCGAACCCGGGCACGAAATGCCATGAAAAGAGGGGAGGTGCTCGTAAACGGAAAAGTTGTCTTTCGAGGTTCCGACATTCTTGAGCCAGGCATGCAGGTATCCATTCTTTCAAAAGACGATGTAATCAAGCGCGGAAGAACGGGAGGTGCCCGAATCGTTGGCTCTAAAAAAAGTGCGCCTCTGGCAATGCTGAAATCGCCTTTTCCTGTGGTCTATGAAGACGAGTATGTGTTTGTCTACGAAAAACCCGCAGGTTGGGTTTGTGCTTCACCAAATCCAAAAATCAAGACGACTTACAGTGCTGTGAAAGCCTATCTCGAAGCGAAATCAGAGGAACGCATCGACGTGCATTTTGTAAATAAACTGCCACGAGAGGCAAGTGGATTGCTTGTGGTAGCCAAAACCATGGAGTGGCGGCAACATCTTCAAACACACTGGAAATCTTTTGCAAAAGGCATGTATGTCATGATCGAAGGTCATCTGCCGGCAGATGACGAACTTTTTCTCCGACCTGACAATGACGATCCCTATGCCTTACCCTATCGAACCATGCGTGCAACCAATAAGCACACCATGCTGAAGTTCAAAGCAGGGTATGACGTCATCAAAGACATGCTTCCCGCCTTGCGCCGGGAAGATTGCCTGCTGATTGGCGTCGGAAAATCCGTCCCTGACCCCATCAAACGAGGTGGGATTCATTTGTTTGCACTCGCACTGAAAGGTCCTAAGGATGAAGTCATCAATTTGAAAACGCGCGTTCCAAGTGAATTTTTAAAGCTGGTAAGAGGAGGCAGTTCGCCCAAAGCAGGACCGGTCCGCGCCATGGATGAACGTGCTGTGAAAAGAAAAAGGGAGCAGGATGGACGTGGAAATGGACGTAGAGGCCGTGATGATGCAAAATCTACGTCTACTCAACTTACGCAACCTAAGCGCAAAAAAAAGCGCTGATTCTCAGAGTGAGAATCGACGCTCTACCCAGTCTCGAAGTGTTTGAGCTTCATCTACGGGCAACTCTTTGAAAGCCAATCTCAGAGCCCGACGCATCTGCGTAGGCTGCTGATGAACGTGGCGAATCAAGGTCTGGAATTCTCTCAGGCGATCTGGTTCATGCTGAAGAGGAATGCCATGAAGTGCCATGTAATTTTTGTTTGCAGGTTGCTCATGGTACGCAATTGATTATGGAAAGTTTCATTGGGACAAAAAAAGGTCAAATCAATCGGTCAAACAGGTGTTAATTTCGCATCACCACTTTTTTAAAACTAGCAACATGGCCCGCACCGTTTACATTGTTTCTGCCGTAAGAACACCCATGGGGAGTTTCCTTGGCTCCTTGTCTACCATTCCTGCTCCCAAACTTGGAGCCGCGGCCATTCAAGGTGCCATTTCTGCAGCATCCATGTCCCCTGAAGACGTGGATGAAGTTTACATGGGACATGTATTGCAAGCAGGAGTTGGACAAGCTCCAGCCCGACAGGCAGCCATGGCGGCAGGGCTAGGCCAGAATGTGCCATGCACCACAGTCAACAAGGTTTGTTCCAGTGGTATGAAGTCCATTGCACTTGGTGCTCAAGCCATTGCTGGGGGTGATGCAGAAGTGGTCGTGGCAGGAGGTATGGAAAACATGAGCATGGTGCCTCATTATCTCGATGGACGACATGGTTCCAAATTTGGGAACATCAAGATTCAAGATGGCATGTTGCTCGATGGGTTGACCGATGTGTACAACGCAACACACATGGGCAATTGCGCTGAGCTTTGTGCCAAGGAGAAAAACATTTCGAGAGAGGAACAGGACAATTTTGCAGTTGAGAGTTATCGTCGAGCTGCAGAGGCGTGGGACTCTGGTAAATTTGATGCAGAGGTTGTCCCTGTGTCCGTCCCACAAAGAAGGGGAGACGATGTCATTGTCGATTGTGATGAGGAATACCGCAACGTAAAATTGGATAAAATCCCCACTTTGCGGCCGGCATTTGACCGGGAAGGGACGGTTACTGCGGCCAACGCTTCCACTCTAAACGATGGCGCGAGTGCTTTGGTTTTGGCATCTGAAGATGCTGTCTCCAAACACGGGCTCAAACCGCTTGCCAAAATTTTGTCGACAGCAGATGCAGCACAGGCCCCTGAGTGGTTCACCACAGCGCCGTCACTTGCCTTGCCCAAAGCTCTCAAGAAGGCAGGGATTTCGAAGGAAGACATCGATTTGTGGGAATTGAATGAAGCTTTTAGTGTTGTAGGCATTGCCAACAACAAAGAACTGGGATTAGATGTGTCGTGTGTGAATGTGCACGGTGGGGCCGTGGCCTTGGGACACCCACTTGGCTCAAGTGGTTCTCGCATCGTAGTTACTCTGATTCACGCGCTAAAGGATCGTGGTTTGACAACGGGGGCGGCAGGCATTTGCAATGGTGGTGGTGGTGCTTCTGCCTTGATTCTCAGTTTGGTCTAAGCATGTCTCGCGCATTGGGTGAGGCTTGGGCACATCTCAGTCATGTTCCCCTTCGTGCGTCGGCTTCTGACCGTTCCGAATGTGTCAATGAGGTTCTGGCAGGCGAAACGGTCATCGAACTTATTCTTGGGGACAAAGACTGGGTCAAAGTTCGATTGCCCGATGGCTATGAGGGATGGATGGATCGCCGACAACTCAAGCCCGTCACAACGCTTTGGCAGGGAATGCCCATTCGTTTATCCACAGCAAGCACTTGGGTTGGTGTTGCAGGAGGGTGGTTGCCAGCGGGCGCTGTCGTTCGTAAACATCACGACAGTTGGTTTTTAGGTGAACAACAAATCGAAACAAGCGATAAGCCGCCTGCACCGTACAAAGGAGACATGTGGGACTGGTGCAACACCATGCTCGGTGTGCCATATCACTGGGGCGGGCGATGCAGCTGGGGGCTCGATTGTAGTGGAATGACAGCCCTGGCTGCGGCACTTACTGGCAAGGTTGTACCTCGAGATGCTTCGCATCAATTTGACTGTGGACTTGACATACCAACAGACCAAATACGCAAGGATGATGTGGCTTTTTTCGGCGATGATCCAAAACGCCCTACGCACGTAGGCATTTGCAACGGGGAAGGGCAGGTTGTGCACGCAAGCGGTGAGGTTAGAATCGATGATTTGATCGGACATCATCTCATTCGACAAGACAACCAGGTCACATCACATAAGCTGATTGGAATCAGAAGGTGGAGCTAAATCTCAACTGAAAAAGGTCCGATTCTCCCGAGCCATATCGCGCAAAATGGGGGAGACCCTGTAGCGTTCTTCTCCATAGCGGCTTTGTAAATCATCCAACATGTTGACGAGATTTTTGATGCCCATTGCATCTGCCCAAGACAAGAGACCCTGAGGGTAATTCACGCCCTTCTGCATTGCCATGTCTATGTCTCGCGCGGAAGCCACTTGCCAGAACACGGCATCAGCAGCCTCATTCATCAACATGGCCAAAATTCGATTGGCAACCCCTTCGGTTGGTTTTCCGTCAATCCCTTGGCGCTGTCCATCTTCGTAAACGTAGAAGCCACGATTGCTTTTGCGTCCCAACCAGTTCGCATCAACCAACTGCCTTTGAGTGTGGCTTGGGCGATACCTAGAGTCTCCGTAAAAGGCCTTGTGAACCGTAGCCGTTACCGCATAATTCACGTCGTGCCCAATCAAATCCATCAATTCAAAAGGCCCCATGCGGAAACCCTTAGCGCGCATCGATGCATCGATGTCTGGTACAGAAGCCACCCCCTCATCTAAAATTCTCAAAGCCTCACTGTAAAAGGGCCGTGCAACGCGATTCACTATGAACCCAGGAGTATCCCTTGCAAGTGCGGGTGATTTGCCCCAAGCGGTTATTTGTGACACTGCATGAACTGCCAAACCTGATTGGGTTTGCAGCGCTGGAATGACCTCGACAAGTGCCATCAGGGGAGCCGGATTGAAAAAGTGCAAGCCAATCACGCGTTTGGGGAATTTGCATCCACTGGCCAAAGCCGTGACAGAAAGAGAGGAAGTGTTGGTCGCGAGAATCGTTTCTCTATTTACGATTGACTCAAGAGATTGAAAAAGAGCTGTTTTAATATCTATGTCCTCTATAATTGCTTCAATAATAATATCGCAGTCAGCCAAGGATTGAAGATGTGTTGATCTTTCGATGCGCTGTTGAATTATTTCAGCCTCGTCCAAACCAACTCGTCCTTTTTCAACGAGTCGGGTATACACCTTCATTAAATCGTTCCGACTGCGCGTCAAGGCGTCCTCATAAGAATCGACCAAAACGACATCACAACCGGCCTGTGCTGCAATTTGAGCAATGCCACTTCCCATGGTACCCGCACCAACCACACCAACTTTGTTCCAAGCTTTCATAGAGCGAAGGTAGTGGCGAACGACGGCGATGCAGAGGCAACAGACGTCGGCAAATTCAATTGTTGCTGGGAATCAAGACTTTCCTCTTTTTGTGGGCATGACAGAAAAAAGAAAGGAGTTGTCCACGTGGTCAAGGAAATCGTGGAAGGTCAAGCGCACCTTGGAAAGAAATCGATCGTTGCTTCGCCACTTGAGGGCAAACAAAAATGTTGCGAGGGAGGAAGCCACGGGTTGGTTGGTGCGAAGGGGGTTTGACTTCGATTACCACACTCATTTGTCGACAACCGAAGACGGTCACTTGGTGGTCATGTGCTATGACGAAGGCTATTTTTTGAACGAAGGAAGTGTGGTCCCTTGGACAGAGGCTGTCTCTTCAATGTCTTCTGCCACGAGTCCTTTTTCCTGAACCACCCCGGCTGTTTTTGACTTTCTTTTTCTTCGCGTGAAAAGCTCCTTTAAATGTGGGATCGGCCTTGCGTTTTTGAAAATCAATTGTCCTTGCCATGTTTTTGGCCTCCCATGGAGGCGTTTCCGCTCTTTCAACCTGGATGGACAATTCCATATCCTCTGGACAACCATGTGCAGGAAGCCGATCAATCACGCGCGCCAAGGCAACCTCATCTGTGGGATCAACCAACGTGTAAGCCGTTCCACTGCGATCGGCACGACCCGTCCGTCCAATCCGATGAACATAGTCGTCAGACATCCTTGGAACATTAAAATTGATGACCAATTCAGTCTCGGGAACATCAATGCCACGCGCACTGACATCCGTACTTACAAGAACACGTACCTCACCAGTCCGAAATTGAGCCATCGCAGCCAATCTGGTGTGTTGCGCCTTGTTGGAGTGAATTTCTGCAACCTCTTTGGGCATGACCTCTTCCAAGGCTTGTCGAATGGACTTTGCATCTTCTTTGGTGCGAACAAAAAGCAGAGCACGGGAATGCGGGTGGCAATCTAACAACCAATGTAGGACAGCATTGATTTTGGTCTGAATGTTGGGCACACGAACCACATATTGGTTGACTGTGGCAACCGGCGTTCCTTCCGGTGTAACCTCAATGCGGGTGGGCCAAAGCAAGAATTCCTCAGCCAATTGCTCTACGCGTTTGGGGAATGTCGCACTGAACAAAAGGTTCTGCCTTTTACGAGGAACGACCTCTAGGATGTCGCGCAATTGGTGCATGAACCCCATATCCATCATTCGATCGGCCTCGTCCAGAACCATGGCGCGAATTCTTTTGGTAACCAGAGCCCCTCGTAAGTACAACTCCATAAAACGGCCTGGGGTTGCCACCACAATTTCACATCCAGATTCCAGTGCTGCGATTTGAGTTTTGGGACCCACACCCCCAACCAAGACCAAAGACCGGATGTCCGTGTGAGATGCAAACCCCTGCACTGCTTCATTGACCTGCAGCGCCAATTCTTTGGTGGGAACAAGAATGACCACGTGCGGATGGCCACTTTGTCGGCCTTTTAAATTTTGGAGCAGAGGGATGACGTAAGCTCCTGTCTTGCCAGTTCCCGTTTGAGCGACTCCAATCACGTCTTGACCTGCCAAAACACGAGGAATGGCTTGGACTTGAATCGGCGTGGGAGAAACATATCCCAAATCAGAAACGGCATTCAAAAACTGACGTTTCAACTTCAAGTCCGCGAACTCCATTGGTCAAAGGTAGGTGGCAAGTTATCTTGGCGGCATGTTAGACAGCAGGGAAGACTACGCAACGTTTAAAGCCATGGCTCCATATGGAGGGACGGAAGCAAAGGAAGCGTTGAAAACTCTTCTTCATGCACGCGATTGGGAAGCCGAACTGGCAGGCATGATTCCAACGACCATAGCCAGAGATTTGACCAATCAATGGAGAGAAGTACAATCGGTTGATGAATTTCAAGACCGTGTAGTGAAGCCATTCATGCAAAGTCTGATGGCCAAAACGACCGAAGGAGTCACGTGGAATGGTGATCCCAACTCATTTCACCAAGGCATGTTGTTCTTGAGCAATCACAGAGACATTGTTCTTGACCCGTCCCTCATCAATGTGGCATTGATTGAGGAAGGCAGAGGGTCTACTGAAATCGGAATTGGCTCAAACTTGCTGTCCCGTCCCTGGGTCAATGATTTGGTTCGACTGAACCGATGCTTCGTTGTTGAGCGTTCTGGGACCGCCCGCGAGCGATACGAGCACAGTCGCAAAACAGCAGCATACATTCAGCACGTCACACAAAGAGGAACGCCTGTATGGCTCGCACATCGAGAAGGACGAGCAAAAGATGGCAAAGACACTACCTCACCAGCACTCATGCGAACACTTTCCAACAACGGCGATTCGACGGTTTGGAATGCCCTCAATGTCGTTCCTGTTTCCATCAGCTACGAGTGGGATCCGTGCGACGCCATGAAGGTCAATGAGCTGCTTCACTTTGAAAAATTCGGCACATATATCAAAGCTCAGGGTGAAGACGAGCGCAGCATGTGGACAGGCCTTGTTGGACAAAAAGGCAACGTCCATCTAGAATTTGGTGAGATCCTGCCATGGCAGGTCGATGCAGAGGAAGTCAAGCCAGAACGTAGCATGGCCAAAAAGTTGGACGAAGTCTTGCACGAAGGCATGAAAACATGGCCAAATCAGCGCCTCGCCGCGGAGCACCTTGGCTGGTCGAAAGACTTGTTCTCACACCTTCCTCAGCCTCAATCTCACGATACAGATATTTGGCAGAGCCGAAAGGATACCATCGAAATAAAGCTCAGCGAATTGGGATGGTCAAGGGAGCAGGTTGCCCACAAATGGTGCGAAGTACTGGCTGCGCCACTCGCTTTAAGAAAGTCTTTGCTGAAGGAAAGCTGACGTAGCAATGGCACCTGCCACCGAGGCGTTGAGAGACTCTGCCCGTCCAGCACCAGGAATAGATGCTATAGAGTGGCACGCCTCTTTGATGTCTGTGGAAAGCCCATGCGATTCTGAGCCTATGACCAACAATGACGGAGCATCTGGCAATCCAGGACCGAATAAATTTTGTCCTCCCATATCCAAGCCAACCACGTTGCGTTTATGCGAATCGGGAATTTTGGAAAAAGACTCCATCGCAAGAGAAACATGAAATGTAGAACCCATGGCACTCTGAATGGCTTTTGGCCCGAGGGCATCCGCACAACGCGGACTCATGATTACTCCAGAAAGCCCAAACCAATCCGCCACACGAATGAGTGTTCCAACATTCCCCGGATCAGTCACATCGTCCAAAAACAGAGACATGCCATCATCTGAGGGCAGACGCCCAAGTTTAAGGGGCCACGGGGCAATTGCGAGCAGACCAGGTGGCGTTTTTAACGCAGACATCAGGGCCATATCCTTCGTGCCTACCAACATGCGCGGCAATGAACGCATTTCGTCATTCAAGTCCCACAGAGGGGCGTCATCCCAGTCGTTCGTATAGTAGATTCGCTCTACAGCCCACGAACTGCGACACAATTCGCGAATGCATTTCTCCCCCTCCACCATCACTTTGCGTTGCTTCGTACGCTCTTTGCGATGCTTGAGCTGTCGAATTTCCTGGCGGAGGGCTTTGTTCATGCTCATGTACGCAAGTTACGTCTCCGTGTTTCTGTCGCAGGAGTTGAATTCGGATCTGCAGTGGAAATCAACCACTGTGGTCGCCATGCCTTCTCCGGGGGAACTGCCCACCTCAGCAGAGTGCGACGAATGGCTGGACTTGCTTCCGGAAAAACCTTCAAAAACCCGCTGGCAAAAATGGCTAGGTAGGGATATTCAAGCCCCTGCTGAATCGACATCTTGGAGTGAACAATCAGCCCTTAGGAATGCGCGGGCACTGAGCAATCGCCTCCATCTTGCCGGATGGCTCGACGCCGATGTACAAGCATCCTGGATTCCAACGCGCGGTGGAGTTTCCTTAGAGTTGGCCATGCAGTGCGGTGAACGATGGAAACTCGGAACCATCAGTGCAGATGTAACGGCTTCGGGCCTTTCAAAAGAAAAAGTACTGCGATATGCCGCGCTTCAGAGCGGGATGCCTTTCTCACAACACACATTGCAAGAAGCACGAGATCGAATTGCGAAGGGGTTGCAGCAAGATGGATATGCCACATTCAATTCAGGGCATGTGACATTTCAGGTTGACACCATGCAATCAAGCCCTCAAGTCGGTCTGAATCTTAGCGTGATTTGCGCCCCTCAAAACAACAACTTAAGCAACAACTCCAGTTCGCGCGATTCCCTCTCAGGAGCAACGCATCCACGTGTCCATTTGGGTTCGGTCACTTGGAATGGTCTCGATCCAAACGAGGCACAAGAGGCAGGAGGAATCAAATCTGAAGTTTGGAGCCATGTCGGCACACCTCAAAAAGGTGACGTTTACAATCCAACTTTGATGAAGGAGATGTATTTCAGACTGTCACGCCTAAGATCTGTGAAGGAGGTACAAGTGAGCAACTCTTTGAGGGTGGATACAGCAGAGAACTCCACAAAATTTCCTACCCTTTCCGCCGTCATGGATGTGGATTTTAATGTGATTCAAAAACCCTCCCATGACATTGGAGTTGAATTGGATCTGGTCCGAAATGATGCGAGATATGGCCCCAAATTGTCCACCGCATTGCAACATAGGAACCCCCGAGGTTGGGGTGCTGAAAACGTATGGCAAGTGGCATTTGGTTACGTCGCTGTAGCCCCATTTTCCTCTTTAAACACTGCCAATTTTTTGAACAGTGGAGAATGGACACTAAACTGGTCGAGAACACAAATTGGAATTGTTCCTCTGTCTTTGGCGTTGTTCCGACCATCCAATGAACCACTGACCACAGTTGATGTCGGTTGGGATCGTGAGGTGTGGCCTGAATTCACAAGATCTCAATTCCACGTGCAACACGACTACAGCTTTGTAGAAAACGCCTCACGCAATGCAAAATGGAGGTGGAGTCCCTTGGAAGTATCCTATGTGAACCTCACCAATCGAAATGAACAATTTGAGCAGTGGCTGCTGAACCAGGACAACCCTCTGGTTCAAGCTAGATTTAACAACCACCTCACCTTAGGTTCAGCTTTAGGTTGGGAAAGTGACTGGTCCTTGGGGCGTTGGAGGGGTCGAATCAATCTTCAAGGAAGTTGGGCCGGAGGCTTGGTCCAAAGAATTGCGGAGAGCTGGGCAAATCCAGAATCGTTTGATGAAATTTCAGGAGCATGGCTGGTTGCCCCAGGAGTTCCTCTCATTCAGTACCAAAGAATTCTTACGAGGTTCTCAGGGCAACGATTGTCGCCTCGAAGGTCAAAATTCACTTCTGCCGCTCATGTACTGCTTGGATTTGCCAATTCGGGAAAGAACACCCCATCTCTTCCACTAGAGCAGGCTTTTTTTAGCGGAGGGGCCAATGGAATTCGCGGATGGCGACTGAGGACTCTTGGCCCGGGAAATACCGCATTCACAAATGAATCTGAGGGCATTGCGGGTGTCGGCGACATTCGCATTGATGTTCAGTTGGAAGAACGTTACGCGGTAAGTGATTTGCTGGAAATCGCATTTTTTTCCGATGTGGGAAATGTTTGGCTTCACAGCTCGGAAAAGTTGGAAGAAGCAGCCTGGTCTTGGAATTTGGGTGGATTTGGATGGAGTACTGGACTTGGATTGCGTTTTGACCTCGATTTTTTCCTGTTGCGCTTGGACGGAGGCCTACGTCTGCATGACCCGGGGGCAGAGGAAGCGTCAAGGTGGATTGGGCAAGGCCCTCCGCAAGGGGCCTTGCACCTTGGTTTGGGATTGCCTTTCTAATCACGAAATTCCTCTTTTGTCTAATTCACGAAGTAGCGCAATTCACGGTGGAGAACTGCCAATTCCGAACCATTGTCCGACCACTACACCTCCTAAATTTGCGGCATGGTTTGGTTCAAGAGAAACACCGAGGGCATCACGACTTCGAGTGCAGAGAAGAAGGAAATCCCAGAAGGCGCTTGGTACAAGTGCCCCAACTGCAAGACCGTCGTCTCAAACCAAGACCACGAAAACAGCCTCTGGGTTTGTGCCATGTGTGATCACCACGATCGCATTGGAAGCAATGAATATTTCGGGTTGCTTTTTGATGAGGGAAAATTCAGAGAAGTCGCGCCCAAATTGCAAGCGGCTGATCCTCTCAATTTTCAGGACACCAAAGCATACACCGATCGATTGAAAGCAGCTCAAAAGAAAACTGGGCTCACGGATGCCATTCGCGTGGGGTCAGGAGAACTTGAGGGATTGGGTGTTGTCATCGCTTGCATGGATTTTTCATTCATCGGAGGAAGCATGGGCTCTGTCGTTGGCGAAAAAATCGCTCGCGGCATCGATCATTCAATCAAAAAAGGCGTTCCATTTATTTGCATCAGCAAATCCGGCGGTGCTCGGATGATGGAGGCGGGATTAAGTCTCATGCAAATGGCCAAGACCAGTGCAAAATTGTCATTGCTTTCAAAAGCCGGTCTGCCCTTCATAAGTCTTTTGACAGATCCAACCACCGGAGGAGTCACCGCATCTTTTGCAATGTTGGGTGACCTCAACATCAGTGAACCCAATGCACTGATTGGCTTTGCCGGACCAAGGGTGGTGAAAGAAACCATTGGCAAGGATTTGCCGAACGGATTTCAGCGTTCTGAATTTGTTCTTGAACATGGATTCCTAGATGCGATTGTGCCCCGGTCTCAGCTCAAATCCAAACTTGCCTTCGCCCTTAAAATGCTGCACACCCAAGAGTAATTCCGGGGAGCTGTGAATTCATCCCTATATTTGCAGTTCAATTTTTTACGCATCACGAACATCTAAACGATTTCGCACATGTATTTAGCCGCAGAAAAGAAGAAGGAATTCTTCGCCAAGCACGGTAAGGGGGACACAGACACAGGGTCTCCAGAAGGACAAATCGCCATGTTTTCTTATCGAATCGCTCACTTAACTGAGCATCTCAAGGAAAACAAGAAGGACTTCAACACACAACGCGCCTTGATCAATTTGGTTGGAAAGCGTCGTAAGCTGTTGAACTACCTCGCAGCGAAAGACATCACTCGCTACCGCGCGATTGTGAAAGAACTTGGTCTGCGTCGCTGACCCAGAATAAAGGAACTCTGAAGGCGGTTGAAAGTCAACCGCCTTTGGCTTATTGGGGCTTGCCGGCCCACTTACATGAAGAAGAGGCAATATGAATATTCAAAATCAAACCATCGATCTCGGCAATGGGCGCGAGATCAGCATCGAAACCGGCAAGCTCGCCAAGCAAGCTCATGGTTCAGTCGTCGTCCGCTCAGGAGACACCATACTTCTCGCCACAGTGGTATCGAGCTACGAGCCCATGGATGTGGATTTCCTTCCATTGACCGTGGACTACCGAGAAAAATACGCCGCTGCGGGACGTTTTCCAGGTGGATTCTTCAAGCGTGAAGCACGACCCTCAGATACAGAGGTTCTTGTGATGCGTCTTGTAGACCGCGCATTACGTCCAATGTTCCCTGGAGACTACCACGCAGGAACACAAGTGATGATTCAATTGATGAGTGCGGATGCTGAAGTGCTGCCCGACAGTCTTGCTGGCTTTGCAGCAAGTGCGGCCATTTCCGTCTCTGATGTCCCGTTCGACGGCCCGATTTCTGAAGTGCGTGTCGCTCGTGTGAAAGGAGAATTTGTGATCAACCCACTTCGTTCGGAATTGGAAGAAGCTGATATGGACATCATGGTCGCGGGGACTTCGGACAGCATTGTCATGGTAGAAGGTGAAATGCAAGAAGTTTCAGAGGGTGAAATGGTGGACGCCATTGAAAAAGCCCACACCGCCATCAAAGTCCAATGTGAAGCCCAAAATGAACTGGCGAAAAAGGTTGGAACATTTGAAAACAAACGCGAATACAGTCATGAAACTCACGATGAAGCCTTGCAAAGCCGCATTCTGGATGACTTGTATCCAAAGTTTTACGAAGCCGGTAAAACGGGTGCGACCAAAGAGGAACGCAAAAACCGCTTCCACGAGTTGAAAGAGACCTTCATGGCGGGTATGAGTGAAGAAGAAAGGGAAGAATTGGGTGGACTGGCCAGCGATTACATCAAATCTGCCCAGAAAAAGGCAGTGCGAGATTTGATCTTGAATGAAGGCCTCCGCTTAGATGGCCGTAAAACCACAGAAATTCGTCCCATTTGGACAGAAGTGGATTACTTGCCAGGTTGTCACGGTTCATCCATTTTCACACGAGGAGAAACGCAAAGTTTGACCACATTGACACTGGGAACCAAACTTGACGAGCAACTGATTGACGGAGCTTTGGTTCGAAAGACCGAGAAATTCTTGCTTCACTACAACTTCCCCCCATTTAGCACGGGGGAGGAGCGTCCACTGCGAGGGACAAGCCGCCGGGAGGTAGGTCACGGAAACTTAGCTCTTCGCGCGTTGAAGCCCGTGCTTCCACCTGTCGAAGAATGTCCGTATACCATTCGATTGGTGAGCGAGATCTTGGAATCCAATGGCTCATCGTCCATGGCCACAGTCTGCGCCGGCACCCTTGCATTGATGGATGGAGGAATTCAAATCAAAGCACCTGTATCAGGAATTGCGATGGGTCTTATCACAGATCAAGAGAGCGGCAAGTATGCCATTCTTTCAGACATTCTTGGAGATGAAGACCACCTCGGAGATATGGACTTCAAGGTGACTGGAACGGCCGACGGCATCACTGCCTGTCAGATGGACATCAAAATCAAAGGCTTGAGCTTCGACCAACTCCGTGAAGCGCTTGAACAGGCTCGTGAAGGTCGTCACCACATTAGAGAAGCCATGCTCACTGAACTTTCAGAACCACGCGATGACTACAAGGACCATGCCCCTCGCATTGTAGGATTGGAAGTGCCAGGTGACAGCATTGGTGCCATCATTGGTCCTGGAGGCAAAATCATCCAAGAAATCCAAGCCGACACAAACACCACCATCAGCATAGAAGACGTTGATGGCAAGGGGATGGTGGAAATTGCAGCCTCCGACAAAGCCGCCATTGAAGCTGCGTTGACACGAATCAAACAAATTGCATTTCCACCCACAGTTGAAATTGGCGAAGAGTACGAGGGTAAGGTGAAGACCATCATGCCCTATGGTGCATTTGTCGAGGTCTTGCCGGGACAAGATGGTCTCCTGCACGTCAGCGAACTGGATTGGAAACGCGTCGAAAACGTTGAAGACGTCCTGAAGGAGGGGGAGATGGTCAAGTTCAAAGTTGTTGGTCGTGATCCCAAAACTGGCAAAATCAAACTGAGCAGAAAGGCCCTTCTGCCGAAGCCCGAGGGATACGTGGAACGCCAACCGCGTGGAGATCGCGGAGACCGTCCTCGACGCGACCGTGGCGACCGTCCACGACGTGACCGCGGACCACGTCCAGAATCCAATGGATAATCACAAAAATTATTCGTCGTAAACCTTTTCGGACTTTGAGCCGTTGAATTTGTATCCAACCCTTTTGAACATCACACATGAGGCAGCTGAAAATCACAAAACAAGTCACCAACAGAGAAACTGCGTCTCTCGACAAGTACCTCCAAGAAATCGGTCGAGTAGACTTAATTACAGCAGAAGAGGAAGTTGAACTTGCGCGTAAAATCAAGGCTGGCGATCAAAATGCGTTGGAAAAATTGACCAAAGCCAATCTCAGGTTTGTGGTATCTGTCTCGAAGCAATATCAAAATCAGGGACTGTCTTTGCCTGATTTAATCAATGAGGGGAACCTCGGATTGATCAAGGCAGCCCAACGTTTTGACGAAACACGCGGATTCAAATTCATTTCGTACGCGGTTTGGTGGATTCGTCAATCCATACTCCAAGCCTTGGCAGAACAAAGCCGGATTGTTCGTCTCCCTTTGAACAAAATCGGATCCATCAACAAAATCAACAAGGCCTTTGCGCGCTTGGAGCAAGAATTTGAGCGTCCTCCTACAGCTGCCGAATTGGCTGAAACGCTAGATATGACGCTTGATGAGGTGAAGCAGAGCATGAAAAATGCTGGACGTCACGTCTCGATGGACGCACCCTTAAAAGACGGAGATGAGAGCTCAAGCAACATGTACGACGTTCTTCAGACAGGAGACACGCCAAGTCCTGATACTGATCTGATGACCGAATCTCTGCGCAAAGAGATTGAACGATCCTTGCGAACGTTAACCCCGCGTGAGGCAGACGTCGTGCGCCTATATTTCGGTTTAAATGGCGAGCACCCCATGACACTCGAAGAAATTGGGGAGCGTTTTGACCTCACTCGTGAGCGTGTTCGGCAAATCAAGGAAAAAGCGATCCGTCGATTAAAACACACAAGCCGCAGTCGAATTCTGAAAGGTTATCTGGGCTAAATCAGTGAGTAAACCGCGCTGCATCAGCCTTCAATGAGTGCCAGAGATGCAAGCTAGCCATGGTCCGATACGGACTCCAACACAAAGCCCGCTGGTCGTAGACTGCGGGTTTTTGTTTGGGCAAAATGTGGAGATGAGACTCCATCGCCACGCGAAGCCCCAAATCGCAACTTGAAAAAACATCTGGTAAGGCCAAGCCTGACATGGCAAACATGTCTGCAGTCCAAGGACCAATGCCTCTCAATTTGAGCAGCTCCGCACGGACGTCAGGCCACGGCTCAGACATGAGGACAATCAAATTTTTGGAATCAGAACCCGCATAATCGGCAATGGCCATCAGACATCGACATTTGGCGCCACTCAAACCAGCACTTCTAATACTTTCAAAACCGGCCGATTGAATTTGATTTGGTGACACCTCACCGCCCAAGGCTTGAATGAGATTCGACATTACACTGGCCGCTGACTTCACGCTCAGCTGTTGACCAACTACAATGCGAACGAGCGACTCAAAAGGAGGGCCTGGGGAAGGCATACTCAGCCTGGGGTGTCGCATGACCAAATTGTACATTTCCGGATCTACAATTTGAACATGCGCACGAAACTCTTCATCCATTCGTTCCATGATCGACGCAAGTTGAACATCTTTGCAACATGTCTGGTGTTTCCTCCTCACAAATCACATTCGCCATTGGATTTTTTGTCTTCGCGACATGGATTGGAACGTCGCTAAGCGGATGTCAACGGGAAGTTTGGGATTCGAATCCAGACCACGCCTTGCGGTTTTCGACGGATACCCTCTTTTTTGATACGGTATTTGCCACGGTAGGCAGCATCACTCTGCCTTTGAAAGTTTACAACGATTTTGACGGCACATTGCTCATTGATGAAATTGAATTGGAATCAGGCTTGGTGAGCCAATATCGCATCAATGTGAATGGGGCGCCTTTGACGAATTCCGGGCAACCTTTGCGAGATGTCCCTTTGCAACCAGGAGACAGTCTCTATCTCTTTGTGGAGGTTACAGTCGATCCCAATGAAACTGCAGGAAGTGTGCCCTTTTGGGTCATTGAAAACCTGCGATTTTCCACCAACGGCAATGACCAATTTGTCAAACTGATGGCCCGAGGTCAAAATGCCATTTTTCATGGGGGTCCCAATCAATTCACAACCTTGGCTTGCGATGAAATTTGGACTGCCGACCTGCCACACGTCATTTACGGTCAAATTCGGGTTGACCCCGGATGTACACTGACCCTCATGCCAGGGTGTCGCATCCACGGGCACGACGGATCAGGCATATGGGTTCGCGGAGGCACTCTGCTGGCACAGGGCCAACTTGAAGATCCCATTACATTCAGTGGGGACAGATTGGACGATGACTACGCCAATACCCCAGGACAGTGGGGATTGACCTTTGAATTGACGGAT
>MDTD01063320.1_pt1 | contig 20131 bp, 21 predicted proteins | sample 811221 | NCBI WGS metagenome assembly MDTD01 (sample SAMN05326646, study PRJNA326480) | marine metagenome | isolation source: seawater | place: Pacific Ocean: South West | collected 2011
ATTTTTCATTATCTTTTCCATCATTGTTGTGGTTGTCTGACTCATTTAGGAAGTCTTGATTCCAAAGCTTTTCAAAAATATCTGAGAAGGTTTTTAAATGCTCTTTGTCGTAGGTTAAAATGGCGGCGAAAGCCCAAAAAATCTCGTCACGGTTTTGTGTTGCCAAGTGTTGCACGCATTTTATAGCATCATTGACTTTGTCAATTCCAACGGAAATATTTTTTTTTCGCAGACATCGGCATAGAATATAAATTCTGGCAATTAACACTTTTTTATCCTCGCCTGACATTTTCAATTCTCATTTCAGCTTTTTTTCTCATCAGCAGATGATTCTAAAATATCATCTTTATGTTTAAGAAGAACACCTAGTGTATTTTTTATGTTGGATTCTGAAAGTTGGTTTTCTCCGAGATTTTGTAGCGCTATAGCCCAGTCTATTGTTTCAGCCGTTCCGGGAGTTTTAAAAAGCTCTTTTTTTCTTAATCTTTGCACGTGATCGACAATCTGTCTTGCAAATTCTCGATCTATGTCTTGTACTTTGCGGGTCACAATATTTAGTTCTTGACTGATTTCTGGATACCCAACCCAGTGGTAGATACATCTTCGTTTTATTGCGTCATGGATCTCTCGAGTTCTGTTCGAAGTAATTATTACGATTGGCGGTTTTGAAGCCTTTACCAATCCTATCTCTGGGATTGTGATTTGGAATTCTGATAATAACTCAAGGAGAAACGCTTCGAAAGGTTCATCCGCCCTGTCTAGTTCATCAATAAGTAGAACGGGCCGCTCCCCTGTTTTTTGTGGCTCAAGAGATTTTAATAAAGGTCTTTTTAAAAGAAATTTGTCGCTAAAAAGGTTTATTTTAAGATCGTCACCCTTTAATTCACCTCGTGATTCGAGAAGCTTAATTTCTAAAATTTGTTTGGCGTAGTCCCACTCGTAAGCAGCTGACGACACATCCAGACCTTCGTAACACTGCAAGCGAATCAAGGGGGTTGCAAGCACATTCGAGAGAACCTTTGCTATCTCTGTCTTACCAACTCCAGATTCTCCTTCTAAAAACAAGGGTTTTTTCATTTTGAGAGCCAGAAAAACAGCTGTAGCCAAAGGCCTATCTAATACATAGTCATGTTTATTTAGGTCGGTAATTGTTTGGTCAATGGTTTCTAGCATGTCTCAAATGAAGTCTCATGCAATTTTTACTAATTGCTTGCCTAAATTGGCTCCTTTTAGCATTCCGATAAAAGCTTCAGGAGCATTTTCTATGCCCTCAACAACTGTCTCACGATATTTAATTTTACCCTCAGACACCCAATGAACCAATTTTCTAATCGCCTTCGCGTATAGATCACTTCTATCGAAAACAATGAAGCCTTGCATTTTGACTCGATTAACAAGAATCGACCTTATCATCTTCATACCGTACGGCTCGGTTTCATTATAGCCCGAAATCAATCCGCATAATGCAATTCTTGAGAAGGGGTTGAGAACATTCATCACGCTATCCATGATCTTGCCTCCCACATTCTCAAATGAGCAATCAACTCCATTTGGACAGGCTATCTCGAGTCTTTCTACTAACCCCTCTGATTTATGGTCAACGCATGCGTCAAATCCAATTTGCTTTATCGCATACTCGCACTTATCCGGACCCCCAGCTATACCCACCGCCCTACATCCTGATAATTTGGCAAGCTGCCCGACAACACTACCTACCGCTCCTGTGGCAGCTGACACTATTACAGTTTCTCCGGGCTTGGGATTACAAATTTCAATTAATCCGATCCAAGCGGTTGCTCCCGGCATTCCGCACACTCCCAAATAGTTTTGCACAGGAACGATATCAGGATTAATTTCAACTAAATCGCTACCAGTGGATAATGAAAATTTTTGCCAACCTAGTCTTCCAACTACATACATTCCCTCTTGGAAGGTCTTGTTTTTGGAGGAAACAATTTCTCCAACCGTTGCTCCCGTCATTACTTCACCAATTTTAACGGGAGTTGCATATGATTTCGCACTCGACATCCGTCCTCTCATGTAGGGATCAAGCGATAACCAATGGTTTCTCACTACTACTTCTCCATGGTCCGGACTAGGAAGAGTGGATTCCACAATTTCAAAATCTGATTTTTTAACCCATCCTTTTGGTCTTGACGCTAAACGTATCTGGATATTTTTTTCCATGCTATCTCCCCACGATGTAGTCTAAGAATTATTTATTGATTCAGCTAAAAATTCTAAACGGTCTTGTCCGAAAAACATTTCATCATTATAAAAAAAAGTTGGTGCTCCAAAAGCTCCCCGGGACACAGCGTTATCCGAGTTTCGTTTTAATTTCTCTTTCACCTGACTTTCAGACATATAGTTCAAAATATCAGCAGGTTTAAGATCATTTGTTTCAAGAATGGAAATAACTGTTGTTTGGTCTGAGAGATTTTTTCTATCAACCCACATCGCATCAAAAATTACCTGCATGTACTTTAAGAAATGGTCATTATCATGAATTTGCATCCCGATAGCGCCTCTCATCAGTTCAATGGTATTAATTGGAAAATGGGGATTTAAGTTAAAAGGAACGTCATATCTTAATGCCCATTTTTTTAAGTCTTTTTCCATCCAAGCACTTTTCAATGGTACTAACGCAGGACTATTGTTTCCACTCGCTTTAAAAACGCCACCTAAAAGTATGGGAGTCCAGTTTATTGAAATTTCTTTATTTGATTGCCACTGTACTAATTGAGTGAAAGCCAAATAGGCCGTTGGGCTGCCGAAATCAAATAAAAATTCTACCTGTTTCTCCATATTTAACTCCTCAGTGTTTGTTATAATGTTTATTCTCGGAAGTTGAATTCCAATGTATTGTAACGTAAGCTGGGGAAACAAGTGAAATGGAGTTATAACTATGAGGCCTGTGTGTTTAATCACCGGAGCTGGGGCTGGAACTGGGTTAGCACTAGCTAGACGTTTTTCTTCGGGAGGATACAGAGTTGCGATGATAGCTCGGGACGAAGATAGGCTTCGTAATTCCGAGAAGAGTGTCGAGGGGGCAAAGGGGTTTGCCTGTGATGTTTCCAACTTGGATAAACTCAAATCAACCATCAAAAACATAAAAAAACAAATGGGACCGCCCAAAGTGGCAATTCATAATGCTGTCCATGGACGTCCTTTCGTTGGAGTTCTAGAGGCAAGTCCTGATATTTTTGAGGAGCAATTTAGAGTTAATTCAACGGCACTTATGGTTTTAACTCAAGCTGTCGCACCCGACATGATAAAGATGAAGTCAGGGGCGATTTTGGTAACTGGTAACACGGCCGCTTGGAGAGGTAAAGCTCACTACTCAATGTTCGCTCCAACAAAAGCTGCGCAGAGAATTTTGGCTGAGGCAATGGCTAGAGATCTGGGACCTAAGGGTATTCACGTGGCTCACTTTACAGTGGATGCGGCTATAGACACACCTTGGACCAGACCGGAGATGTTTCCTGATGCTCCAGACGAATTTTTTGCAAAACCTGATGACATTGCAGATACCATGTATCATGTCGCACATCAGCGTTCATCGGCGTGGACCTTCAGTCTTGATCTTAGACCCAGTAGTGAGAAATGGTAAACTTTTCTTTGACCAGACGGAATGGAGGCTCTTAATGAAGTACATCGTGGTAGCAACTAGAGATAAAAAAGCTAGGCCGGAGGAATTTGCACCGCATTTAGGACCAGAGGCTGATCATGTTTTATCAATGATAAAAAAAGACATCGTCAGAGAAGTTTACAGTAGGTCGGATGGTCAGGGAGCGGTGGTCGTCCTCGAGTGTGAGGACGAAGCTGAGGCGAAAAGAATTATCGCCGATTTTCCGTTAGCTAAAGCCGGTTTACTTACCGCCGAATTTTACGGGGCTAAACCCTATCGGGGAGTTGTGCAGTTTGCTAAATAAATTTAAATCACATTACTTTTTACCAATGGAGGGTTGCAGTGATAAAATTCTACTTTACTAAAAGGTCACCCTTTGCCCGCAAAGTAAAAATTCTTCTTTCGGAACTTCGTTCGCCCCACGATCCTGTTGAGATTATTCCCGATTTGCAGTCGTCAAGCCTGTTCGGAGAAGAATATGAGAAACTAGTTCCGAGTCTTAAGGTTCCTGCCATTGAAATCGACGGCAATATAATTTTTGAGTCCAACGCTGTGATGACCTATCTTTATCAAACTAGGGTTAATGACGGGGAAGATGGCGCTGAAATTCCACTCGCTCCCTCCGTCATACGACCCGAAAAAGTGTGGGAAGATACTATGATACTGACCACGATTGATACAATTCTTGATAGTGTAGTCAACGTTGTTCTTATGGGCCGGTCGGGTACTGAACCTGAGGGCCATCCTTATCTTTCAAGGCAACTTGCTAGGGCTCATTCATGCTTAGATTGGCTCGAAATCCGTGCATCGGCTAATGGCTTCTGGCCTGGCTTCTTCTCTGTCGCTGATATTAATCTGATTTGCATGCTACAGTATTTGCAATCAAATAATTTAGTTCACTGGTCGGGCAGGTCAAACTTAGAGGCAATATTAGCTTTGTTTTCAGAGAGGAGCTCGGTGCGGGAGAACCCTACACCAGAACCATTATAAGTGTAATACCGATGGAATTTGGTTTACTCTAAGTTCCCTGTGTCAGTATCTTTTCCAACGCACGTTGGCTCATAACCTTGATTAAGTGTGCTCTGTATTCGGGTCCCGCATGCATGTCTCCGATAATATCGTCAATAGGAACAAGCAATTTATCCAGAGATTTGATTGAAAAATCATCGCTTAGGGCCTGCTCGAAGGATTGTAATCTAAAGACGCCATTTCCAGCTCCTGTCACAGCTAATCTTACTTTTCCCGTTTTTTGGGATAACATTACTCCAATTATGGCATATCGCGACGCAGGATTTTTAAACTTGGCGTAGGCAGATTTTTCTGGTCTCGGGAATCTTATTGATTTAATTATTTCGGTAGATTCCAACTTGGTTTCGTACAAACCGGTAAAAAAATCATCACCAGGAATTGCCCTTCTGTTGGTAAATACCGTGCCGCCAAGGCCTAATACAGCAGCCGGATAATCGGCAGCTGGATCATTGTTAGCTACAGATCCCCCAATAGTGCCGACGTTCCGAACCATCTGATCTCCAATTTGACTGGCAAGATAGGAGAGACTCGGGATAGCCTGTCGCACTGCTGTGGAGGTTGCAACTTGAGAGTGGGTGCACATCGCACCAATTTCTACGTAATCGCGAGTGATCTCGATTTCGCGTAATTCCTGAATTAATTTGAGGTCAACCAAATCGCTGGGATTGCTCAATCGAAGCTTCATTGTTGCAAGCAGGGTTTGTCCGCCAGCAAGTATCTTGGGTTCTTGAGTTTCTGATAAAGTATCAGTGGCCTCGTTTATAGCCTTGGGAGAATGATATTTGAAGTCATACATTTAATTTTTTTTTTCTTTCATTGCGTCGGAGCCCGATTTAACGGCTTTAATGATATTATGATAACCGGTGCATCGGCAAAGATTACCCTCAAGGCCCTCTCTGATTGTTGTGTCATTTAAGGCTTTGTTATTTTCTATCAGGTTCAGGGCACTCATTATCATTCCTGGAGTACAAAATCCACATTGCAATCCATGATGGTCTCGGAATGCTTTTTGCATTGGATGCATTTTGTCTCCGGATGTAGCTAACCCTTCAATGGTCAAAATTTGGCAGCCATCTGCTTGAATGGCTAAAAGGTTGCAGGATTTAATTGCCTTTTTATTGAGGTGGATGGTGCAAGCTCCGCATTGCGCTGTGTCGCATCCGATGTGAGTTCCGGTTAATCGGAGAGAGTCCCTTATAAAGTCGACCAACAACAAGTTTTCCTTTATTCTCTCAGTCTTGATTTCGCCGTTTATTTCTATTGATACAGTAACTGGCATTTGTTAGCCTCGCAATTTAGTAAAATATTACCGACAAGCATCAGATGCAATACAAAAAGATCTTTCAGTATTAACTTTAGTCAGATTGTTTAGCTTTCTGTGTAATAATATGTCTTTCTAGTTTAAGAGTTACCAGAAGATTTCACAAGAACCAAAGGTGCTGGATAAATGGGCAAATACGGAATCGGGCAAGCTGTAATCAGGCGGGAGGACGAGAAATTACTCTTCGGATCTGGGCAGTTTCTCGATGATTTAAATTTCGAAAATCAGACATACATTTGGTTCCTGCGATCGCCCTATGCTCGTGCTTTAATCCGCTCGATTGACATTGAAGAAGCTTCATCAATGGAGGGCGTTATCAAAGTATTGACGGGAGACCAATTGGAAGCTTTGGGAGTAGGATGTCTGCCGGTCAATGCAACATTAAAGCGCTCTGACGGGAGCTCTATGTCTGCGCCGGTTAATTACCCCCTAGCTGTTGGTGCTGTCGATTATGTGGGAAAAGCCGTTGTTGCTGTTGTAGCTGAGACCAGAGAACAGGCACAAAACGCCGCTGAAGCAATTTTTGTGGATTATGAAGAGCTTCCGGCGGTTGTTACTGTGGAAGATGCTCTTGCCGAGGGTGCTCCTCAAATATGCAAGGATGCACCTCGAAATATAGCAGCCGAAAACGAAATTGGTGACTACGAGGAGGCCTTTTTAGCTCTGGAGGGTTCGAATCATGTTACGAGCATTGAAATCAATAATCAAAGACTGGTGCCGGTTAGTATGGAGGCTCGTGGCAGCATAGCGTCATATGATGCGGGAGAGGGCCGAATTACTTTGTACACCAGTTGTCAAAATCCCTCTGGGCTTCAGGCTACTTTGGCCGAAGCAGTTCTAAAAATACCCAAGGATAAAGTGAGGGTAAGGGTGGGAGACGTTGGTGGGGGCTTCGGGATGAAAACCCAGCTCTATCCGGAGGATGCGGTCTGCGCTGTCGCTGCAAAATTAACGGGGCGAACTGTTAGATGGAGAGCCACGAGATCAGAGGAATTTCTAGCTGGAAATCACGGGCGAGATCTTTTAAGTAAAGCAAAAATGGGATTTGACTGCGACGGCAGGATTACGTCTTTTCTTGTGACTAATTTTGGAAATATCGGAGCCCACGCCAGTGGCCCAGGCGCCGTAATTGCCGTTGCGGTGGGACCCAAAGTTCAGACGAGTGTTTACCATATACCTTTGTTTCACCTCAAGGCAACAGCGGTACTGACCAACACAAATGTAGTTGGTGCATACAGAGGTGCTGGTAGACCAGAGGCTATTTTTTTGTTAGAGAGGATCATAGATCAGGCTGCTTTTGAGATGAAGGTTGATCCAGCCGAATTACGAAGAATTAATCTTCTGACACCTGATCAAATGCCATATTCAACGCCGACTGGGGAGACTTTTGATAGCGGAAATTTTCCCCGGATGCTAGATCTCATGTTGAAGAGAAGTGATTGGCAAGGTTTTCCTGAAAGAAAAAAAAGAAGTGAAGCCAAAGGATTATTGAGAGGTAGGGCTATTTCAACATTTTTAGAGTGGACTGGAGCCTCGTTTGAAGAAACTATCGAAGTTCAAGTTGGTGGCGATGGACGTCTCAAAATTCTTACATCTTTACAGGCAATGGGGCAAGGCATAGAGACTTGTCTGGTTCAGATCTTATCTGAAAAATTGGGGATCGATGGCGACAACATAGACTTCATTCAGGGAGATAGTGATATTGGGTCTTACGGCATAGGAAGCATGGGTAGCAGATCGCTTTATATAGGGGGGTCTGCCTTAGTTGCCGCCTCTCTCGAAGTTATAGAGCAAGGGAAAAGACTCGCCAGTGATGAGTTAGAGGCGGCTGAGCAAGATATTGTATATGAAGATGGCATTTTCAAAGTTATCGGAACTGACCTCTCCGTAGGGCTTATCGAACTGGCTGACAAACAGGTGGATAACAGAATTGTGGTTAAGACTAATGAGCAGGTGGGCGGACCTTCTTGGCCGAATAGCTGTCACGTATGTGAAATAGAAATTGACCCCGATACCGGTTGCACGGAAATAGTAAAATATTTTTCGGGGGATGATGTGGGCACCGTAATTAATCCGCTAATTGTTAGTGGGCAAGTTCATGGGGGAATAGCTCAGGCTGTTGGTCAAGCCTTGCTTGAAAATACTCAATACGACAAGGATACCGGGCAGCTAGTAACGGGGTCGCTACTGGACTACTGCTTGCCCCGCGCCGATAATCTTTGCGATATCGACACCTTTACCGATGAAGCTACTCCGTGCAAGATAAATTCTCTAGGAGCAAAGGGGGTCGGAGAACTGGGAACCGTCGGAGGCACCCCAACTGTATTAAATGCTGTATTGAACGCTATCCGGCCACTAGGCGTTAGGACTTTAGAAATGCCGGCTACCTCCGAGAAAGTTTGGAATGCGATACGCGACGCTAAGCGAAATAAAGTGGCATAATTTAATTTCAAAATCTATTTTCACTCTGCGACTAACTTTGTCACGTGCTCACCAATCGCAAGACTTGCGGTTAAACCCGGAGACTCAATCCCAAACAGATTGATCACCCCCGTAAATCCATGAGTTCTCGGTCCCTCTATCCTAAAATCGGCGGCGGGTTCATCGGGCCCTGATATCTTGGGCCTGATTCCAGTGTAGCCAGCCATTAATTCTCCGTCTCTCAAATCTGGGAAGTATTTTCTGATTGATTCATAGAACATCTTCTCTCTCGATCTATCAAAGTCGTAGTTTATATCTTTTATCCAAGTAATGTCGGGTCCGAATCTAGCTTGTCCAGATAAATCAAGTGTTACATGCACCCCTAACGAGGTTGAAGATTTATTAACCGGATAAATTAGATGACTAAAAGGACTTCGTCGAGACAAAGTGTAGTAGTGGGCTTTGCCGAAGTAAGCTTTGGGGATATTCTCTGCCGGGAAACCAACAATACGTTTGGCTAGCTTCACAGCTTCAAGTCCAGCACAATTTATCAATTTCTTACAGCGTAATTGGGTAGGATCAGAGCCTCCAACCTTAATCGTTAAATATCGATCATCTATCTTTACATTCTCAACTATACTGTTGAAAACAATCAGGGCACCATTGTTTTCTGCATCTCCTTGGAGGGATATCATGAGACCGTGACTATCTATTATACCTGTGGAGGGTGAAATAACTGCCGATTCAAAAAATAGTGAAGGTTCTAATTGTTTTACCTCAGCGGCACTGAGCCAGGTTAAATCGTTAACATTATTAAGTTCAGCCCTTTTAACATAGTCTTTCAGCACATCGGTTTCTTCAGTATTTGTGGCCACAATTATTTTACCTAATCGTGAATAGGAAATTTGCCGATCATCGCAATATTCGTAAAGGAGTTTTTTACCATGCACACACATAATAGCTTTGAGCGAGTTTTGAGGGTAATAAATACCGGCGTGTATCACTTCGGAATTGCGAGAGCTGGTTTGAGTGCCTACAGAGTCCTCTGCCTCAATAACGATAACTTCGTGGCCGGATAGCGCAAGACTTCTGGCAATGGCAAGTCCGACAACTCCAGCACCCACCACCACGCACTCAACGGTATCACTCATTATTTCAAATCGCTATATTGTACAATCACATTTTTACTAAATTGCGACTTACTAGTTTTGCATATCATCACGTATATTTTTTTTAGTATTGTTTCATGAAGTAAAGCATGACACCCATAATGACTCAAAAGCATGAGACAAAATTCCCACCGACACAAAAGAAACGTATTGTATCAAGTCACAACTAGGTTATCACGGTGAATTAACTCACTCTCAGCAACATATCCGAGAACCTTTTCTATTCGGGAGGATGAAAGTCCCATAATTTTCGCTGTTTCATTAGAGTCGTAATTGGCCAGCCCCCTCGCTATTTCATTCCCATTTTGATCTTTGCATGTTATCAACTCACCTCGATTGAATTTGCCTATTACTTTTTTTATACCTACCGTTAATAAGCTTCCACCATCACGTCTCAGAGCTTTGACAGCACCTGGATCAACAATAACTGATCCACTGATCTTTAAATTATCTGCTAACCATTTACGTTTGGCATCTAAGGGTTCCTGGGTTGCAAGTAAAATCGTTCCGAGTGATTCACCGGCTAACAGTCTGCATAAAATATCTTTCTTTTTGCCAGGAGCGATTATCGTGTGGGCCCCGCTTCTGGCAGCAGTTTTTGCTGCCAAAACTTTAGTCAACATTCCACCACTTCCCAATTGTCCTCCGGGTTTGTTACTAGCCATTTTCTCTAATTTTTTATCGCCAGCTTTTGCCCTTTTTATAAGTTTTCCTTTTTGAGTAGATTTTGGGTCCATACTAAATAGGCCATCTTGATCGGTTAATATGATCAAAAGATTTGCCTCCAAGAGGTTAGCTACCATCGCAGCTAGGGTGTCGTTGTCTCCAAATTGAATCTCGGAAGTTGCCACGGTATCGTTCTCGTTCACTATTGGGACAATATTCATTGAGATCAAAGTGTTCATGGTTGAACGTGCATTCAGGTATCTGGTCCGGTTGGAAAAATCCTCATGAGTAAGAAGGATTTGAGCGGTTTTAACATTACTCTGTCTGAAGTGTTTCTCGTAGGCTTCGACCAATCCTACTTGTCCTACAGCGGCGGCGGCTTGCAACTCATGAATCCCTCTTGGCCTCAAAGACCATCCTAGTCGTTTTATGCCCTCTGCAACAGCTCCACTAGATACCACCACTACTTCATTGCCTTGATCTTTCAGATATGCTATCTGACTTGTCCAACTATCTAGTGCTCTGGCATCGAGTCCTGATCCCTCATTGGTAACCAAGCTACTGCCTATTTTCACAACAATCCTCTTAAAATCAGGAAGCTGGGTTAGAGTTTGGTTACACATTGCTCTTAACTTTGTTGTTATCAAGATGATTCATAATGTTTAAAGAAAGCTCTCTACATCCAATTTTGTTGATCGCTGATATAAAGGATATTTTGCTGTACTCTGATGTTAAATATTTCTCTAGCATTTGCATAATTTCGTCACGAATGGTTGTATCGACAAGGTCAATTTTATTAACTACCAACCAGCGAGGGATTTCTTTTAACGCACTGGAATGAGCCTCCAATTCTCTACTAACATCTTCTATCCTACTTAATAAGTCGGTGCTTTTCATCATTGGAGAAGTTTCCACTAGGTGTAAAATTAGTTTGGTTCGTTCGAGATGTCTTAAAAATTGCAGACCCAATCCTGCACCTGCGGATGCACCCTTTATAATTCCAGGAACATCTGCCAGTACGAAATGCCGACCGTAGTCTATTCGAACGGTACCTAAGTTTGGTTCGAGCGTAGTGAATGGATAATCACCAACCCTGGGGGTTGCGGCGGACACGGCACGAGTAAACGTTGATTTTCCAGCGTTCGGAAGACCAACTAATCCGACATCAGCAAGTATTTTTAAAACAAGTTTTATTTTAAGATTATCACCTTTTGATCCTTTGGTGTATTTACGAGGCGCTCGATTAGTGCTTGACTTAAAATGAAGATTTCCGAGTCCTCCTCTCCCGCCTCGAGCTAGTAACAGTTCTTGGTTATCTGATGATAGATCCGCAATAACTTTACCAGACTCCACGTCTGATAATATTGTCCCAATCGGGACTCGCAGATAGATATCTGAACCTGCCTTTCCATATTGATCTTTACTTTTACCGGATTCTCCATTACTCGCACTGTGAAAGTGTTTAAACCGATAATCTACTAAAGTATTTAAGTTTTTGTCAGATACAACGTAAACATGACCGCCACGACCGCCATCGCCTCCATTGGGACCACCCTTTGGGATATATTTTTCCCGCCTGAAGGATGCGACGCCGTTTCCACCATTACCAGCTTGCACTTCGATAATGCTCTCATCAATAAATTTCATTTTACCTCTGGGGACCAGCTTTAGAAAAATTGCAGTTTAGTGGTCCGTTGCTGAGAATATTATTAGGTTAGCTAAGAGATTTACTTACCTATGAGCTTTAGCTAGGAGTAATTTGAACCGTTTTTTTGTTTTTCGGTCCCTTGGTGGTGAAGCAAACGATCCCGTTGATTTTTGCAAACAGAGTATGATCCCTACCCATGCCGACGTTTTCACCGGGAGAAAATTTTGTCCCCCTCTGACGAACCAAGATGCTTCCCGCTGTAACTAACTGGCCACCAGATTTTTTTACTCCTAACATCTTGGGATTCGAATCCCGTCCGTTTCGCGAACTACCCCCTGCCTTTTTGTGAGCCATCTCTTACCCCTATTTGGTACTTATCTCGCTGATCTCGATTTCTGTGTAACCCTGTCTGTGTCCTTGTTGCTTTTTTGAATTTTTCCTACGCAAAAGTTTGAATATCCTAACTTTGTCAAACTTGCCGTGGCTTACAACTTTTCCGGTGACGCTGGCTCCTTTCACTCTTGGATTACCGATTATGGCCTTTTCCTCTGAGTCGACTACCATTAGAACATCGTTTAACACCACCTTCTCTCCAACTTCAGACCCGATGCTCTCGACTCTGATAGTTTGCCCTACGCCAACTTTATATTGCTTCCCCCCAGTTTTTATAACCGCTAACACTTTAGAAACCTCTTTTTTCTAGTTAGCCCGTAATCCTACAAAAAAAAACCTTTTTATTCAAGTAAACTCTATATAATTTATTTAGTTGTTTAAACTATGATATCGTTTCCAATGTAAGGCTTCCAAAATAATGATTCCCAAATCTATCTCAAATTTGATATTACGAGAAATGGTGGCTGTTGACGATGTAATTCGCACCAGCCTTCGCTCAAATATTGATTTAATCGAAAAAGTTGCCACGCATATCGTTGGGGGTGGCGGTAAGCGCTTGCGACCGGCTTTGGTTGTGCTGTCCTCATTGGCTTCCGGTCTCAATGAGGCAGGATCCAATCACTACAAGCTAGCCGCTGTGGTCGAATTCATTCACACGGCCACATTACTGCATGATGATGTTGTTGATGAATCGGAATTACGAAGAGGAAAAGCTTCTGCGAACTCTGTGTTTGGTAATGAAGCTGCTGTTTTGGTGGGTGATTTTCTTTACTCAAGGGCTTTTCAACTAGTTGCGGAGGTTGAAAATTTGGACGTTACCGCCGAACTAGCAAATGCCACTAACACTATTGCGGAGGGAGAGGTTAAGCAACTAATCGATTTAGGGGATCCCAATATTACTGAAAATAGGTACTTTGAAATATTGATTTCAAAAACAGCACAATTATTCAAAACATCCTGTAGATTGGGCGCTATCCTCGGAAATCTTGATGATGAGCAAAGCGGAAGTCTTGAAAGCTACGGACTAAATTTGGGCATTGCCTTTCAGCTCATAGACGACGCGCTTGATTACAGGGGAGACGAAAGCAAGTTTGGGAAAAAAATTGGAGATGATTTCTCGCAAGGGAAGGTCACGTTACCACTCATTCATGCAATGAAAAAAGGGTCAATGAGTGAAACAGCTTTTATTAAGGACGCCATTAAGTTGCGATCAATCTCTAGGTTAGACAAATTGCTCGACATTCTTGTCTCAACCAAATCAATAGAATATGTAGACGAGAGGGCCCGTCAGCAAATTAACATTGCGATAGAGTCATTGAGGCCACTTTCAGACTCTAAATACAAGAAATGCCTTGTAGATTTAGCTACTTTCGCATTAATTAGAGACAGTTGATCTCTATCTACTGACTTTTTGCTCATCAAATAATCGGGCTACGTATTCTTTGATAGGTTTGACACAAATGATTTTATCCTGCTAATTTGATAAAAAAGTGTAAGGCTTAGACGTTAACCGTGGTGGATATAAATTCTTTCGCCCAAAAACCGTTTCGGAGAGGCTAGTATTGGCAAAGTACGTTTTTCTTATTTTAATTTTTCTCTTTGTGTTTCAGATTACAAAAAAAATAAGAAAACTTAGGGGTAAATTGAAAGCTAAAACTGCCAAAACTAATGAGAATATGGTGGTTTGTAAGTATTGCCAGGTTAACTTTCCGGAGAGCGAAGGAATTTTTCGGCAAGGACAAAGGTTCTGTTCGGAGGAGCATTTCGAGGATTGGAAAAATAGCTAACCCACCGAGATCTTTATTGCAAATTAATTGGTCAAAATGACAAATTGGACGATGAACAAATACGGAATTGTTAACCAAGCGGATTATTTACAATCTCCCAACTACAATGATCGACCAACGGGAACTGAAGTGGATTTGTTAGTGATTCATTGCATAAGTCTTCCTTTGGGTTGCTATGGAAATGGGTTTGTGGACCAATATTTCCAAAACACTTTAGACTTTTCAAAGAATCCGTTCTTTGGTGAGATTAAAAATTTGAAAGTTTCTTGTCACTTTTTGATTGATCGTTTGGGTGGGGTCACTCAGTATGTCTCCTGTTTAAAAAGAGCGTGGCATGCTGGCAATTCATGTTGGCGCGGGAAATCTAATTGCAATGATTTTTCATTGGGGATAGAGCTTGAAGGCACTGATTCATCGAGTTTTACAGATGCACAGTACAAAAATCTTACTTTTTTGACAAAATGCATCCAAAGGAACTACCCAATTTCGGACATAGTTGGTCACAGTGACATAGCGAGACCAATAGGTCGAAAAAAAGATCCAGGTTTTTTATTTGATTGGAATCGTTACAGAGAAATGATCAAGTAGTTGCTGAGCTAAATTTTTTGATCTTCACTCGTCCGAGATCCCACGAGTCCTTCTCACAGCCGTTTTACAGAATGTTGATCCTAGCTAGTCAGAGTCCGAGTTGGGTGTGAGCGAAATAATGTTGAAGAAATTTCTTGACAGGTTGTGATTAGACACTAAGAATAGCGGTTGTTAAGCAAATAAACACAATATGTTGTAGTCCGATGGCGGAGCGGATTTCAACGCCAAGTAGATTTTGGAGGAACAATGCGACTTGCAACTGATATGACCTCAAAGCAGCCTTTAGAGGGCAGCCAAGAGACAGAGACAGGGGTGGAGAAATTAGTGTCATCATTCCCTGACCACAGGGTAATACGCCGAAACGGCGCCGTAGTGAATTTTGAGCCTCCAAAGATAGCTTTGGCCCTAACCAAAGCCTTTCTTGCTGTGAGCGGGGGGCAGGGGGCTGCATCGGCCAAGATTAGGGATTTAGTCTCATCACTGACTGAGACTGTAGTTCAAGCGTTACCCGGGCGAAAGCCATCTGGGGGAACCTTTCATATAGAAGATATTCAGGATCAAGTTGAGCTAGCGCTTATGCGAGCCGGCCAGCATGAAGTGGCAAGGGCTTATGTTCTATATCGAGAGAGTAGAAAAAAAGATCGAGCTGCAAAAAATAAAAATCTTAATATAGATGGCCCCCCAATACAGGTTAGGGATGAAAATGGTCTTAAGCCCTTGGATCTAGAGCAGCTGCATGAGCTAATTGTTGAATGCAGCGATGGGCTAAACAATGCCGTTGAACCCAAAGATATTATAAGGCTCACTGTTAGAGATTTATACGATGGAGTATCAAGTTCAGAGGTGCAAAAGAGCACAATTATGGCATCTAGATCTTTAATTGAAAAAGAGCCGGATTACAGTTTTGTGACGGCTCGGCTTCTTTTAAACAGTATACGTAGCGAGGTTTTAGGTTTTCAGGCCACCCAAAAAAATATGGTAACGGAGTACGCCCAATATTTCCCTAAATTTGTACAATATGCGGTAGGTAAAGGACTTTTAGATGAAAGACTTCTTGATTTTGATCTGGAAAGTTTGGGTAGTGTTTTGGATGCTGACAGGGATTTAAAATTTGGTTATCTGGGCCTTCAAACCCTATATGACCGCTATTTTCTTCATTTCAACGGTAGGAGAATAGAGTTACCGCAGGTATTTTTTATGAGGGTGGCAATGGGGCTAGCTTTAAACGAGTCAGACCGAGAAGAGAAAGCGATTGATTTTTACAAGGTTTTGTCAAGCTTTGATTTCATGAGCTCCACACCTACATTATTTAACTCGGGAACCACCAGGTCGCAACTTTCCAGTTGTTATTTAACGACAATATCAGACGATCTTGACGGTATATACGAGGGGATAAAGGAGAATGCACTTCTTTCCAAGTTTGCTGGTGGTTTAGGAAATGACTGGTCATCGGTTCGGGCTCTTGGATCACACATAAAAGGCACCAATGGAAAATCACAGGGTGTGGTTCCTTTTCTCAAAGTGGTAAACGATACTGCGGTAGCTGTCAATCAGGGGGGTAAAAGAAAAGGGGCGGTTTGTGCATATTTAGAAACTTGGCACCTAGACGTCGAGGAGTTTCTTGAATTGAGAAAGAATACAGGAGACGACAGGCGACGGACCCACGACATGAACACCGCAAATTGGATACCAGATCTTTTTATGAAAAGGGTTATTTCTGGCGGTGAATGGACCCTATTCTCGCCTTCTGACGTTCCAGATCTCCACGATTTATACGGCAAAGAGTTTGAAAAAGCGTACACCGCTTATGAAAAAAAGGCAGAGAGCGGTGAAATCGAATTATCAAAAAAAGTCAATGCACCAGATCTTTGGCGGAAAATGCTGTCAATGCTCTTCGAGACCGGCCATCCTTGGATAACTTTCAAAGATCCTTGTAACATCCGTAGTCCGCAAAATCATGTGGGTGTGGTTCACAGTTCAAATCTTTGCACCGAAATTACCCTAAATACTTCAGAGGACGAAATAGCCGTGTGTAATTTAGGATCAATTAACTTGGTGGCTCATCTAAAAGATGGAGAGCTTGATTACAAAAAACTCAAGAAGACGGTGTCTACCGCCATGCGCATGTTAGATAATGTCATTGATATAAATTACTACGCTGTTGAGAAGGCCCGTGAATCAAACATGAAACATAGGCCGGTAGGAATCGGTATGATGGGATTTCAGGATTGTTTGCAGTTGATGAACATTTCGTATGCATCCCCTCAGGCTGTTGAGTTCTCCGATAACATTACCGAGGCTATTTGTTACCACGCTTACTGGGCATCCACTGAATTATCCGAGGAACGGGGAAGATATGCATCATTTGATGGGTCGTTATGGTCACGAGGAATTCTTCCGCAAGATTCCGTAAAGATTTTGTCTGATGAGCGTGGTGGCAATGTCGAAGTTGATATGAGCTCATCAATGGATTGGGAGAGCTTAAGAGACAGGATAATGAGGCATGGAATACGAAATTCAAATTGTGTCGCGATAGCCCCAACTGCCACGATCGCAAATATAGTGGGAGTTTCGGCCTCGATAGAGCCCACATTTCAAAATCTGTATGTTAAGTCAAATTTATCAGGTGAATTTACCGTTACAAACCGACACCTTGTAGCTGCGCTTAAGTCACTAAATTTGTGGGACGACGTAATGATCGCAGACCTGAAGTATTTCGATGGTTCCTTGTCACAAATCGATAGGATTCCAGCGGCCATTAGGAGTATATACTCGACGGCGTTTGAGATGGATGCCACATGGTTAGTGGAATGCGCAGCAAGGAGACAAAAGTGGATAGATCAAGCACAATCCTTAAATATCTACATGGCTGGTGTGTCAGGAAAGAAGTTAGACGAAATATATAAGTTAGCTTGGAAGAGGGGATTGAAAACCACTTATTATCTACGAACTTTAGCTGCCACTCACGTAGAGAAGGCAACGGTGCAATCAGGTGATTTAAATTCTGTGCCGTCTGGAACGTCAGTCCATTCTGAGGAAAAAAAAGCAGAGAATGTTGAGGGTTCGGCCTCTTGCTCTATCTACGATGAGGATTGTGAGGCATGTCAGTAAGTTAAAGCGTTTTTTAGCGTATTTTTTTATCAATATTTAAAAGAGAAGGTAATCTTATGTTGCAGTTTGAAGAGGAAATGAATAAAAAAGAGGATAGCCAGGTAGGATCCATGAGTGAAAAATCTTTTTCGGTTCACAAATCTAATCCGCTTAAAGATGAGGAGGCTGTGGAGCAGAATTTTGAGGATAACAGAGTTCGCATCGAAGACAAGAAAATTATAAATGGTAAGGCGGATGTCAATCAGCTTGTTCCATTTAAGTATAAATGGGCTTGGGATAAATATTTAGCGGGTTGTGCCAACCACTGGATGCCCCAGGAAATAAACATGACCCGAGACATAGAACTTTGGAAAAACCCAAATGGTCTGACCGATGACGAGAGGTTAATTGTAAAACGAAATCTGGGATTTTTTAGTACCGCAGATTCCCTGGCCGCTAACAATATAGTGCTCGGTACCTACCGACATATAACAGCTCCCGAATGTAGGCAGTATTTACTGAGGCAGGGCTTTGAGGAGGCTATTCACACCCATGCATATCAGTACATAGTGGAAAGCCTAGGGTTGGATGAGGCTGAAATTTTTAATGCCTACAAGGAAGTGGGCAGTATCAGAGAAAAAGACGAATTTCTCATTCCATTCATTGACACTTTGACAGATCCAAACTTCAAAACAGGAGACCACGAAAGTGATCAGAAGCTCTTAAAGAGTCTCATAGTTTTTGCTTGTATTATGGAAGGCTTGTTTTTCTATGTAGGTTTTGTTCAAATTTTAGCTTTGGGTAGACAAAACAAAATGACAGGTGCCGCTGAGCAATATCAATATATACTTAGGGATGAGTCGATGCACTGTAATTTCGGGATCGATCTTATCAACCAACTAAAATTAGAGAACCCAAACTTATGGACAGAGGAATTCAAAGCAGAAATTTCTGATTTAATAAAAACGGGAGTTGAACTTGAGTACAGATATGCTGAGGATACAATGCCACGCGGGGTTCTCGGTCTAGACGCGCCCAAATTTAAGGAGTACTTGCGGTTTGTGGCAAACAGAAGATGTCAACAGATAGGGATAGATCAAATATTCGAGGGTGCAAATAATCCATTTCCTTGGATGTCCGAGATGATGGATTTAAAAAAAGAAAGAAACTTTTTCGAAACGAGGGTTATAGAGTATCAGACTGGTGGGGCTTTAAATTGGGAGTAACATGTAAAAATACTACAGCTAACTCGAATTACGGTAGATTATCAATGACTTTAAATGATCATGCTAGTAGAGAACTCTCGGTAGCCGATTCTACTTCTACTAGAAATCAGTGGTCAGGAAAGTTTCGGTCGGTGTCGCAGGGGAATCATCTTGCGCCACCGGTTTTTCATAATCAATGCTATTAACTTATATTCCTAGGAGGTGATTAAGATGGCAGTTAAAAAGAAACCAGCTAAGAAGAAAGTAGCTGCGAAAAAGAAACAGATAGTGAAAAAAAAGGTTTTGAAGAGAAAAGGTGCGCCCAAGAAAAAAGTTGCAGCAAAGAGGAAGGTGGCTGTTAAGAAAAGAACCGCATCAAAGAAGAAAGTAGCAGCCAAGAAAAAAGTTGCGTCCAAGAAGAAGGCATCCGCGAGGAAAAAAACCGCATCTAAGAAGAAAGTAGTGGCTAAGAAAAAAGTTGCAGCAAAGAAGAAGGTGTCTGCCAAGAAAAGAGCCGCGTCAAAGAAGAAGGTAGTAACCAGGAAAAAAGTTGCGACTAAGAAGAAGGCATCCGCTAGGAAAAAAACCGCGTCAAAGAAAAAAATAGTAGGTAAGAAAAAAGTGGCTGCCAAGAAAAAAATATCCGCGAGGAAAAAAACCGCATCTAAGAAGAAAGTAGTAGCTAAGAAGAAAGTTGTAGCTAAAAAGAAAAAAGTCGCGTCTAGGAGGAAAGTAGCTAGCAAGAAAAAAATAGCGACCAAGAAAAATATGCCTAGGAAAAAAGTTGCGGCCAGGAAGAAGGCATCCGTTAGGAAAAAAACCTCATCCAAGAGGAAAGTTGTGGCCAAAAAAAAGGTAGTGGCCAAGAAAAAAACTGTAGCAAAAAAGAAACCAGAACCCATAGTCCCGGCAACACCCAAGCCACTTGCTACTCCAGCTGCTTGGCCTTTTCCGGTTATCGGAAACCGCCCAAGCTAGGGTTTTGCTTTTATAGTCTCAGGAACTCGATTGGGAGGTATTCCGATCGAGGTCCCCCGGGACCTCCCAAGGTATATCGACTGTCATGAATTAACGAGGTCTGGGATTGCCCTCCCACAATTTGGGAGGATTGCGAACAATTTTTATTGGGTGGCGATTATCTCCATAATTGAAGAAAAACGGAAATATTCCTCCGGATAATTTGTAG
>MDTD01158377.1_pt1 | contig 20131 bp, 18 predicted proteins | sample 811221 | NCBI WGS metagenome assembly MDTD01 (sample SAMN05326646, study PRJNA326480) | marine metagenome | isolation source: seawater | place: Pacific Ocean: South West | collected 2011
CAGGAGCCCTTCTAAATTTTTTAACTTTGCTAAAAGACAAATGGGATATCTCCCTTTTTCATTATAAAAATCAAGGTGCAATCTATGGCGGCGCTTTGGTAGGTTTTACAATAAAACAAAACCAAGTAAAAAGTCTGGAAAGAGACCTTTTTAGAATTTCCTATCCATTTACCAAAGAGACTGAAAATCTAGGTTATCAGGCTTTTTTAAAGTAATTGCTTATCTGTAAAAGCTACATCTAACTTTAAGTCAAAATCTTCAAGTATTAATTTTTTTATAAATTGAAACTCATAAGCTAAGCCAATAAATTCTGGTTCGGTAACTCCTGAAAAAGTTTTGTCATAGAAACCTCCTCCGAATCCTAATCTTTGAAAGTTTTTATTGAAAGCACGTAATGGGACAATAACCGAATTTAATTTCTCGAGCTGAATAGTTTCCTCGCTTATGGGTTCAAGAATATTAAAAGAATTTTTTCTAAATTTAGTTTTTTTATTACAAAGTACAAATTCCAATTTATTGGTCTTGGAATTGATTTTTGGCAGATATAAATGATTTTTAGAATCTGCTAGAAATTTATTTATTTTCTCAGTTGAAACTTCATGAGGCAGAGACATGTAACTTGCAACGTGTGAAAATTTTTTTTTCTCCAAATGATCTTTTATAAAATCTAAATGGACTTTTTCTTGGTAACTTTTGGAGGAGGCAGTTAAGCTTTTGAAGCCTTTTGAAATTAAATCTCTTGCTTCAGTTTTATTCATATCTAAGAGAGCTTCCCAAGTTATCGCCGTTAAATAAAACCCGAACCGTAAAGTTCAGGTCGGGAAGAATCACCGTCTATCAGGCTGCCCTAAGGGCGCTCAACAAGAAAAGTATCAAATTCCCTGTTTATTTTGCATCGGCTCGAAGTGTTATATAACAAGCTAATAAGCCAGGAAGCTATGTAAATTATAGCAATATTTTAAAGCTTAGATAATTCGGAAATCTCGTCTACTAACTTAAGACTTAAATTTTCTTCTTCAGATAAATCGACTTTTTCTTCTGAAACATTTGCGGCTGATTTTTCATCTCTAGCTTCCGATGATTTGTCATTTGCCTCGGTTGCAGAACTTCCATCATTTGTGAGGAATTCATTCACTACATCAAGACCAGCCAATACGGCAACTTTTTCAATGGGAAGGTTTCTTGTTTTACGTTTAATGGATTTAATTCGCTTATCCAAAATTTCACCTGCCTCAATTAGGGTAGATTGCTCCTCTGGAGGGCAATATAACTGATACTCAATACCAGCAATTTTAAGGGTAACTATGTCTTGGTCTTCACTCATAGAGCTTCTAATTTTGAAATCAATATTTCCAACTTGTTTCTTGATAATTCTATATTATCTTTCAGTCGATTATTCTCTTTTTTAAGCCTTAAATTTTTGTTTCTTAAATCTTTATTTGCCTCTCTAAGTTTTTTAGAAAGTTCTAAGAGCTCTTTTAGATTTTTTTCTATTTCCTTCTGCGACACGGATATTATTTTATTCTTATATCAATAACGTTTCTATAAAGACTTTATATTGAAGTAAAATCACTCCATGGATATTTTTCTAGAAAGAAGGAAAAAATTAGCCGATATGTTGCCTGATGGATCGATTACCGTCATTCATTCTGCTAACCAAAAGATTAGAAATGGTGATACTGACTACTCTTTCAGACAAGATAGCGATTTTTTGTATTTAACTAACTTCAATGAAGCTGATGCTGCTTTAATTATTGAAAAAAAAGGGAATACGATTTTTCATCTTTTCTGTGCGGAAAAAGATGAAGTAAGAGAAAAATGGGAAGGACCTCGATTGGGGCCTGAAAATGTATCCCAACTAGGCTTTGAAATAGGCCATAAAATAAGTAACTTGATTTCAAAATCTGGTGAGCTCCTCGAGGGAGCAAATAATTTTTATTGTCAAAGTAAGAGTAGGAACAAAATGTTTTTTGCTCTCAGCAAGGAGATAAAAAGAAAAAAAATTAACTTTTCTTTAAGTCGCGAACTCATTAAAGTGATTGATCCTTTCATACATGAATTGAGACTTCTAAAATCTCCCGAAGAAATAAGTATGATTCAAAAGGCTTGTGACATTTCATCTTCTGCTCATGAGAGAGCAATGAGAGCTGTGAGTCCAGAAATGTATGAATATCAACTTGAAGCTGAATATTTACATGAATTTATGATTAATGGTGCAAAAGAATGTGCCTATCCTTCAATCGTCGGTGGCGGGGAAAATGCATGCATCCTTCATTACAATAAGAATACAGATTTGCTTAAGGATGGTGATTTGGTTCTGGTGGATGCAGGATGCGAATATGAAGGTTACGCAAGCGATGTCACCAGAACTTTTCCGGTTAATGGAAAATTCACTTCAGAACAGAAACTTATTTACGAAATCGTTCTGGAATCTCAAAAACAATCTATTGAAAGCATTTCGGAAAAATCCAATCCTTTTGAAACTCACAAAAAATCATTAGAAGTTATTATTGAGGGGCTTCTAAGCATAGGTTTGTTGAAGGGAAGTAAAGAAGAAGTCATTGAAACTCAATCTTATTCAAAGTTTTATATGCATCGTGTTGGTCATTGGCTAGGTCTAGATGTGCATGATGTCGGCGGCTATGAAAAAGACGGTAAGGTAAGATCTTATGAAAATGGGATGATTACAACCATCGAGCCGGGAATATATATTGGTAAACAGGAAAATGTACCTGATAAATACAAAGGGATTGGAATTAGAATCGAAGACGATGTGTTAATTGAAAATAATCAGTCAAAAGTTCTTAGTTCAGCCATTAAAGAAATTGAAGACATTCAACATTTGATGGCAAGTTAATGAAATATGATGTTCTCATAGTTGGTGCTGGAGTAACTGGCGCACTTCTTTTTCTTGCTTTAAAAAATAAAAACATAAAAGTCGGTCTTATTGATGGCCGAGATAAAGCGCCGAATAGCTATCGTCATTTATCATTGAATAATAGAAGTGTAGCGTTTCTTAAAGAGTTAAAAGCCTGGAGTCTTATAAGCAAAACGGCTTTTGAATATAATCAAATAAAGGTTTGGGATCAAGAAGGTACTGGATTTATTGACTTTAACGTAAGTGAAATTGAAAAAAATATTCAAAATATTGGCTTCATAGTGAAAGAAGGCGAAATTCAAAATTCTCTGTTGTCTCTCGTTTCCGATTCAGAAGATCTTTTGTGGAGTTGTAATCTAGAAAAAATAGAAAAAATTGATGGAGATATTCATTGCAAAACATCAAAGGGAAAACTGGAAACAAAAATTTTAGTAGGTGCAGATGGTATTCAATCTAGCGTGAGAAATCTTTCTTCCATTTCCTCTAGAACATGGAGTTATAACCAAACCGCAATAGTTGCAAACTTTTCTGTTCCCCAAACAGATTCATGTATTAGACAAACTTTCACATCAGTAGGACCGCTTGCTCTATTACCAATGAATGAAGTCGAACTTACCATGATATGGTCCATTGATGATGACAAGGCATATGACTACTTGAGTATGAATGACGATGATTTTATAAATGAAATTCATCTATCTTTTGGAGAAAAGCTTCCCGAAATAAAGTTCTCAGCTAAAAGACAGTCTTTTCCACTAAAACATTTATCTGCAAAAACTTTTGCTAAAAATAATGTTTTTCTAGTAGGAGATGCGGCTCATCACATTCACCCGTTAGCTGGATTAGGATTAAACGCTGGAATTAGCGATGTAAAAACTCTTTCAAATTTGATAACTCTTGATACTTCAAGTCAGGTAAAACAGATTGAAGACAAATACAACAGACAAAGGATTCCGATCAATTTAGCCCTTGCTGCTGCAATGGAAGCTTTCAAAAGAGGTTTTGAACAAAAAAATATCTGGATTAGATTGATTCGAAATCACGCATTTAGTCTTACAAATAAAGTCGCTTTTTTAAAAAATAAATTTATTGAACTTGCTACTGAGCTTTAAAGTTTAAAAATCTATTTTTTCCAATAACCAGTAATGTGCATTTGGTCTTTGGGAACTCCTTTTTCTTTAAAGAATTTTCTAATCTTCATCATTTGTCTAGCTTCTCCTGCTCCAAAAATATAAAAATCGTCTTCTGGCAGTTCATAAGATTTTAAGCTTTCTAATAACTTTTCTCCTTCTCCAGGTTCATCATCATCTCGATGTATCCAATTTTCTGAAACTTTATTTTTTTCGCTAGTTGGTATTTGACAGCTTTCATCAATGACTTCATAAAAAGTTGTGCATTTATTGAAATTTTTGTTGTTTTCACAGATGGTCTTCATAGCAGGAATTCCTGTTTCATCCGCTAATAAGATTAAATGATCAAACTTTTTAGATGGACTAAACATTGACCTTGGTCCCCATAAAATAGCTTGATCTCCTGTTTTTGCTTTTTCAGCCCAATTTCCTAAATTTCCTGAATGACTATGTAAGACAAACCACATTTTTATTTCATCCTTACAAAAGTTTCTGATGGTGTAGTAGGCACCTGCAGTTATTTTTGTCTCCTCAGACATTTGTTTTCTAAAATCTTCCATTGAGTAATCTTCATCTAAAACGGTTTTTCTTTTGTCCAAAGGAACAATAACAAACAAAAATTCATCATTATTTTGAGTTTCTAGTTTCTTGAAATCGCCTTTAAAAGAAATTTCTTTTACATTTTTAGATATGAATTTTGTCTCACTAACTTCTGAATAAAAAGATATTGAGTGCAATGACTTTTCAATGTCTTTTTCGATTTTTGTTTTGGGAAAGTTAGATCCTAATTTTTCTCGTGCCTGATAAATTAGCCCAATAAAAAAAGTTTTAAAATCAAGTGTTTTTGAATTTAGATCGAAATCTAGAACCAAAAACTCTTCCTTATTTTCATTAATTATTTTTAAATTTAATTTTTTATTTTCAGAAATTATTATTTCTGCAGATAAGTTCTGATTTTTTGATAGATAATTAGCCACTAAAAGAATTGCATCGCTATGATTGCTATTATAATTATCAACAAAGAGTGTTATTTCCTTAGAATCATTCATAAGTAATTTTGTAAAACCAATTGAATCATAAATGATAATCGTTATCATTAAACTAACCAATTAGATATTATGAAATTACTCAATGCTCTTTTGATCTTGCTAATATATTTTTCGCCGCTTTCTTTAAGTGATGAAAATTATGTTTTCGGCTGGTCTCAAATCGAAGATAAAAAACTGAAAACCCCAAGGGGAGGTTCTTCAAAAGGTCCAACTGTTGATCTAGACTTATCTCCGAGCTTTTCATGGGAAAAACTTCAAGAAAAAGGTATCAAAAAGTTTGAAAAGGATAGGAGAGCTATCCTGGCAATGTTGGGCGAATATAGAGTTTACTTTGATTTCATGGAAACAATGGGCTTTACAGAATCTTATAGTCCAAGCAGACCTTATCAATCTTGGGCAACAGAATTTGTAACTCTTGTAGAAGATGATGAAGATTTTATAAGTCTCCAACATATATTAGTAATTTTCACTGAAAAGGATGATGGAACCCTATCAAAGCCGATGGTAGTAAAACATTGGCGACAAGATTGGAAGTACCAAGATAGAAATTTGAATGAATACAAAGGCTTTAATAAGTGGATAAAAAAAAGATATGCTTCATTTGCTGTAAAAGGCACATGGTCACAATCTGTATACCAGGTTGATGACTCTCCTCGATATCAAAGTTATGGGGTTTGGGATCACCAAGAAAACCTTTCGTCTTGGAAAAGCAAAGATACTTGGCGACCTCTCCCTAGACGAGAATTTTCAATAAGAGATGACTATGATGTTTTGATAGGCACAAATCTTAAAACCATTACCCCAAGTGGCTGGGTTCACGAACAAAATAACAAAAAAGTTGTTCTTGATGAAAATTCGAAAATTGTTGAAGTTCTTTCTAAAGAAATTGGCCTTGCTAGATATGAAAGAATTAAAGGACATGATTGGTCAGCAGGAAAAGACTATTGGCAAGAGACTTCAGAGTTTTGGGTAAAGGTGAGAGATTATTGGTCTAATCTTTTAAAAGAGTCGAAGACACTTGAATTAGCTAAACAAAACGAAGGTTTGAGTTTATTCGCAAAGTTATTTGCTATGGCTGATGCATACAAGAAAGGGGATAAAGGTCAAATAGAGAAAATTAATAGCTCAATTGATTCTTATAGAATTAATTGAATTAAATTAAATTTTCTGCAAATCTTTTTACTCTGTCCCAATCTGTAAATTCAAACCGAGCTTTTGGATCTGTTGGACCGCTTGTGATCCACATTATTAACCTGATCATGAATTTATCAAAAAAATTATAGGCCGGATAATCAACTACTCCAGCAAATACATCGATGTTTTTTGGCTTCCATTTTGTAGATTTTAAAAACTTTTTTACATATGGATTAGATTCAGATGAATTCTTCTCATTTTTACGTGCTACTACGTTGACACTAAAAAATGCATTCTCCTTACAATCAAGTTCTTCAATATTTTTTTCTATAAATTCAAATAAGTCTTTGCGGTAATTTCCATACCTTATGCTAGCTCCAATAACAATTTGCTGATAATTTTTGAGACTAACTGATCTAACTTCAGATAAAGAAACTAAATCTACCTTTTTTTTGTCACCCAAATATTGAGCAATTTTGGCAGAGATTTTTTTAGTATGGCCATCTATCGACGAATAGATAATAAGGGTATTTTTCATTCTACTCCCATTTAGCAGAAGGAGGCATTGACATTAAAATTGCTTCAGTAGAACCGCCTGTTTTCAGTCCAAACAAAGTACCTCTATCCCAAATGAGATTAAATTCTACGTAACGACCCCTTTTTATAAGTTGTTTTTCTTTTTCATCTTCGGTCCAATCCAAATTTTTCTTGTTTAGTACAATGTTCTCAATGATTTTTAATGTACTTTTTCCTAAATCCTGAACAAATGTAAAATCCTTTTCCCAGTCTCCAGAATTCAAATGATCAAAAAATATGCCGCCTACTCCTCTTGGTTCTTGCCTATGTTGGAGATAAAAATATTCATCACAATTTTTTTTGAATTCTTCGTAATAATTTTTATCTGAAAGATCACAAACCTCTTGAAGCTTTGAATGAAAGTATTTTGTGTCATTATCATCAATAATTGTGGGGGTCATATCCGTTCCACCTCCAAACCAATTCTCGCCAGTTGATAGGAATCTAGTGTTAAAGTGAAATGCTGGGACTTTAGGGGATCTCATATGAGCAACCATACTAATTCCTGAAGCCCAGTATTTAGCTGATTTTTCTGTTCCTTTGATCTGATTTTTAAAATCTTCTGAAAACTCCCCCGCTACAGTAGAAATGTTCACTCCAACTTTCTCAAAAACTCTTCCTTTTAAGAGGCTAATTTCTCCTCCGCCCGAACCTTTATGTTTCCATTTTTTTCTTATAAATTTTCCTTCTTCATCTATTTTTTCAAAAGTTGTACAAAAAGTATCTCTTAGTTTTTTAAACCAAGTAGATGCAATTTCCTTTTTATTTTCTATATCTGTCATCTTACTTCTTTTGAAATTATTTCTTGAATAAGATTAACGTGTGAATCGGAATCATTAAGACATTCAATGTATTCAAATTTTTCTCCTCCAGCGTCTATAAAAATTTCTTTATTTTCTTCATCGATTTCTTCAATAGTTTCTAAACAATCAGAGCTAAAACCTGGTGCAATGACAAGGATATCTTTTACTCCTTTATTGGGTAAATCTTCCATGACATCACTCGTGTAGGGTTTTAACCATTCTGCATAACCGAATCGAGATTGAAAAGTCAGTAGATATTCATCTTCAGATAGCTCAAGATTTTTAGCAACCAAGTTTATTGTCTCCTTGCAATAAAGGGGATACGGATCGCCTTTATCGACAGATCTTTTAGGAATTCCATGAAAAGAGAAAATAATTTTTTGGGGTTTATGAGCAGAAATTTTTGTCTTTATAGAATCGCTCAAAGCAGATATATACTTTTCTTCATTATGATAAGAATTTACAAAATTTAAGCTCGGCACCCATCTCCATTTCGAAATAATCCGGCTTACTTCATCAAAAATACTCGCTGAAGTTGAAGCTGCGTATTGGGGAAATAAAGGAATTATCACGAGCTTGTTACAATTTTTTTTCTTTAAGTTTTTTAAACCATTTTCAATGCTTGGATTTCCATATCGCATTGCTAACTCATATTCAACATTTTCAAGACCAGAAGCTTTTAATTTTTCGACCAAGCCTTTAGAGAAAACCATAAGAGGCGATCCTTTTTCTTTCCATATAGACTCATAGAGTTTTTTAGTCTTGAAGGTTCTGAATAAAAGAACCAACTGCAAAATAGGCCACCAAATTAATTTTGGTATTTCTACAACTCTATTATCAAGAAGGAATTGATTCAAAAACCTTCTCACAGGCCAGTAATTAAATTCATCTGGCGTGCCCAGATTAACAACCAAAACGCCGCATTTGGTTTCTATTTGATTTTTATTAACTTTATCGCCTTCAAAACTCATAAAAAATTCCTCGCTTTTTCAACAAAATGTTTGATGTTTTTTTGAGGAGTTGTTTTTACAACTCCATGACCTAGACCACATATCCAACCTTTTCTTTTTTCAATAGGCAAAGAAGCAATATTTTCTAAAAACAAAGACAAAGCCCTATCAAATTCAACAAAATCCTGCGATATAATTTTTTCACTAAAGTTACCTTGTACAAAGCCACTATTTCTTTTTGATAAAATTTCAAGAATACTAACATTGGAATCAACTCCGAATCCTGCAAAAGGAGAACTCAAAGAATCGTTTATCGAAAAAATTTCGTCATACGAAATACCGTCTTTAGCGTAATAGCCAATTTTTCCTGGAAAGGGTTTTGCTAGTTGCTTAAGAACCTTAGAAAAATAAATTGAAAAATCTTTCTTATCTAGCTGATGAGCACAAGAATCAAATATCATAACCAATTCAGCTCCAGCCTTTAATTGAAGAGATATATTGTCTTGCAAAAGAGGCAGAATATAGTCATCTAATAAGCTCCATAAATATTTCTCCAAGGAATTTGCTTTCCCTTCTTTATTTTTCCCTAGAGCGAATGACAAAAGTGTCCATGGTCCGCCCACAAAACCAATCATAGATTTTTCATTTGGAAGAATTTCTAAAGTTCTTTGTATAGCTTCTCCCTGAAATTCGAGAGACGAAATCGGATTCGTCACAGTGAAAATCCTTGAGGCGTTATCTTCTCTTAAGTTTTCCTTGAATACAGGACCAGGGTTGTAACTCAAGTCCATGCCTAATGATTCCAAGGGAAAAAGAATATCACTAAATAGAATTGCAACATCAAAATCAAATTCTTCTATTGGTCCGAGTGCTGTTTGTGAAGACAAAATTGGGTTTTTACAAAGCTCGACAAACGAATATGTTTTTTTTAATCTTTGATAATGGTCATGATACCTTCCTGCTTGTCGCATAAACCAAATAGGCGGAACTTCTTGTGGAATCCGTTTAAGAGCATTTTGAAACCTAATATTAGGCATTAAGAGATTATAATTTTTTTGCTATTTCTTTTGCGGCATAAGTTAAGATGCAATCTGCTCCAGCTCTCTTCATAGAAAGTATAGACTCGATCATTACCTCTTCACTTAACCAACCCTTTTCTACTGCGGCTTTAATCATAGCGTATTCTCCGCTCACCTGATAAACAAAAGTCGGCATTCTGAATGTTTCCTTCACAGCCTTTACAACGTCTAGATATGGCATTCCGGGTTTAACCATAACAATATCTGCACCTTCATTGATATCTAAAGCTACTTCATGTAAAGCTTCATCAAAATTTGCTACGGCCATTTGATAAGTATCTTTATTTTTGTTTCCAAAAAATTTCGTTGATTCAACAGCATCTTTAAAAGGACCATAAAACTTGGAACTGTATTTAGCAGAATAAGCTAGGATCGAAGTATTTTTGAAATCTTTATCTTCTAAAGCTCTTCTTATAACTCCAATTCTTCCGTCCATCATGTCTGAAGGAGCAATTATGTCTGTTCCTGCGCGAGCTAAATTCAATGCTTGGTCCTTAAGAACTTCTAAAGTGTCATCATTTACGACATCACCCTCTGCGTCTAGGATTCCATCGTGACCATGTATCGTGTAAGGGTCTAATGCTACATCAGCAATTATTAGCATTTTCGGAAAATTTTGTTTAACAGTTGAAATAATTCTATTCAAAAAATTATTTTCATTAACTGCTTCTGAGCCCTTTTCGTCTTTTTTATTCTCATCAATAACAGGAAAAAGTGCTACCGCTTTTATACCCAAGCTTTCAAGCTCTTCAATTTCTTTAAGAATACTTTTTTCTGAATGTCTAAAAATTCCAACAAGAGATTCTATTTCCTCTTTGTCTTCAAGAGATTCCTTAACAAAAATTGGCTGAATTAAATCGTTGGTAGATAAATTATTCTCTGCTACAAGATCTCTAATGGATTCATTCAACCTTAACCTTCTTAACCTTGAAAGAGGATATTTTCTTTTAAAATTTGCCATAACAAGTAAACAGTTGCGTAGCTTACTTTGCTTCGATTACTTTTTCCAGCCAGTCTTCATAGTTTAAAAAAGGCTTTATTCTATGGGGATATAAATGGTTTAACTCTTCATAAGTTTTGCCTAAACCACAAGAATGTTCTGCATTTTCAATACTTGGAAATCTTTTCAGCGCAAATTGAAACGAACTTAAAGACATCCAAAAAAAATGAGAATACTTGGATAAATCATCTATATCTTTTTCTGGAACTAATTTATAAGTTGCCAAAAGGTTTTTATCTTTGGAGCCTGCGTCAACATGGGAAACTAGAAACCAATTTACCTTTTTAAATAATGAACTGGGCTTAGAATGTTGTTCTCCTAAACTATCCGAAGAACCATTAATCCAAACTCCTTTTTTAGCTAGTTTAAACCAATTTTCTATACCACTTGTCCAAACCACGTTAGACAAATCTACTGATATATTGTCATCTATGGAACTTGCTCTAGAAATATATAAACCAGAATCCTTTATATCTTTTAGTTTATTCATTCCTTCATCAATTTTAGATCGAGTAAATAATCTAAAATCCTTTTTTGATTTTGGATAAAAATCACTTATGGGCTTTTCTAATTTTAGAAGCTTTTCGTTTGCTGGCAAAAAGACTCTTTTATCGATTATATCTTTTTCTGGAGTTAGTCCTTTTTCCGTTATTATTTTTCCTAAAGGATGATTTTCAATACTTACGCCAATTTTTTGGTGGCAGCCTCCTCCATATTTTTTTAGTTTTTCTCTCTCACTTTCAACATCCTTAAATACATCTAAATTGTTGATTTCATTGAGTAATTTAATGACTTTTTTGTTTCCCGATTTCACCTCTATAGCCAACGCTCCCTGGCCTGGAGCACAAGGATTTTGCGAACATGGGATAATCATCCATAAAAACTGTTCTAAATCTTTTCTCAAAGAAATCAATTCGTCGGTATTTTTGGTTTGAGAAGATAATAGCCTATCCAAAGCAGCTTTTGCTAAAACCAAACCATCTATATTAGTATCCTTTAATTTCTTAATTCTGGTGAGAATATTTCCCCGTATATCTAAGAAACTTAGAGACTTTGTTTCAAAAGGTAATGCTTTTTTTAAAAAGCCTGATAGATTTTCTTTTCTTCTGGGAGAAGAGGTGAAGATTTCAATTTTTTCTTTCCCGAGGGATTCTTTCTTAAAAATTAAAACATCTCTTAAATCTGCTCTTTTTATGGTTGCGGCTATTTCAGTACCTTCATTTAAATCTACTGGAAGATCTTTCCAAGAGTGAACAGCAATATCAGCCTTTCCTGATACCAACTCTTCTCTTATGTCCGACGTGAAAACTCCTATTTCAGGCATTTTGTGCAGAGGAGTAGTTAAATCTATGTCTCCTGATGTTTCTTTGGTTTTAAAAATAACATTTATTTTAGGGAATTTTTTTTTGATTTCTCTTGATACTTCAATGGCTTGCAGTTTAGCCAAAGTACTTTTTCTAGAAATTATCTTAATCTCTTCCATTATAACCAATTCTTATAAACAACTATATTATTATAATACTATTAACTTTTTATATTCAGTTTGTTTGTTTTTAAGTCTATAGTAATGTTCAATTCCTTCAAGGAGATGAAATGAATTATAAAAAATACTTTTCTGACGAACTGACCTCTCTTAAATCGCAGGGTCTTTACAGAAAATTTAGAGAAATTAATAGAGACAAAAAATACTTTCCAAAAGCTACTGAAAGATTCGAAGGCGCTGAAAGGGCTGTAGAGGTTTGGTGCAGTAATGATTATCTTAATCTTAGTCAGCATCCTGAGGTAATAAAAAAATCTATAGATGTCATCCAAGAGTTAGGAACAGGCTCTGGAGGCACTAGAAATATTTCAGGTACTTCTTCTTATCATGCAGATTTGGAAAAAGAACTGGCTGCATTACATAATAAAGAATCTAGTCTTATTTTCCCATCTGCTTATACAGCAAATCAATCAACTCTTTGGACTCTTTGTAAAAAACTCGAGGGTATTGAAGTATTTTCTGACGAGCTTAACCATGCTTCTATGATTCAGGGAATAAAAAATGCAAATGTGCCTTGTCATATTTTTCGTCACAATGATGTCGGTCATTTAAAAAAACTTTTAAACACTTCCAATGCAAGTGTACCTAAACTAATTGTCCTTGAGTCCTTGTATTCGATGGAGGGACTTAGATCGCCTTTGAAGCAAATTGTTTCATTAGCTAAAGAGTTTAATGCCCTCACTTATTTAGATGAGGTACATTCTGTTGGGCTGTATGGCTCAGAAGGAAGAGGGATAGCCGAGGAACAAAATGTTTCTGATGATATTGACATTATAAATGGAACTCTCTCAAAAGCTTTTGGTCAAATGGGCGGTTATGTTTCTGCCAGCGCTGATATTATTGATTTCATACGAAGCTTCGCGCCTGGATTCATATTTACCTCGTCGGCGAATCCTAGTATTGCGGCAGCATCGATAAAAGCAATTGAAATTGCAAAAAAATCTGAAAATCTGCGCGAGGAAATTCGAAAAAACTCAGAACTTATTAGGACAGGTTTAAGAGATCTTAAAATTCCACATTTAGACAATGATAGTCATATTATTCCTATCCATTTGGAAGACCCTAGATTATGTAAAAAAGCGGCAAACCTTTTAATCGAGGATCATGGAATCTATATCCAACCCGTCTTTTACCCAACAGTTCCTAAGGGCGACGAAAGATTTAGAGTCACAATTACACCTAAACATCAGGCTGAAGATATAAATAGATTCTTGTCTTCTCTAGATCAAGTTTGGAATAAACTTTCTTTGAGAAGAGAAACTTTCTTAGATAATGAATCCAATCAAGTAAGAAAAATTTACTAGTTTTATAATGACGAAATCCCGCTCTAAAGCGGGATTTCTTTCTCTCCAAAAACTTAAATTGAATTACTTAGGGGGAGATCTTTACGAGATTTGCCATGAGATGAAATGAAAAGGCTTCTCTAAAAATCATCGTATTTCAAATTTAAGTTTTTTTATTTTGAAGAGTGAGCAATTCATTTATTCTTGAAACATCTTCCTGGATATCTTTCAAATAAAATAAATTGCTCCTTTTTTTGCTCTCCTAAGTTAATTAAAATCTTTTATTATAAGAAACTCTGACGTTTGCAGACTCACCAACAGATACCTGATGATCTGAATGAGAATGCGGGTAATAAACTTCATCCGATAAGTTTTCTATGTTAATTCTAACTATATCTTCATCAGATGGTTTAATCGTCATAGCCATATCAAACCTTGTGTAGTCAGGAAGTTTAGGTCCACTTTCTGCATTGATGAAAGACTCATCTTGGTAAGTAAGACCCAAGCTTATGTCAAATATGTCATTCACTTGATTATTCCACCAAAGGGAATAAGTTAATTCTGGAACTTCTTTAGTTGCTCCTGAACCTTTAGATTTAGTTGCATCAACTGATGCTAAACCGAATCGAATCAAATTACTTTCATTGATCTGACCATTCAAGCTAATTTCGAAACCGTCTATTTCAAGGCCAATTTCTCTAGTTACTTCACCAGAGCCAGCATTAAATGCTGTAGCTTTTGTTTGCTCACTGGAGAAATAGCTTACTGCAAGCTGAGCTCCAGCATCTAAATCATACTTAAATCCAAGCTCAGTGTTTTCAAAAACATCTGGGTTGAATTTGTCAGAATCTCCAGAAAAAGTCTTATATTGCTCACCCGAACGAGGTTGAAATGCCTCACTGTAGCTAAAGTAAAGAGACATATTTTCTTGTGGCTTAAATATTATTCCTAAGCGAGGCGAGAAAAGAGAATCGTCTTTTGTTTTGGAAGTGTTTGTTCCAGACGGAGTTCCTCTACCAAGTGCATCCACAGTAATACCGTATTGTAAAATGGTAGTTTCAACTTCGTCATATCTTCCACCTAAGACCATTTTCCATCTATCTGATAAATCAATATTTCCTTGAAGATATATTGAAGTTACCTCAATATCGGTATCAGACTTGTTGTTCATATCAGAAGTGTAGTCGACATAAGTTACTTGATTTGCAGTAATGTCTCCAGCTGCTAAGCCTCCAGCAGCAAGAGCTTGTCTAGTAGCTAATGCACCGTTTGCTACATTGAAATTCATATGTCTTTGTGGAACGAAAATCTCATTATCGTCTCTAGTTGAAGACCAATAAGTATTTCCTCTTTGGTTTTCATTTTTAGTGTCGATAATTTCTAGTCCAACGGCTAAAGTACCTCTATCAAACTCGTTGATGTTACTTAAAGATATAATTGTACTTTCACGAAGCGTAACGTCTCGATAACCGTCCATCTTAGCTCCACCTGCAACTGTGTAATCACTTACATACAAGTTTTTGTACATTTTTCTGAAATCGTTAGCTGCGACAGTTAAGTTTAATTTTCCAGAATCCGAATAATTGTGTTCTAAAGAACCTTTAAGAATGTTTGCTTCTACGGTTTGCTTATTTAAGTCTTCCGTACCAAAAACAATGTCTTTCATGGACTCTATTGGAGATTTAGAAGAATCAAGAGTTGGAATACCTCTGTCTACAAATCTCTCGTGATCGGCATATTCATAAGACAAATTGATAAAAGTGTCAGAATTTACCTCGAACTTCATTGTGGGATTAACCCCGACTCGGTCACCAGAATACATATCTCTATGATTGGCAAGCGAATCTACGTGAAAATTGATTCTAAAAGCTACGCTGTCATTTACTTGTACGTTACCATCTAGAGCAACATCACCGGCTCCAAAAGAATCACCACCGACATCTAATGAACCAAACGTTTCGCCAATTTGAGCTGTTTTAGAAACTCTGTTGATAAGACCACCAGTTCCACCTCGACCAAACATAAGAGCGTTTGCGCCTTTGATGATTTCAACTTGTTCTACATTATATAAAGAACGGTAATATTGAACGTCATCCCTAAGACCATCTTGGTAGAAATCTGCTGTAGATCTTACACCTCTGAAAACCACAGCATCTCTATGACCTTCACCCTGAGAAGTGTTTACGCCTGGCGTATACCTAATAAGATCACCTATTTGTCTGAAACCTTGTAGTTTGATGTCGTCATCAGTTATTACAGAAACTGATTGGGGAACATCCAAAACAGGCACAGGAGGTTTAAGTGAGTTAACTTGGTCTTTGAAAAGAACTTTACCTTTTACTTCAAGTTCTTCATCTTGACCAAAAATTGCAGTAGTAGAAATTACTAAAGCAATTACATAAATAAATTTTTTCATAATGAAATCATCTCCTTTTTAATATAAGAATAATGCGCAAATGATAATGATTATCATTTCCTATGTCAATGAGAATGATTATTGTTTACGTTAAGTTATAACTTAAGAACCAAACGACAAATTCTTGATCTTACCGTTTTCTAATTCAACTACTTTGTCACAAAAGATATCTACATCCTCCTGATCGTGAGTAACAATAATGCAAGTTGTATTGGTTTTTTTGAATAATTCTTTGGTTTCTTCTCTTAATTCTGCCCTTAGATCTTTGTCCAGAGAGCTGAACGGTTCATCCAAAAGTATTAATTTTGGCTCTGGGGCTAAAGTTCTTGCTATTGCTACCCTTTGCTGTTCGCCTCCAGATAAAGAATTGGGAAAAGACTCAGATAATTTTTCTGCTTTAAGAAGCTTTAAAAAAAATAAAGCTTTTTTTTCTCTTTTTTTTTCAGGACCTTTGATGCCAAATTTTACATTTTCTAAAGAATTTAAATGAGGGAATAGGACTTTCTCCTGGAGGACCAGGCCTATGCCTCTCTTATGAGGAGGAACAAATATATTTTTTCCACTTATTTTATTTCCATAATAACTTATCTCACCCTCTGTAGGTTTTTCTAAACCAGTAATTAGTCTGAGAAGTGAGCTTTTTCCCGTACCTGATGGACCTAAAATTCCCAAAATTTCTCCTTCATTCAAAGAAAAACTGACACTTGAAAGAATCTCTTCATTTTTTTTGAAAGCAAACGATAAATCAGTTATTTTTAAAACTTCCATTGAAATTAGCCCCCCGGCCTAGAATCTCTGATTATTTTTGACAGAAAAATTATTGGGATCAAACCTACAAGAACTATCATAATTGCTGGACTAGCTGCTTCATACATTCTTTCTTCAGAAGCATATGTATAAGTTGTGACTGCCAAAGTATCAAAATTAAAAGGCCTAAGAATCAAAGTTGCCGGCAATTCTTTTATTACCTCTGAAATTACCAATAAAAGGCTAGTTAAAATGCTAGTCTTCATTAGGGGTATGTGAATTTTGTAAAAAATCTCAAACTTTGTTTGCTTAAGAGTAAGAGAAATATCATCAATTGAATGGTTAATCCTTTGGAATCCTGATTCAATTGTATTACTTGCTAAAGCATAAGCTTTTATAATGTAAGCAACTACAAGACCTATCAAGGAGCCCAAAAGAATAAAACCTAGTAATGTGCTGACGAAGCTATTATCTAAATAAGAAAAAAATTTAATTATCCCGATAGCCAAAATAATTCCTGGTAATGCGTAGCCTAAACTGAGAAATTGACTAAAAAATCCTAAGATAAAGCCTTTATCAAATCTTTTCAAAAAATTTATTACTAAAGCAAAAATAGTACAAAGCATCCCGGCAGTTACTCCCAAAATAATTGTATTAAGTAAAGTATATATAAGATTATTTGATAGAAAGTTTTCTGAAGGAAAAAATATCGCCCAATTGAGTAGTTCGAAAATTGGCAAAATAAAGCCTATAAAGAGGGGTGAAAAACAAAAAAGAAAGGCAAAAAAGTTTTTTAATCCTCTAAGTTTTAAAGAATCTGTTTTTTTGAATGTCGAATTTGCATAAGAATAAGACATCTTACTTCTTTCGGTTCTTTCTAAAAAAATAAAAATTGCAACAAATATAAGTAAAAAACTTGAAAGTTGCATGGCAGTATTTAAATCATACATGCCATACCAAGTTCTAAATATGCCAGTAGTGAAAGTTTGAATTGCAAAATGATCAACTGTGCCAAAATCAGAAAGAGTTTCCATAATGACCAACGCTAAGCCGGCTATAATCGCTGGCCTTACTAAAGGAACTGCTAGTCTAAAAAACAGTCTTTTATTATTGTTACCAAGAACTCTTCCCGCATCCATTAAACTTCGTGACTGATTTAGAAAAGCCATTCTGGTAGTAAGGTAAATATATGGATAGAGAGTAAAAGAAAAAACAACTATTGCTCCATAAATATTTCTTACATTCGGAAAAAAAATGAAATCATTTTCCACGTTGAAGATAGTTCTAATTATTTCATTAGCAGATCCATAAGAGTCAAAAAGCCCTGTAAAGGTATAAGCTAAAATGTACGGAGGTATTGCAAGAGGAAGAATAATTGCCCACTCGAGCCAACTTTTTCCGAAGAAATTAAAGTTTGTTAAGAACCAAGCTGAACCGACGCCTAAAATCAATGAAAGAATTGATACGCCGAAAATTAACACAAAAGAGTTTAATACGTATCTCGGAAGAACATACTCAATTAGATGATTCCAGTTCTGATTAAAATCTCCGAAAAGACTACCTAAAACAAAAATTAAAGGAGAGATAAATATAACCAACAAAAAAATAGGAATTAATTTCCAAAAGTTTTGCAAAAGGTTGTCTAAAACAAACATGCTTGTATTTTGAAGAATTAAAAGAAAAATTCAAAAAGAAATTCTATTGCCAGCCTACCCTGTCCATGAGCTTTAATGCAGCAGAATTGAACTTTCCAAAATTAGAAACATCTATTTTGTCTTCTTTGAAATCTAATCCAAATTGAGCAATTAACCCACTAGGCTCAACTCTTGGATTTATGGGATATTCGTAAGTATTTTCAACAAGATGCTTTTGAGCATCTTCTGAGAGCATGAATTCTAGAAATTTAACAGCATTCGAATAATTTTTTGATGTTTTTAAAATTCCTGCCCCGCTTATATTAATGTGCGTACCTTTCTGATTTTGAGACGGAAAAAGAATTTTGACTTTTTTTCCAGCGTTGAGTTGTTTTTCTCCTTTTTTACCTGAGAGCATTAAACCTAAATAATAACTGTTAGCAATTGCCAAGTCGGCTTCATTATTTGCAACAGCTATTATTTGAGATCTATCATTACCTTGAGGTTTTCTGGCAAAATTATTTACTAAACCAGCAGCCCATTTTTCTGTATAAGCTTCTCCATAATTTGCTATCAAAGATGCCACAAGTGATTGATTGTACAAATTATTAGAACTTCTTATTGCAATCTTATTTTTCCAGTCAGAGGAACTCAAATCCTCGTAATTAAGGTTTTTGAGGTCTTCAGAAGTATATTTGGATGAATTATAAAAAATTACTCTCGCCCTTTTTGCTAAAGCAATCCATTCGTTATTTTTTCCTCTTAATCTTGCAGGTACTGACTCATCTATTTTTTTTGATTTTATTTTTGTGAATAATCCAAGATCTTGAACTTTCCAAAGATTCCCTGCATCTACAGTGATAAAAACATCAGCTGGACTATTTTTTCCCTCCGATTTTATTCTCTCGATTAAAGCAGTACTTTTCGCAGAAATTATATTTACCTTTATACCTGTGAGTTCCGTAAAATTATCGTAAAGTTTCGAATCTGAATCATAATGTCTTGAAGTGTAGATATTCACCTCGGAGGAGAAGCTCAAGCTTCCAAAAAGCGTCAGGATTATAAAAAGAGGAAGAAATTTCTTATGATTCATGATTAAAGCAAAACGTTGTTAGATAAGTTCCAGATGATAATCATTCTCATTAATAATACAAGCATAATTTTTTTTATTTTTCGCTCAAATACTCGACTTAAAGACAAATTTTAGGTTACTATTCACTTAATAAATTAATACTTATCCAGGGGGGATAAAATGTTAAAAAAATTATTTATTAAGGGAGTATTTCTCTCTCTTTTTGCGAGTCTTAGTTTTACTCAAGACGAGCAAGTCACAGTAATAGGTTCCTTGATTAAAGGTACGCCTATTGATACTGGGTCACCGATTTCAACATTTGATGCTGAAAGCATTACCGCTCAGAACAATCTTAATATTGTTGAATTAATAAGAATGGTTCCTGGTGCAAATGGAATGGATGGTGAGTCTAACCAATTTGGATCAAATGGTGCCGAAGGTGTCTCAAACATCAACATGAGAGGTCTTGGAACGAACAGAACTTTGGTTTTGATCAACGGAAAAAGACAAACTACTGTTCCGATTAGAAGTGGTGCTGGAAGATCAGTAAACCTTCATGATTTGCCTATGGCAGCTCTTAGTAGAATTGAGATTCTTAAAGAGGGTGCTGCTGCAACTTATGGTTCAGATGCAATTGCGGGTGTTGTTAACTTTATAACCGATTCAACTTTTGAAGGTTTCAGAGTGAATATCGGTGCTAAAGGTTTTAACGGAGCAGTTGATGAAGGAAAAGAATTCTCAATCACTTACGGTGCTTTATTAGGAGATGATGTAAATTTCCTTTTATCTTTAGGACATCAATATAAACCTGAAATTGCAATTAAAGATACAGATTTTGGA
>MDTD01085810.1_pt1 | contig 20130 bp, 18 predicted proteins | sample 811221 | NCBI WGS metagenome assembly MDTD01 (sample SAMN05326646, study PRJNA326480) | marine metagenome | isolation source: seawater | place: Pacific Ocean: South West | collected 2011
ACAAGATCTTACAAAGATGTGGCTTCCTCAACTCCACCTATATCAACACCAATTTTATGATGTGGCACGCTCCTACCCCACAATAAAAACCGGAGAGGGTGGCTCAGGCGGTTCCCAAAAGGGTCACCCTGTTAAATAAAGATTTCAGGGCCACCTGGGACCCTGAAAGGGCTACATTTTCTCTGTCAAACCTCTTTTCAGCTCGCTCCGGCTCTTCCTTCAAAATTTCATAGGGAGAGCCGCCACTCAGATAAGCTTTTCAAAGACCCAAAAACTCTTTCAAAAAATTTTCGGTTGGCCCTGGGATTGCTCTTAAGTCTCTCTGTCGCTTTCGCAGGATGCGATTCGACGCTTAAACCAACCCAAAGGAAGATCATGGATTGATTTTCCGCCCTCCGTCCGCTCGCCTTCCATGAACAGGAAGGCGAGCGTCTTTTTTCTAAGCACTCCTGTCCTATTTACAGACCCCATTGCTCAAATTTGACGCATAACAATATTTTGAGGTACAACGCGTTAAGCATCTGGAAAAAATGGAGTTTTATTGATGTCTTTTTCAATCGCCTCGGCCCTAGCGCTGCTGCTCACCCTTGGACAAATCTTTTTGATGGATGGCCAGTTCCAAAAACTGGATCCGCGCTATGACCGCGACAAGGCCATCACTCAATTGAGAAATGCCTGCCATATGATCATGGAACAAGATGTGATCAAGGTGATGAACCCGCAGCAAATCATTGCGGATCAAAAAAGCGGGACGGTCTATCAGCAAGAACAGGTCGAAAAGGAACTTAAGGGACTGTGTCTTAAAGAAAAAATTGATTACATCAAAACACACGGCAAAGGCTCAAAGCCCCCCGAGTGTGACATGGACGCCTTAAAGGAAAAACTTCTGGCCGAAAAAGGCCAATCTTCAAAAGGCGCTTTGGATGGCGGCCTGGAAGTCTTTAAAGACTTCACCATGACCGATGCCATTGCACTTTATGATTATCTTTGCGCGCCCAACCCTACGGACTCCATTCCCGAAAAATTGGACTTGGACAAGGTGCTTGCGATTTTCAACTCGTCTGTTGATGAGGCCGTCAATGCGGACCTTTCCAAATTGAGTGAGCCCTCTCTTCCACAAAGCTCCCTGATTTACTCTTTAGATGGAACGGAAGAGCTGGGTGAAATCTACTCCAAAGAGAACCGTCGCACATGGGTTCCGCTCAATCAAATTCCCGACGTCGTAAAACAGGCCTTTCTTTCTGCAGAGGATAAAAACTTTTACTCTCACAAAGGCGTGGAACTTAAGGGCGTTTTGAATGGCTTTCTTCGTTTTATCGAAAAAGGCGTTGTGATCGGCGGATCCACATTGACCCAACAGGTGGTGAAAAACGTCATTTTATCCAGTGACATTTCTTTAGAGCGAAAAATCAAAGAGATGATGATCGCCTCCCGTGTGGAGAAATCTTACTCGAAGGATGAGATTCTTGAAGTCTATTTAAACTTGATCAACCTCGGTCGAAACTCCTGGGGACTTCAAAAAGCGACCGAAAATTATTTTGGCGACAAGTATGTTTCGGACCTGGGTTTAAAAGAAGCGGTGTTTTTTGCCGGAATCACCCATGGTCCAAATTTATACGAACCTGACCTTTATATGACTCGCATCCAAAAGCGAGTTCCCTACGTTCTTAAAGAAATGCGTGAAAACGGTTACATCACGAAAGAACAAGAGGAATCTGTAGATCCCACCACATTAAAATTTACTCCACGAAAAGTGGTGCACTCGTCTTATTTTCACCAATCCATTCAAACAGAGCTGGAAGAACGCCTTGGAAAAGACGCCGCCAACAAAGGGGGATTTTATCTGTTCTCCACTCAAATCCCCAGCATGCAAAAAGCTTTGGAAAAAGGCCTTCAACAGCAGCTTTATGATTTTGAAGAGGGAAAAGGCCGTCTTAAGTGGAAAGAGCCTTTGGGCAATTTGATCAACCGGGATTTTAATGATCTGACCTTAGAAGAGCAGGCCATTTTCGCAGACGAGCGCCAATGGTCCAAACGACTTTTGAACTTTAGAAGTCTGTATCAAGATGTGCAGTGGCCCATTGCCGTTGTCCTCAATAAAGACAGCGACGGCACTCTGATGGGAATTTTGAAGTTGGATGGGACCACCGATTTCAAAAATCTCCATCACTCCAGACAAGGATGGGCCGATCAAGCCTACAGGTCCTTAAAAATTGGCGATGTGGTGTTTGTAGACTTCAACGACAACACGGTTTCTCTTCGCACCTTCCCTACGGTCCAAGCCGCGGCGGTGGTGATGGAGGCAAAGACCGGACGAGTGCTCGCTTTGACCGGTGGATTCTCATTCCACCAAAGTGAGTTGAACCGCGCCCTTCACTCCATTCGCCAACCCGGATCCACGGTGAAGCCTTTTACCTATTTGTCTGCTTTGACCCGAGGAATTCAGCCAGACCAAATCATTGCCAATGCTCCTGTATATTTTGATCCCATTCACATTCCAGGAGAAAGAAAAATTCGCCGCTTTCGAAAGTGCAATGCCTGGTCGGTCAGAAACTACTCTTCCGGTGGCCCCGCTTCCATGTCGCTTCGAAGAGGACTTGAAACTTCCAACAACCGCGTCACCGCAAGAATCCTGAAGCTGACCGAACCTGGAAATCACGAACTGGGCTTGGAATATGTGCGAAACATCTTTCAAGACTTTGGCATCTATGACCAACCTGAAGACTGCTATCCCATCATTTTAGGATCCCAAGAAACCAATGTGGTGCGCATGGCTCGTGCTTACGCCGCCATCGCCAATGGTGGAACACTGGTCGAGCCCCACTATTTAGACACTGAGAAAAACAGTGGATTGATTCAAAAAGCGCCCGAGTCTCGGCCCATTTTTTCTGTAGACCCCGTGGCCCTTTTTCAGTTGAAAAACATTTTAGGTGGAGTGGTTGAACGTGGAACCGCCACCGTCTTAAAAGAATATGCCGGATACGTGGCTGGAAAAACCGGAACCTCAACCTCCTACAATGACGCTTGGTTTGTGGGTTTCTCCAATGACATTGTTGTGAGTGTTTGGGTGGGGTACGATAACGGAAATGAAAATGGAAAAAAACGCATCCTTGGTGGCGGCGGAACCGGTGGAGGTCTTGCGGCACCCATTGCAAAAGGTGTGTTTGAAGAGTCGTTCAAGATCTATCCAAAGACCTCTTTGCTAAGCAATCCTCCTCCCGGAGTTCGACTTTACAGAGAAAACGGTATCATTGAGTCTTACCGAGATGGATATGCTCCAGGCCGCGCCCAAGAGTGGGATCCTCGCTATGACGAAAATTTGGTGAGTGAACTTGAAGCGCCTCGTTTGGAACTGACTTCGCCCTTTGAAAGTGATCCCCGCGATTTCAATGGTGACTTCAATCGAAATTTCGACGACGGAAATGATTTGGGCCAACCTCCTCGATCCTTGCGTCGAAACGAACCCCGTCAAAGCCCTCGAAATACTAAAAAACGAAAAAAATCCCGCGCCAAAATCGCCATCGAAAATGGTCGCGGCGGACTTTACTAAGGAAGGAAAATGTTTATGAAAATTTTAAAGATCAGTCTTTTAGGAGCCTTGCTGACGAGTGTGGTTTCTCAAGCACAAGTCCCCGAAGACATGGGATTTCTTGGTAAGGATCCCGCCGCATGGGGCGAAGAGATTTCTATGGTTATTGATGCCCAGCTGATTGAAGGCGTGGACTACGGAACGGTTTTTTTGGCGAAGAAAATTGCGAACTCTCCCGACTGGAGTGACTCTGTTTTAAAAGAGTCTCAATTGTTTGAGGGATACCGATCTTTTGAGTCTTATTTGGTGGAGCAAGACACCAATGATCGCGTTTTGTTTGGGGCTGAAGGTGCCGTGGTTGTTCATAAGGCTTTGGATCAAAACGATCTGAACAAATTAAAAGATCCAGAATTTTTATCGAAAATGGATTCCTCTTTTAACCATACGGTTCTTCCTCAAAGTGAGGCCGTTCAGGAATTTCTTAAAGGTCAAGCCGAGGGGCGCGATTCTGCTTTGGCGGCCATTGAAGCACGGGCAAAGGCCAGCCGTCGCATCAGCGATCAAAAGATTGCCACGTGGAAAGAGCGTGTGGAGAGACAATATGAGGCCAACATCAATCCTTCAAGAATGACTTTGTGTTCAGACTCTGAATCGGTGTGCATGAAATCCTCGGCCATTTTCAGTCCAGAGTTGAGAGCCACAATGAAAAGTTTGAAGGAGTCCAGCTTTGTGCCTTCGAGTCTTTCGAACAAGGTTCCCGATCGCATTGATTTTTTCAGCGAGCTTCGCTCGGCGGGCAAAGGTGAGCTGGAAGGGGCTCAAGCCGGAGTGGTTCAAACAGGATTTTTGGCCAACAAATTTATTATCTCTACAAAGACCAAGGTTCTTGCTTACAACCTAGGAAACCAAAGCACCCTTTTGGTGGCAAAGGTTTATGTTGAGGTGGAGTTGGACGATGTGGAAAAGTACAGCATCCCTGGCGTGATCAACATTCGAGATTTCATGATGGGTGAATCTGCTTTTAACAGCCCGGTGGATTTTCGCAAAGGGCTTCCCGCTTACTCTTCGGATTTGTTGAAGTCCTTGGCCAGTGAGCTTTAAGTTTGTTGTTCTCTGTTTTGTTTTGCTAAAGAATGGCGCTTTGGATGAGCGCCTTTCTTTTTTGGATTTTTGGATTTTTGGATTTTTGGATTCTTGGATTCTTGGATTCTTGGATTTTTGGATTTTTGGATTTTTGGATTCTTGGATTCTTGGATTCTTGGATTCTTGGATTCTTGGATTCTTGGATTCTTGGAAGAAAAAGTGGCGCCCTCTTTCCTCTCGCAACAGGATTCTTATTCAACGCTATGAATCGGGCACCTTCCTTCGTGGCTGATATTCCCAAAAACCAAATACTTCCATTTCATTCTTGAAGATATAGTTGTTTACATTCCAAATTTCTCTGCCCCAACTCAAAACTCTTGTGAAGGGCCGAAACTTCCAAAGTCCCCGCCCCAGCTTCCGCGCAATCAATCCCGTAAGCGCCCGAATAAATTTGATGTAGGAATTTCGATCCCAAATTCGAATTAAGAGGTGGATGTGATTTCTCTGCACACTCCACGTCAAGATACGATGACCAAATTTTTGAGACTGTTTGTGGAGGGTTCTTTGAATAAAATCTCTATTGCGAAATAGAGTGATCTTGTTTGCCTTCAAAACCAAATGCATGGGCTTTTTTGAGGACAAGGTTCTCTTTTGTTTTCTGGAATTTTCAAGAGATCCTCCGCACTCAAGATTTGGTTTGGGAATGAGGTCCAATTGTTTTATTTTTGATCTTGCATTCATTTGAGGTCACTCTAACACGACTTTTAAAAATGGATTTTCATGTGTTTCTTAAAGACAATTTCACTTTCAAAAACCCTTCCCATAGAATTTCTAAACTGTCTGTGACTTCGCCCTTTCATCATAAAATACAAAGATATCCCCGGACTCTCTTTTATTCAGAACTCCACTTCAAGCCCCCATTAAACAACCAAAAATCCCGTCAATAAAATTCATCCCTGACGCGATTAGCTCTGTAAAAAGATTTTAAAATCTGTTTTTGGCAAAAAAAAGCCCACTTAATCAATGAGCCTTCAAATTCATAGGTAGCACTCTCAGAATTATCGTGAATTAACACAAGTGGTGACATCACCAACACTTTTAATGGTCGATTTAACTAACGAGAGATCGCCAGTTTTCAAAATTTTATCCGGCACTATTAAGGTGTTGACCAAAAAATATGAGTTAGTGAGCCCTAAGCGCGAATCTTTGACTCTCACTTTAACAGTAACCAACAACTCGTCTTCTGGGAAAAGACACGTTCTAAAGTCATCAGAATCTCCATAAAGTCCAGCACTTGCATCAATAATTATGTCTTTCGCCTTTGAGATATCTCCGTATTGTTCTTTGAGAGACTCTAAGATCAAATTTCTGATTTTCACATCCGTATAGTATGGACTCGGATCCAGCAAATGAGGGCGTTTTTCTTCAAGAAAAGCGGCATTCGATAATTGAACAAACGAAAAAGTGACCATAGCAATAAGCAATCTAAAAATTTTATGCACTTGGACCTCCCAAAAGGTATTGTTTGCACTAGCTTCAAGTCACAGGCCAAAATCAAATGCCTCAAATCCAAGGTATCGCGCAAACGCACCAGCAAAACTGCCAACCCACCTAATCAAAAGCCCTAAATCGTCACCATATTGTCAGATTTACTTTCGAGCTATATCAAGAGCGATCTGCGATTGGCATATCCTGTGCTTACCCCTTTCACGACTGTAAAAAGGAGTTTTACATGAAATTTGGAAAAATGAATTTTGCCGCAATATTACTTTTAACAGCATCTACCATTATGACTGGATGTAGTGATCCAGATCCAAATCCGGTGGCGGCAATTTCCGCTGGAAAAGAAGATGTTGCCGGCGAAAAGCCAAGTGGTACTGATTATTCTAATACAACTCTTCTAAAAGAACTCAATGTTCAAATCAAATCTCACTATCAAAATGGAGTCGCCAAAGGAAGTGGCGTTTGCTTGGACAAGAGAACGATTGTGACAAACTACCATGTCGTCTATCCCACTCGTGGAAAGCTTAATAAAATCGTCGTTAAAAATCTAAAGGGCCAAACTGCCAATGTTGAATCCATTGTGGTCACTAAACTCGAAAACGACCTTGCCGTGCTCAAATTGGAAAAGGACTTGTGCGAAACATGGGTCCTTCCTCAAGATATTCTGTCATTAAAGCCTACAGTCACCGATGTCATTCATGTTGGAAACCCTTCGAATTTAGATTGGCAAGTGCGTTCTGGAAGAATGGATCCACCCATCTCCCTAAAGAGTTTGTCAAATTCCATCTTAGAGCGAATTGACTGGATTTCTGCAGACACGATGGTTGCGCAAACGACCATCGACACTACCCATGGCTCAAGTGGCGGCGGCGTCTATTCCAAAGATGGCCTCGTCGGGATTCTTTTTGCCGGAGGGACTTTTAATGGAAAACAAGAAGTTCTCGTAATTTCAGCCGCGCTACTTAAGGAAATGCGAGAAGACCTGGACACTGTAAGCTTTAAGAAAATGCAGAAAGCGAATATCAATAAAAACTTTTTAAGCATCCAGGTAAACTATGAAACCACTCACTTTTTACTAAGCCCTCGATATGATATGGACAAGCCAAATGGTGTAAGCGCAAGCTCATTAATGAAACCTGATTTATTCACCGAGCCGTTATTCAATACCGCCATGCAATCGAAAATGCGGATGATTCAATTCTATAACTTCAATCCGAATGTGACTGCTGTCGTGATTTTCTCAGATCGAAATGGAGATGGAAAGACTGACTTGATGCTCATATTGGGTGTTCCTGGAATCTTAAAAGAACTCCCCGAGCAACTGAGCTTCAACCAAGTTCGAGATGCCGGATATTTAATTCTCTCAGACTCAGACTACGATGGATGGATCAATGAAGCATCCGCTCATAAAATGTAATACTTCTCCCTAGAGTCCTCATATTCATGAGACAAAAAAATCCCTCTCCTAGTCCAGAGAGGGATTTTTTTTAAAATTTCTCAAACCAAAGCTCCCCTCACAAACCAACCGCACCCAGTGCCCCAAATTGTCAGCCGCCTTATACGAATTTCCGACCACATCAGGCCAGCGCAAACCTAATGCCTCTACAGGTCGGCAAAAGCCTTGCTGTGTCTATCACCTGTTGATCAATCTCAGGAAGGAGACTGAACCCATGACATTACACACTTGCCCCCGTTGCCAACAGGTGATCTCGGAAGAACGCTCTTCTCAAACTCCCATGGTGTGCAACCACTGCGGATTCACCAGCACCCGCACCAACGACAAAGTCAACCGCCAGGTGGAATCACAGTTCCTCAAAATCTCCATTGGTTTTTCAATCCTCATTGCCGCATCCTTCGTTCAAGTGGCCAACTGGGATTCTCACTTCCTTGGAGTCATCCCCTTACAAATCAAATCCCTCACCGGATCGATGAACCCCAGCGACTATGAAAAAATGGGTGAAATTTGCCTGGAACGAAAAAAGTACGACTGCGTGGAAAGAAGCTATCAACACACAGCCTCTCAATCTTTAGAAACACGAAAACGCTATGCAGACTTTCTGATCAAGCGAGATAAAATCCGACCCGCCGCCGAACAGTACCGTCAATATTTTGTAAACGGTGGAGTGGACTTGGAAGCCACTTACAACTACGCCAAAGTCCTTGCTCAATTGGGACAGTTCGAAGAATCCACCGAACTTTTTCAACAAGTGATCGATGCAAAACCGGACACCGTTCAAATCACGGTTCTTCACCACTATGTGCGCGCACTGATTCACGCCAACCAATTGCAAAAGGCCAAAGCCTTGATCGAAGAGGTTCGCGGAAAAAGTGTTCAAGCCAATTCCTTTATGGCTGAAGAAATGGCGGAAATTGCCGAGCGCTCATAAATAGATGTTTCTCTAATAAAACCAAACTCGAAAAAAAGGGCCTTAAAAGGCCCTTTTTTATTTCCACAAAATTTCCAGAACCTTTAAAACAAATTCAAGTAAAGGTTTAAGTTCGCACTGGTGGTCTTCCACTCAAACTGTTCCGGATAAAAATTCAAATAGGGACTGAAAAACACATCTCGCGTAAAGGCATACCCAAACGTCAGCCTTTGACTCCAAAGTCTTCGGTCCCAGTTCCACCAGTTGGGCTCTTCCCGCAAATTGGAATAGGCAAAGGCCAAAGAACTGCCCACAAAAAATCCATCCTGAATGTTGTACTGAAGCCCGGGATAAACCGAAAGATGGTAGTTGGAAACTTTGCCATCCCGATTGTAAGCCCGCTCAAACAAATACCAATTGAACGAACTACCCACACTCCACAACCACTGACTCTCGGATCCCCCAATTTTTCGTTTGATGTCATGGGACATGTTCAACCGTCCCAATTGACCTTTGTTGCGGTAGTAATTGCTGGTGGTGAGGGCCGCGGAATACCGACTGCTCATCTGCAAACCAAAAAAACGATGGAGGTGCCCCAGCGTCAATCCGGGATCATTCATCTCGCCATCTTGAGCCCCACTCAATGGAGTGTAAAAGCTCAAACCAGAATACATCGACAACGACATGCTCGAGGAAAACCTATACCGCGCACTCACCGAACCACTCACACTGGTTCGCACTTCCATGGCGGTATTTTCCGGGTTGGGTTTAATTTCGGAATCCAGCCGATCCACACTGGGACCGTAGTAAGACAAAGAGCCTGACAAACTCCATTTGGACTGAGAACCGGACTTGGCTCGCAGTTCCGCATCGGTGACTGTTTCCACCTCTTCATAGCTCTTTTGCTTGAGCTTCTTCAGGAGAACTCGAGATTCCGCCCCTTCTTTTGAAAAGGCCTTTGGCTGAGGACCCAAAAATCCAAAAAAGAGAAGGGCCAGAAAGGCTGTTAAACTTGTGCGTCTTTGAATTTTTCGATGCCCGTGTGCTGGACTCAATGGAACCCTCCCCTTTTTTTGAAATTCACCCCTCGCAGCTCACTGCTCCCTGGTTCTACCGAAGCTGCTCTCTGGTCCTACAGTGCTGCTCCCTGGTCCTACCGAAGCTGCTCTCTGGTCCTACAGGACAAAGAGACACCAGTCAGGTTATTTTCTGGATAGTTTCACCATGACTCAGTGTCAGCGTGACACCTTGTTCCCTCGGAAACGTGCGGAGATGTGCGAAAATGTGTCGATATCGTTTCTCTTTCTGAAAGTTCTTCCGGCCCACTTCTTGAAACATTGAATTTTCAGGAAATCTGTGAGAGTTTGGAGGACATATGAGCACACTAAATTTAAAAAACATTTCATGGAGTCTGGTTCTAATTTTGGGCCTCTCATTAGGTTTTGTGAGTCCAAAAAGTTATGCCAGCTTGCCGTCTGCCACATCCACTGAGGAAAACCACACCATTCAAGATTATGTGAAATTCCTCAACCACTGCTACCCTCAGCTGAACCTAAAGGCAAAAGGTCGAAGCTTGGCCACTTACCGCCAACTGGAGCTTTTGGATCAGGCTTTGGAGGCCGCAGAAAAGGGCCTTCCTTGGCACTTGGGTGATGGCGACTTGATCGAGTTGGCCTGCAACCTGCCCGCCTGTGGAAACGGTGGCGGAAACTGCACCACCTGCTAGTACGGACCCAGGCTTGGCAGAAAAGTCTGCCGCAAGCCCCGTAGATTTTACGAAAATTTGAACTACAATGGAGGGATGTTGCCCTCCATTTTTTTTAAGACCTACCTCACCTCCCGATCGGCCCTTTACTTTGCAGAGAGCCTGCCCCTGACCGCTCTTGCTCAGCTCATTACAGGGCGAAAGCGCTCGGAATTTCAAGATCCTGAAAAACTGAAAAATCTGCTTCAACGCATGGATCAACTTCTGACAAAAGACGCTGAAAGCTTCGCAAACGGAGACTTCCCATGGAGTCTTTTAAAGCCCTCCACCCCACTCTCCCACGCCAAGAGTTTTATCGATGTGATGGTGGATGGATTTTGGGTGGCCCGTCGCATGCGCCATGAAAACTCCAAAGACTTCTCAAAAGTTTCCCCTGAGGAAATGGAGGGAAGTCCCGATTATTACAAACGAAATTTTCATTTCCAGTCCGGCGGGTATTTTTCCAGATCGTCTGCCAAACGCTACGAACACCAGGTAGACATCCTCTTTAGTGGAACCACCAATGCCATGCGCAGACAGGCCCTAAAAACTCTTTTGGATTTAAAAAATTCCAAATTCAGCGCCTTGGAGTTGGCCTGTGGGCAGGGTGGAACCACGGCGCAGTTCTCAGAGATTTTCCCCAAAGCCCAATTGATTGCAACCGACCTGAGCCCCTCTTACCTGCAAGAAGCCAAAGAGAATTTGAAAGATAAAAAGTCCGTGGACTTCTTGCGCATGGATGCATCCAACTTGAGCTTTAAAGATGAAAGCTTCGACGTGGTCTTTAGCGTTTACCTGTTTCATGAGATGCCCGAGGAGATGAGACAAAAAACCATCAAAGAAGCCTACCGGGTGCTAAAACCTGGCGGCCGGCTTCTGCTTGCGGATTCTTTGCAAATGGGAGATCACCCCGATTCGGACTGGGCCTTGGAGCAATTTCCAAAAAGCTACCACGAGCCCTTTTACCCCAACTACATCCGCTCTCCGCTTAAAAACTACTTCGAAAAAAGTGGCTTCAAACATCTGGAAGAAGATCACGCCTTTTTGACCAAATGGGTGGTGGGAACTAAACCCCTAGCTCCCCATTGAGTTCATAAAGCTTTTCACCCATATGGGAGTGGGCCACTTCCAAAAGATGAATGGGATCATCCTCTTTGTGAGTCACAATTTGACCAAGGAACTCCACAATCACTTTGTTTTTCCAGCGAGGAGTGACTGGCAAAAGCTTCTTACTGGGAAGCAGTCGAATGGCCCCCGAAATCACCACGGGCTGCAGAGGCGCTACTGCAAAAGTGGCAAATTGAAAGGGCCCTTTTCGAAAAGTTCCCAAGCGGGGCTCCTTCTGCCGAGTGCCCTCTGGAGCCAACGCAAACGAGTCTCCCTTGTGAAGTCTTGGGATGGCCGCCTCATACACCTTCATCACCTTCGCGCGCTGTGAGCGGTCGATGGGAAGGGCACCAACGGCACTCATGGCCTGACCGAAAAAAGGGATTTTAAACAGCTCAATCTTGGCTCCAAAAAATATGTCTTTGGGAGAACTGGCAAACAAAATGGGAATGTCCATGTGAGAGGAGTGATTAAAAACCACAATGGATCCCTTTTTGAGGTGAAGGTTTTCCAGACCCCTCACCTCCAAGTCCACCCCCAGAAACCACAGCAAGGGCCTCGCCCAAAACTGACGGGTAAACGCCATCGCCATGGGCACCGAAACCCCGTGGGCCAAAACAATCACCATTATGGCCGCGAACAATGTGCTCACGATGATATAGGGAATAAACAAAAGGGCTCGAAGCCAAATCAAAAGTGAAATCATCAGATGATTAAAACAAGCCCACAACCACAGGGTCAAAAAAATCTTTCAAAACCAGTGACCCTGGAGGTCACTTTCAAGGACTGAAATCCCATTAAAACGCAGCATAGGCCTTGGCACTCCCCTTGCTTTGTAAATGAGCGAATAGGGCTCGCCCCTCAAGGAGCGAACCAGGAGCCCAAGGAATAAAAAGGAGTTTCACATGAAAAACGCACTGATCTTGCTCTTGGGCCTTGGCCTTTGGCAAACCTCATACGCAAGCACCACTGAAATCGATAAGGTCGGTGACCTTGGCATTGAAGCCGAAGCCGAAGAGCTGGAAGTCTTTGACCAACAAGCCCTTTTAAAGCAAACCCAAGAAGAATCCGAGCGTTTGCAAAACGAAGCAGAATCCATCGAAACCGAAATTTCTCAAACTCAAAGAGAAAACAAAGCTCTAAAAGAAAAAAACAACCGTGAGCAAAAACGTTTTCAACAGGCTCAAAAAAATAAAAGCCAATTGAATCGTGAACTTTCAAAGGTCAAAAAGACCCACACCCGATTGCGCACTCAGGTTGAAAGCTTAAACACCAAAGTGACTCGCTTGAATCGTGAATTGGAAGACGCTCGAAACACCAAGTTGCAAATGACTCGAGAGATTTCGGAATTGAAACGAGCTCAGAAGCAGTTGAACCAACGCCGCAAACAGGCCAAGGCAGAAATTCGAAAGTACAAAAACTTGATTAAAAAACGTCAACAGGAAAAACGACGTCTTTCTCGAAAGAATCAAAAACTTCAAAAAGAAGTCAGTCAACTTGAAAGCCAAGCTTCATATTTATCCTTTCAATAACTCTGTGTAAATTGACGAATCCCTTTGGCCTTCTGTAAGGTCAAAGGATGAAAAAATCCTTGCTGTTTACCGATGGGGCCTGTTCTGGAAATCCGGGCCCCGGTGGCTTCGGAGCCATCGCCTTCGACTCAAACACCCAGTCCATCAAAGAGCTGGGTGATGCTTTTTCAAACACAACAAACAATCAAATGGAAATGAAAGCCGTCATTGAGGGCCTTCGGTGGTTCGCAAATCGAAATCCCACGGAGCTTCACATTTGGACCGACTCTTCCTATGTGATTCAAGGAATCACGGCGTGGATTTTTGGCTGGAAGTCAAAGGGCTGGAAAACGCAAAGCGGACAAGAGGTTTTAAACAAAGAATTTTGGATGGAACTTTTCGATTTGACGCAAAAGTTTCCTCGCGGCTCGTTGAAATGGAATTATGTTCCGGGCCACAGTGGAATTTCGGGGAACGAGCGCTGCGACCAAATTGCTGTGGCTTTTTCTCAAGGACAATCTCCTTTTTTATTCGATGGAAATTTTAAAAACTACGGACACTCCTTGGAAATTCCCGACCACATCACCGGCGCGCTTCCTCAAAGAAGTTCTGGATCTCAAAAATCTTCCAAGGCAAAAACCTACTTGAGCTACTTGCACGGAGAGGTCTTTCGTCATTTCGACTGGGCCTCCTGCGAACGTCGAGTTAAGGGTCAGGCCGGAGCCAAGTTTAAGAAAAGCACCCACACTTTGAGCGAGGAAGAGATTTTAAAATCTTGGAATTTACCTCCGGGCACACCCATTAAAGAAGCTTGATTGAGGAGTCTTAGCGCTGAGTTAGGACTTCGGCCCAAAGCACATTTTGATTTTTGAAGAAATCTCCACATTCTTTCAACAGCTGTCTGGAGATCTTTTTTTGAGTTCCTTTTAGTCTGAGATTTCATGAGACAACAAAGGAGTGAGATTATGAAAAACCCTGCAAAACCCATCAATGAGCCTCAAGAGCGTTTGTCCGCCACCTTGGAAGAACACATCAAAACGTCCACCCACAAGCACGATCGGAATCCAGGGGCACGACTGGTTCGTCGCATCTTTAAGCCCGTTCGCGATTGGGTCACACAGATCGAAAAAAATCCCTTCGGCCGAGAAGCTTTGGGCTTTGTCGCCTTGATGACTTCACCCCGCCCTTAAAGACTCTGAATCGCTTTCTCCAGAAAAAGGTTCTTTAAAAATCTTCGAACAGTCCTCACCGGCGGCTGCGGAGCTCGATTTTTAAAGACCTTTCTTCTGTGAAAAGCAACCCTTGCGTCTTTCCCGCCAAGGAATTCAAGGCTAAAGAAAATACCACCTTCACCCCGCCCTTAAGCGTTGGATTTTTCCATTTCCTGAACTTTTCCAAGGCCCCATTTGAACACCACGGGGCCGAAAAGTTGATTGATCGTCGCCAAAGAGATCCCCAAGGTTGCCAGCTGCACGCCCACATCGGGAATCCGGTCGTAAATGATCATGGAAAGGCCAATGGAAAGTCCCACCTGAGAAATAAAAGGCGTGTAGCCATACTTTCTCAGCGCCAAATCACTTTTCGAAATCCGATGAGCCACATCTTCCGAAACCCAGGTCAAAGCCCAGCGAACCGCAAAAATCACCAACACAAGCTTCCACATCCCTAAAAGATCTTGAATGTGCAATGAAGCCCCGGCGGTCGCAAAGAACACAATCATCACCACGGAAGATAAGGATTCAATGGATTCAATCATTTTCTCCGATTGTTTGGAAAAATTTGTCACAACAAAGCCCGCAACCACAAACACCAGCAAGGTGTCGTAATGCAAATAACTGCAAAGTGCAGTCACTCCATAGGAAATGGCCACCAAAAACAAAAGCCTTTGCCGGTTGATCAACCAAAAGTAAAAAATAATGATCAGTCCAAAAAAGGTCCCCGCCGCTGTAGATGCTAAAATTTCAGAGAACAAATGACCCAAACTTGAAATGGAAAAAACCACTCCCGGAGTCAATGTGGACTTTGCAAAGGACAGCGCCATGGCAAATAAAACCAACACCACCACATCCAAAATCACTACAATTCCCAGCGCATGATCCGAAAGCTTGTTTCGAATGCGAGTTTCGGCCAACACCGCAACCACCACCGCCGGCGATTTCGAAATGGCAACAGTTGAAAACAAAGCTCCAATGGCCACAAGCTCTAAAAGATTAAAACCCTGAAGGAAGTCCACATAAGGTTGCAACAAGACCACCGCCAAAATGGTTCCCGCTCCAATAAAAACAATGTGGGACCAGGTGCAGTGAAAGAGACTTTTAAAATTCTTCACCAACATGTCTTTGGTAAATTCACAGCCTGCGTGCATGGCAATCAATGCCAGGGCCAAGCCATTCACCAAGCGCAGTTGATCCACTTGAGTCTCTGTGATGATGGTTAAAAACGAAGGGCCACTGACAATTCCTGCGGCCAAATGCCCCGTCAAGCTGGGAATCCCCACCATCACACACAAACGACCAATGGCAATGCCACCCAAAACCAGAAAACCAAGACCAAACAAAGCATTGCTTTGAAACTGTTCCCCTAAAACATTTTGAAAAAACCAAAGTCCCCCAAGAACAATCAAAAGTGCACTGAGACTTTTGAGTGCGGACTTGAAATCCGCTTTTTCACCTCCGTGAGGGCTTTCGTGAGTGGTTCCATGACTGTCATTCATAGGCCACCTCTTCTTCCCTTTTGAGAGACCGACGACTAAAGGATTCGATGGTCAAAGCAAACAGATCATTCACAACAAATCCCACACAAAAACAGTTCAAAATAAACAGGGTGTTTTCATTGCTGTATCCCGAAAGGTGCAGACACAAAGTGATCGGCAAAGCCAGGTGGGAAATGGGAATGATTTGCTCCAAAACCTCCGAGCGGCTGGCGTCTCTCATGCCTGTTTTCAAAAGCATAAATTTGATCAGCAAACGAAAAACTGCCAAGGCGCTTCTAATCAAAATCACCTCGGAATTGAGGTGCAAATAAAGTCCGGCAAAAAACGGAACCACCAATAAAATCGGCCCCTCAGATGCATTCAGACTCGGATCCCGACACACTCCGTAGCCATAATTGAACGCGGTCACCCATCCCAAAGAAAGTCCCATCAGCACTTCCAAAGATCCAATGCCAATCACCCAACCTGTGCCCAAAACACAAAGTCCAAGCAAAGTCAGTCGAATGGGAGTGTCCAATCCTTCTTTGGGAGGAAAGATCAGCCGAAAGACCACTCCCAGCAGAACTCCGATGGCCAAGGGATAAAGAAGATCTTTGTACTCAAAGGTGTGAATCCCTTTGTCGAGCATAAAGAACAGACTCACAAATAAAATGGCCAGCAAAAAAGGATTCTCCCGAGAGCTAAACAGTGCCGCACTGGCCATCATAGACACGCCTAAAACTTCAAAGGAATTGTCCGAGTAGTAAACGGCCCCGACCAGCAGAAAACTCACACCGAAAAAAAGTAAATAGGCCGCATAAAAGGGCACCAGCTTTTTGGTCTGACTCCAGCCAAAGCTGAAGCGATTCATCTCTGCACCGGAAAGAAAAGCAATCCAGGTCAAAGCCACTCTCAAGGCCCAACTTAAGTTTTCACGAGTGGATGGTAAAATGGGAACCAATCCTTCCGGAGAAAATGCCAACCCCAAAATCAAGGGAATGGAGATGTAGGAAAAGGAGTGAGCCTTTTTAAAAAATCCCGAATTGGACATCAACAATGTGAGGGAGAAGGCTCCCAATAAAATAAGGAGCGCGTTCAATGGAATTCTTCCTTCACAGAACTTTCTAGAACCTCAATCACCCCTTCATCGGAGGCCTTTGCAAGCAGACTCATGATTTCATCTTTAAGACCCACTTTAAAAAGAGGAGCTCGCAAACAGAACTGAAAGTTTTCTTGGGTCATCGCCAAACAGGAAATTCCCATGGAGAAATTGCTGGGAAAAAGATTTTTTAAAGTCTCTTTCATTTCTTCGAGGGAGCCTTGTTTTTTGACTTTGAGAAGAACTTGAAACCTTGGAGCTTCTTTTTCAAAGCAGGATTTAAACATCAGCAGAATCATCGGTATGTGCACGCGTCCACCATTTGCAGGCACCAAGGTCAATTTTGAAATGGTGATGTCTGTAATCTCACCACTGGTATCTCCCACTTCCACCCACTCCCCGGGCTTCACAAGCCCCTGCCACAACACAAAACTTCCTGCGGCAATTGAAAGAAGAATGGGAAGGGTTGCAATGGCTAAAGTTCCCGCCGCCACCAAAAAAACAAATTCCAAAGGCGTATGAAAGCGCCCAAAAATAGAGGCCAAAATAAAAGGGAAAAACACCACCGCCAAAAAAGCTGTGCCCCAGAATTTTAAAATGGGCGCTCTCTCGGAAGACAAATAACTCAGGTGAATGCGACCCGAGCGAATTCCTTTTAAAAATAGATCCAAAACTTTGATGGCCAGCTGAAAACAAAAAATCAAAGTGAGAGCCAAAAGCAGCCCCGGAATGGCCTCAACCAAGCTTTGCATTCCTTCTAAGATCTGAGTGAGAATGCGCGAAAAGAAATCTGTAATGATGGCGCGAGTGAATGCAAATTGACCTAAAATTGCAGTCAAGGTGGAAAAGATCACCGCCAGATAGGCAAACATACGGCCCACGGCCAAACTGAAGGCCAAAAGTCCCCCAACAGCTTGCCCCGAAAGCAAAGTTTCTGAAAGAAACGAAACGGATTTGAAGGAATCTCTTTTTTCATCCAAGATCTTTTCGGCCCGATTAAAGGCGAAATGAATCTGTCTTAAAATCACAAATCCCATCAACGCGAAAAAGATCGACAAAAAGAACTTCAACGCCCCCTTTTGAATCTTAAGACGTTGAAGCTCATCGGAAACAAAGGTGTTCAACTTGGGCTCCAACTGGTCTGCATAGGCAGAAAACTCTTCGAATCCGGCGGCTCTCACCTCTTTTAAAGTAAAGTCCATCACCTTATAGCCACGCACGCGCAGCTCTAAAGATCTTGAGCCTTTCTCTTCAAATTTAACCAAGGCACCGTCGGCCTCGTCTTCTTCGGTCATGGCGCGCTCAAGGGCTTGAGAGGCCAATCGGGCCTTTTCAAAATAGGACTCTTGGTCCTTTTCTTTTGTGAAATAGATTTTGAAGGCTGTTTTTTCTCTGAACGTCACCGGTGCTGAAAATTCAGATTTTGGATTGAGACTGTCTGAAATCTCTATTTTTTCAACCGGCGCAGGGCCGGTATTTTCCAAGCCTTTGGATTCAGAAGCACTTGCCTCAGAAGGTTCCACAGATACAGATTCCTGAGACCAACTCGTTTGGGGAGTGACGACAGAAACCCACGTCATAAACATCAGCAACAAGAAGAGTGTTTTCATAAAACCCTTTGAAATGAGATTTGTATGCACGCCCCAAAATCATACGGAGAAAATCCTTTGAATTGAAGAATTGCTGCGTTAAATCTTTGGAGGTAGGAGTTTTATGGAGTACGGAATCTTTCTTTTGTGTTCAACTGCCGCCCTTTTAGGCACGTTGGTGGGTTTTGGCGGCGGAATTTTCGTGGTTCCGGCCATGGTTTTGGGTTTTGGAATTCCCATTGAAGTGGCCATCGGCGTGACAGCCATGTCGCTGTTTCCCTCGAGCTTGATTTCAAGTCTTGGAAATTTGCGAAACAAGAACATTGATTTTCGTTTGCTGTTTGCGCTGGAGCCTTTCACCATGGTGGGAGCTTTTGGCGGAGCCTTTTTAACAAGCCTTCTTCCCAGCGGACCACTGAAGGTAATTTTTGGTCTGTTCTTGATTTTGATGTCATTTAAAATGGGGGCCAAGAAAAAGTCTTCGGAGTCTTCGGAGACTTCGGAGTTGCCACCCAAGCCTTGGATTCGCGGCTTTCGAAAATTGAACGAATTGAAGCCTGTGATTCACGGGCCAGGATATAGCGTGGGACTTTGGGCGGCCAGTGTGTTTGGAATGTTGGCGGGCGTGATTGCGGGATTGTTTGGAATTGGTGGCGGCGTTTTAAAAACTCCGTTGATGTTGAATGTGTTCAAAGTTCCCGTGCGAACGGCCACGGCCACTTCGCTGGCCATGATTATGGTGACCAGTTTGATTTCGGGAACCACTCACTTTCAATTGGGTCATTACAGCTATCCCGTTTTGATTCCTGCGGTTCTTGGATTTGTGACTGGCGCTGTGATTGGACTGTGGGTGGGTGTGAAGCTGACCGATCAGATGATTCGAAAGGCCATTTCTGTGACTTTGTTTTTGGCTGGGGTTGCGACTTTTGCTCACACGCTGATGTGATGTCTTTCTTGAATTTTGTGTGGGATGAAGCCATCCTTGACTCATGAACACCTTTTCCTCGGCACTGATTGGAAGTTTGCTTGCAGGTCTCGCTACGGCGGTGGGCGCACTTCCCATATTTTTTAAGAAGAATTATTCGAAGACCTTTATCAATTTTGCCATGGGCGTGAGTGCGGGGATCATGTTGGTGGCTTCGTTTGTATCTTTGTTGCTTCCAGGGATTGAACAGGCGGATTTGATTTATCCTTCCGGAAAAGCCTTCTTTGTGGTGCTGCTCGGACTTTTTGTGGGCTACTTTTTTATCATTGGCATTCATGAAATTCTTCCCCACGAACACATGGTAAAAGCCAATGATGGCCCGGACACAAAATCTATTTCGCGGGTGTTTTTGATTGTTCTTGCCATCACCATTCACAATTTTCCCGAAGGCTTATCTGTGGGCGTGGGGTTTGGGTCCACGGACAGCTCCAATGCCATTGCTCTGGCCTTGGCCATTGCCGCACAGAATGTTCCCGAGGGATTGATCATTGCCTTTGGTTTGGTGTCTGAGGGCGCTCCACGTTGGAAGGCTTTTTTGATTTCTTTGGCGTCGGGGTTGGTGGAGCCCGTTGCCGCGGTGTTAGGATTTGCGTCCACACAGATTGCGCGCGCCAGTTTACCTGTGGCCTTTGGTTTCGCTGCAGGCGCGATGCTGTTTGTGGTTTGCCAGGAAATTTTCCCTGAGTTGTTTCGCGAAGGGCGAGAGAAGATGGCCACCTTTGGTGTGATTTTAGGGATTGTCAGCATGGTGGCCCTGGATCACTTTTTGGGGTGATTTTTTTGGCGTGATCCTTTGGAGGCTTCATATTTTGGCGAGTGCGTTTTTAGCGTACAGGCCGATTCAGATTCTCAGATTCTCAGATTCTCAGATTCTCAGATTCTCAGATTCTCAGATTCTCAGATTCTCAGATTCTCAGATTCT
>MDTD01187838.1_pt1 | contig 20129 bp, 21 predicted proteins | sample 811221 | NCBI WGS metagenome assembly MDTD01 (sample SAMN05326646, study PRJNA326480) | marine metagenome | isolation source: seawater | place: Pacific Ocean: South West | collected 2011
ATGTCTTCCTTGTTTCGTAACTGCTCGATGGTGACCATGCTCATTTTACACTCTCCGTAGGTTTCCGGGTGGACAGTCGCCCGGTTCCCAGCTATCTAATCCGTTATGAATATTGATTGGTCTCTGCTCTTCGCTGCCCTTGGTCTGGCACTCGTTTTTGAAGGCATTCCCTATTTTCTGTTTGCCGAACGTATGCCGCTCATCCTTGTTAAACTTGCCGAACAACCGCCCAAATTTCTCCGTTTCACCGGACTGGCGGCCATCATCCTCGGCCTGCTGATCATCTCGTTCGGACGCTCGCTAATGTCCTGAGGCAGCGACTTGCCGCCAGGTGCCGCCCCAAGGTACGCGGCCTGGCGGTTATCACCTCAGTCCTGATCGGACGCATGCGGTTTTTCGCCGACATGCAGATAGACGATGCCCGACATCATGGGCACGTGGTATACGCGCTCAAAACCGGCATCCACCATTTCCTGCGCCAGTGCGCGTTCATCAGGGAACGTCTTGATCGTTTCGGCAAGGTATCGATACGCTCCCGGATCTCCCGAGATTCGGTCGCCGATGAACGGCAACAGCGTATCGAGATAAAAATTGTACAGCCCCTTCCAGACACGCTTGGAACCCGTGCCGAACTCCAGAATGCACAAACGCGCACCCGGTTTGAGCACGCGGTAAAATTCCTTGTACGCATCTTCGCGAGGGAGGATGTTGCGGATACCGAAAGCGATGGTGGCCGCGCCCATACATGCATCCGGCAGCGGCAGACTGCGCCCATCGGCCTGTACCGGATAGATTTTCTCTTCCCGGCCATTCTTCAGTTTGCGATCACGGCCCGTTTCCAGCATCGGCAGGGCGAAATCCAGTGCAGCCACGCGGCACTCCGGATACTGACGCAACAACTCCACGGAGACATCCATGGTACCTGCAGCCAGGTCCAATACGGTCTCACCGGGGTTGGGTCGGGCGGCCTTTGCCAGCCTGTATCGCCAGTAGATATCCTGACACCCGGACAGGGCGTGATTCAGGAAATCGTACCATCCAGCAATCCGTCCGAACATGGCGGCCACACGTTCACCGTGTTCCGCATGTGTCGAAGCTCCGGTGGCGGAATTGCACTCACGCTTGACCATCTAAGCGTCCTTGTCGGTTTCTTTCTGGGCCAGCTCTTCCTCACGCGACCCGTCCCCGGCGGTCTCGCCGGTCATGGTTCGCATGATGTCCTTGTAGATCACATCGAAATTCTGTCCGAAATTACTCGGAGAGATACGACCGACCTCAATGAACTTGATCACCACTTCCTTGGCGACCTGGAGGGCTTGCTTTTGATATTTGTCCATAGGCTACCTCGCTTGTAAGAAACGGAAAAAACCGCCCGGTGGGAAATGGCCTTGACCAACATAGTCAGGGTAGCCGGGCGGATAAAAAGAGAGAAACCGGGCAGCCCCCCTCTTTTTTGCGGATTCACTATCACGATGGGTCGCGGTAGTCGAGTCATTTAGCAATGCGACCCCCGCAGTCCATGCGTGCATGCCGGCCAACACGCGTGTTGCCAATTCTACTTAAAATCCACCTTCAATATACTGGGGATCAGCCGTGGAGACCAGACAGTTTCTGCCGGACTTCTTGGCGGAATACAGCGCCTTGTCCGCGCTCTGCATCACGTCTTCCGTGGAGGCGTAATTGCTGCAGCACAACGCCACTCCCACACTGACGGTCATGAAAACGCGCCTCCCCTCGGTGGAATACGGTTTGGAAACCACATACCGGCGGATTCGTTCGCCGATATTTCGAGCCGTTTTGAGCATGACATCAGGCAGCAGAATGGCGAATTCATCCCCTCCCAGCCGCGCTATGACATCCTGACTCCGCAAGATGGACCCGCAGATTTCGGTAAAATACCGCAGGACATTGTCCCCGACCGTATGCCCGAATTTATCGTTCAGCCCCTTGAAGTAATCAATATCCACAAGGAGCAAAGCGAAGGAAGAATTGTTCTGTCTTGCCTCTTCGAAGTGATGCTGAAACAACCGCTCGAACTCCCGACGATTGGTGACACCGGTCAGCGGATCGGTTGACGCTTCGGCCAGGAGTCGTGCTTCATCCTCTTTGCGCGCCGTGATATCCACGGCAATACCGGCCAACTGTTCGGGCTGCCCCTTGCTGTCCTTGCGAAGATTTCCGATGAACTCCATCCAGCGAGCCTCGCCGCAGTCGGAATAAACCCGCACATCCTGCCGAAGTCCTTCTTCTCTGCCCTCCACATAATCCCGAACCGCTTTTATGAACGGACGGCGGTCATTGGGATGAATCATGCGCAAGGCTTCATGCAGGGAGAGCAGGATACCATCCATGGGCATGGGAACGGAGTGAATCAGCTCCTGCGAACACCACACCTGCCCGGAGTTGAAATCATAGGACCATGCATGGCTGTCGGTTATTTCCTTGAGAATGCTGAACTGCTTGCGCTTGGCCGACAAACGATCCGTCAGCACGGCGTTCGATATGAGATATCCCGCAGTCTTGAGCAGCGAGATTTCCTCATCGGACCAGTCATAGTCCCGCTCGCAGTCGTCAAACCCCAGTGTACCCCACCAGGAACCTTCGACCAGGACCGGCAACGTCAGCATGGATTTAATGTTCTGCCCGACCAGATAGTCACGCAGCCACCCTTCACTGAGTTGTTCGGTGACAACCTTCTGCCATCCGCCCTGCTTCCTGCTCTCGACCATATCGCGGTATTCCGGCTGGTCGATGGAGGTGGTGAACATGTTGAACATGGACATACCGATCTGTTTGTATTTTGGATCGGAAGCCCACTCAAACGTATAATTCTGTGTAATATGTGACGAAGTCAGCTTGACTGTCTGGAAAATCCAAACCCGGCTCACGCCTGTTGCCCGCCCCAATGACTCCAACAATGAATTGACGCCGCCAGGCCAACCAAGGCCGGACGCCAGTTCTTCTGCACTGCGAGCGATGGCAGAGAGGATACCGGCATGCGTACCTACCCCGTAATCGACTCCCAACACATCACATTTTCCTGTTTCCAAACCCATATATAAAACCCTTGGATGTGCAGCTTCATTATCAAATGGCGAACTATTGCCATTTTTCCTGCACCTTGCTAAACACTTCAGAATGATATCACTAGATTATTTCCATAACAAACGCCGAAATTCCTTCGCCCGTTTGATGCGTGTCGTGGTCATGGCATTGCTCCTTTGCGGAGTCATGCCTTCACCGGTCGCCTCCGAAGTCATCGGCACGGTGGACACGGTGTTTCACATGTTCAGCCGAGATGATGACATCGTCGTGGAAGCGTTCGACGATCCGGAAGTCCCCGGAATAACCTGCTACCTCAGCCGCGCACGAAAAGGCGGCGTCAAAGGCATGATAGGTGTAGCCGAAGACCCATCCGACGCTTCCATCGAATGTGTACAAACCGGACCTGTTGAAATACCTGATGATGTCAAAAGCGGCAAGAGGGATGGCAAACGAGTTTTCCGAAAAGGCACATCTCTTATTTTCAAATCCATGCAGGTGGTTCGTTTCTATGACAAAGAACGGGATACCCTGATTTACATGGTTTACAGTGATCGGGTTGTGGAAGGCTCTCCCAAGAACAGTATCACGGTCGTAAAGATCAAGTAGCCGGAGACAGGATGAGCAAAGAAGAAGTATCCCGCCTGGTGGATGACGTCATGTCCAACCCTGCCATGCTTGCCGAGGCCATGCAGTTGGCATCCCGGGAAGACATGGAATCATTCATCACCGCCAAAGGGTATGATCTGACAAAGGACGAAATGGGTGATGTGTGGGAAATGGCGTCCAAGGTCATGGCCGGACACGCCCAACCCATGAGCGAAACGCAAAAACTCATCAAAGAAGTCAAAGACAAGGCATAGTATTTTACATCCCGGGATTGTCCCGTGGATATCTGAAAGGAAGCGGACGCCACTCCTCCCGGCCTCGCTTCCTTTCCTTTTGCAGCCAACCAGTGCAATCCCTCAGATGAAGAAGGATAGGGGGTTTACATCAGAATCGGCACTGAAAACGGAAGGTACCGCCCAGCGCATTCTCCAATTCCTGCGTGGATCGTAACGCACCAGCAGAATTGTATAATCGGTACTCTCGAACGTAGTAGTATTCAGGGCCGGCAAAGATAGAAACGTTGGGGTTGGGAGTGTACTCAAAATACGCACCGATCCGAGACTGGCGCAGCCCAAGATATCCTTTACGGAATACCGGGCTGTCAGCATCCAGCCGATAGGTTTTATCTGCACCGATGAGAGCGATGCTAAAGCCGATATTGCTCGACCCCGTACTCTCAAAAGGAAGCAGGCCCATATTCTTGAGGGTTCGGCGCAGCGTTTTCTGGGAGACAGCCAGGGCCATCCCCATTTCTACATCGCCGAACAGATCTTCATTGAGCGCACTCAGTGCTGTGGTCCGAAGGGTTGCACCGACCATCCACCCGTCCCAGAAATCATAGGCGATACCGCCGTCAAAGCCGACACCCACAGCTCCGGGGAACATGTTCTCAAAGGATGAAGAGACCTTTCCATTCACCCAGTATCGCCACTTGTCATCCAGGGTTTCGTTCAGCAACTGGGCCTTGAGTGTCAGGTCGTGCAGGGATGACCACGGCGGACGCTCCCCGGAAGAGAACGGGATGACACCGGTTCGCTCCCATTCGAAACGGGACACACCGTAAGCCGCATTGATAATCCCATAATCCACTGCCAACTCAGCACGAGTGACCTCCACCCGCCCAAGGCCATGGCTGAACTCCGCATCGCCGACATGATTCAACGTTGTCGTGATTTGCAGTTTTTTCGACGTGCTGACCGAAGGGGTCAGCATGAACCCCGGCGTGGATTGAAACTCCGGCTCAGCCGCCCGAACCGGGGCGACCAAGAGAAGGAAGAAAGCGGTAACGATCAGAAGGTGACGCATAACACATCTTTAATGCCAACAACCGAATCTGGCAACTCTCCCCAGAAACAAAAACGGCCTGCCGCTTGAAAGCGACAGGCCGTGAATGATTTTACGTCAGATGCGGGCTATGCGCCACAGCATTTCTTGTACTTCTTGCCCGACCCGCAGGGGCACGGAGCATTTCGGGAGACCTTGGGAGCAGCACGCTTGACGGTCTGCGGCTTCTTATCCTTTTCGGACTCATGATCAGTGTATTCCAGTTCGTCGGATTGTTCGTGCTGGAATTCCTCATCCTTGACCTCGGCCTCGATGCGCAGATGGGAGAAGGCGCGCATGGCGTTTTCCTTGATAGTGTAAACCAGCTCGGAGAACAGCTCGAATCCTTCACGCTTGTACTCCTGCTTCGGATCCTTCTGGCCGTAGCCGCGCAGGCCGATACCATCGCGCAGATGATCCATGTTCAGCAGGTGTTCCTTCCAGTTGCGATCCAGGGAATCGAGCAGGAAGTACCGGAGAATTTCCTGGTAATGGTCACCGGTGGAAGTCCGCAGGTAGGCGAAGATATCGTCCACCCACCCTTCGGCCATTTCCATGGTCGGGAGCTTTTCTTCATGCCATGCATCGAAACGCTCGAAGTTGAATACTTCTTCCAGTCGGGCGCGGACAGACTCGACGGTCTCATCGTCGGCATCCTTCATGGTCAGCGCCGGAGCCAGTGTTTCCTCAAGCAGGTCCGAGGCATAGCTGCGAGCGACATCTTCCACATCACCCGCTTCCATCAACTCACGACGCAGGGTGTATATGACTTCACGCTGCTGGTTCATGACATCGTCATATTCCAGCAACTGCTTACGAATTTCAAAGTGGTGGGCTTCGACTCGGGTCTGGGATTTTTCGATGGCATTGGAGACCATTTTGTTCTCGATGGCCATGCCGTCTTCCAGACCGAGCTTGTTCATGATGCCCTGCAAACGGTCGGAACCGAACAGACGCATCAGGTCGTCATCGAGTGCCAGGTAGAAACGGGAGGAACCCGGATCGCCCTGACGACCGGAACGACCGCGCAACTGGTTGTCGATGCGTCGGGATTCGTGGCGCTCGGTGCCGATGATATGCAGACCGCCAAGTTCGCGCACGCCTTCGCCGAGTTTGATGTCGGTACCACGACCGGCCATGTTGGTGGCGATGGTGACCTTTTTCTTGTGACCGGCTTCGGCCACGATCTCGGCTTCGCGCTCATGCTGCTTGGCGTTGAGCACGTTGTGCGGAACCTTGTGCTTCTTGAGCAGATGGGACAGGAGTTCGGATTTCTCAATGGAAACCGTACCCACCAGTGTGGGCTGGCCCCGATGATAGCAATCGGCGATATCTTCGGCGATGGCGATGTATTTCTGTTCCTGCGTCTTGTAGATGGCATCGGGGTGATCCTTGCGGATCATTTCCCGGTGTGTCGGGATGACGATGACTTCAAGATTGTAAATCTGGTTGAATTCCACGGATTCGGTGTCCGCGGTACCGGTCATACCCGCCAACTTGTCGTACATGCGGAAATAGTTCTGGAAGGTGATGGATGCGAGCGTCTGGTTTTCCGCTTCGACCTTCACGTTTTCCTTGGCTTCGATGGCCTGGTGCAGACCGTCGGAAAGACGGCGACCCGGCATCAGGCGGCCGGTGAATTCATCGACCAGCACCACCTGATTGTCCTTGACGATGTACTCGACATCCTTCTGGAAGCAATGGTGGGCCTTGAGGGCCTGAAGCACGTGATGCTGCAGGGAAATATGCTGCGGATCAAACAGGTTGTCCACTTCGAGCATCTTTTCGACTTTCTCGACACCGGCATCGGTGAGCGTGGCGGATTTGGTCTTCTCATCGAGCACGAAATCACCGTCAGGTACGGCGTCCTTGTCTTCGGGATCGATGGGCGTCGATTTGACCAGGCTGGGGATGATGGAGTCCACGCGACGATACAGACCGGAGGATTTCTCTCCCGGCCCGGAAATGATCAGCGGAGTACGGGCTTCATCGATCAGGATGGAGTCGACCTCATCAACGATGGCGAAATTCAGGGGACGCTGAACCAGCTGTTCCTTGTAGAATTTCATGTTGTCGCGAAGGTAGTCGAAGCCGAATTCGTTGTTGGTACCGTAGGTGATATCAGCCCGGTACGCTTCCTGGCGTTCCTTGTCGCTGATACCGTGCACGATCACACCAAGAGACAGGCCAAGGAAGGAATAGAGTTGATTCATCCACTCGGCGTCACGGCTGGCGAGGTAATCGTTGACCGTGATGACGTGCACGCCCTTGCCGGACAGCGCGTTGAGCACCACGGGCAGGGTTGCCACGAGGGTCTTACCTTCACCGGTCTTCATCTCGGCGATCTTGCCCTGATGCAGAACATAGCCACCGATGAGCTGTACATCGAAGTGACGCATGGGCGGATCAAAGACACGTTTGCCTGCTTCGCGGACCAGTGCGAAACACTCGGGCAAGAGGTCGTCCAGCGTCTTGCTGCCGGACTGCACCTGCTCTTTCCACTCAGCTATGATCCGGGAAAAATCTTCGTCTGCAAGGGCTTCCATTTTCGGTTCCAGCTCATTGATCTGGGCGATAATGGGGTTAAGTTTCTTGAGATATCGGTCGTTCTTCGAACCGAAAAGGAACTTGAGCATTCGTACTCCTACATTTATTAGTCACTCTCACCGCTTTGTTTTTCCGCATCGGCGAGGAGGGCTTCATATATGACGCAAGCCCCGCTTGAAAGTAACAGTGCGCCCAACGTCAAAACAAACGTGCGCGCGATTATCGGCAATAGAGGTATCCCCGGCCCGAGGCTGGGATTCAGCCAGTCGCCCCCGTATACGGCGGCGCCAATCCAAGGGATAAGCACGGGAGCGCTCAGAAGCAAGAGGCAGGACGCGATTTGCCGCGTCTTTCCTCGCGTGAGCAGCATGGAATGCACCAGCGGCTCCCGCTCCGCACCCGCCAGGAATGGATACACCAAAATCAGCCGGACATAAACCAGCAGAAAAACGACCACCCCGCCAATGACGACCACCGGGTAAAGCGCCCCCAGCGAAGGGCCCAGAACAAACCCGATGAGGGCGGGAACAGCCTGTGTCGACACAAACAGACCAACGGCAAATAGCATGGATAACAGGTAATAGTACACCGATGCCTTCAGCAGTTTGACAAAGAGATTCTCCCGTGACCACGCAAAAGGCTGACGGACAGCCAACAATCGGTGATGCAACAGGGCGATGAGCGGGCCTCCGACCAGCGCTTCGGGCATGAGCAGCCAAATTTTGTCGAAGGGATCGAATGTGTACAATCCCGGAAAGAGCGCCCGGGACAATCCGGTGACGAGATAGAGCAGTGCGACACCGCAAACCACAGGCAAGACCATCTGCCATTGCGCTTTCAGGCGGCGCAATGTTTCGTAGGCTATGTCAGGCGTGGAAAAAGGTGTGGTCATCAGGCTCCCGGCACATATTCGCGTTGGGCAGTGGATACCACAATCCGTTGTCGGGGCAAAGTCAAACCGTGGGTTGTCACCATCACGACACGTTTCGGTCTGGCTGCACTCCATCGTCTTCCAATCTGCCTTTGGCAAGCTCGTTGTAAAAGACGACGGCCACCACCCAGAAAAACACGACATGCAAGGTAAGGTAAGGCACAACTGTCAACAACACGACTTCCCACGCCCACACAGGCAAAAACGCTATCACTGCCCCGGATATTTCGCGGGTCACCGAGCAGACAAGGACCAGGGAGAACAGCACCCACTGCTTTGTCCCGGTCAAACGCCATGACTGCTTAAAAGAGATGGGTACTCCTGTAACGATACCCCAGAAGACCATCCCCAATCTGGCCTGAAACCAAAATACAAGGACCGCGGATATGAAAGAAGCTCCATGGAAGATATGCGGTTCCAACCATGGCTGCCTGAGCAAGTCACCGGCTTTACTGATTCCGAAGGCGATCCACGGCAAAATATAATTTGCGACAAAAAAGATGGTTAGCGCGTAAGGAAACGCTTTTTTGATTAGAAGAGGCAGTGTTCGATAACTGATTGATGGCCTCTTTTCAAATACCCTAAGAGCAGTCAGTAATACCGCCAGGAACACCACGAGGCGGAGGAAACTGATCAGGAAGGATACCGTCCAGCTGGTTGCATAGAGCGCCACGCCAGTCATATTCTGGAACGGGAAAAGCGAATGGAGGTTCCTGACACCAAAGAGAACGACAACCAACAGTATCCAATGGGCCGGGGCCGCCCGGAGCAGCTCCACTGTTCCGGCCAGCACCTGCATGACGTTGTTTTGTATGGATTGTACTGTGTCGGCTTTGCTCATCCGTCCTGCGATATCCGATTGAAATTATAGTCTCTGTATGGACCAAGCTAGATTACTGGCTCACCTATCAACTCTAGCCAATGTCCGGCCCTCTTGCCCTCGGGGGCCGAGGAGGCGAGCCGCGCAGCACAGGCAGCGCATCCGGTCACGATCACATCCGTTTCGCCAAACGAATCCCAGCATTGGGTATTGACCTGTGAGCAGACATCCGGGGCTGCCAAATGCATCACGCCACCAAATCCGCAACACTGTTCTTCACCGGAAACCACCAGCCGGGAACCGAGAGCTGCCCGCATGAGCACACCATCGGCGTCCGCTTTACCTACATGGCAGGGGCGATGGTAGCCAAACCGAACACTATCGTCAATCGATACAGAAAACTCTATTTCTCGCGTAAGCTCGGACAATGGATGCTGTGCGGCGCCCCACTCCTCCTGCTCCGCCTTATCATTACATGGATAGGCTCGCAGTGCGGCACGGCAGGAGGTGCAGAACGTCACCACGTCAGGCTTCCCGGCGCTTCGCCACACATCAAGATTGTGCTCCTGCATTGATGCGGCCTCGTCAGCAAATCCGGCACTTTTGAGACTCCCCCCACAGCATTTGAAATCGCCGGGAATCACTTCCACACCCAATCCATCTAGCAATCGGAGCGCAGCCATGAGCCAGCGCCCCTGAACGTAATTGGCCGTGCATCCGGCAAACAGGAGCATTTTTTTCCCTTTATATGAATCAGGGAAGGAAGCTGGAATCACCGCAGGACGCAGACCGGATTCTCCCTTGAGGCCGGCAAGCATTTTGAGGAAGGGGCCGAACCGCTCTGGTTTGAGCGAATCAGGCAGATGATTGGCAGCAGAAGAACTGGCCGACCACAATACAGCGGCATTAGTGAGCCATGTCTTCCAGAGCCACCCCTTGAAACCGGGATGTTCACTGCGAAGAGCCGCCACCAATCCCGGGACATCCACTCCCTGAGAACAGACGTTGGTACAGCGACGACAGCCGAGACACATGGACGCCAACTCTCCGGCATTCTTTTCGGAAAGGGGAATAGTGCCGTCTTCGAGCAGTCGGCACAGGTCAGCCTTGGCCCGTGGTCCCAACTCTTCGCGGTTGGTGGCTTTGATGAGCGGACAAACGGACAGGCATTTGCCGCAGAGGATGCAACTTCCAGACATGGTGGCACTCATATCCCGCAAACGTCGCGCTGGCAACGGTGACGGATTGCTACCACCCCTTGCCGGGGTTCATTATTGCATGCGGATCGAATGACGCCTTGATGGAAGCCATCAGTTCCATCTCTAGGGCGGTCAACTGTTTCGGCACGAAAGACGCTTTGGTCAGTCCGGTGCCATGCTCCCCGGAAATAGTGCCGCCAAGATCGACCGCCAGCCGGAAAATTTCGTTTTTGGCTTTATGCGCGGCCTCGACTTCGGAGGGGATATCGCCATCGTGCATGATATTGACGTGGATATTGCCGTCACCCAGATGGCCGAAACAAAGCACGGTCAGGCCATGGGATTCACCGATGGCATGGGCGCGTTCCACAGCCGTGGCCACCTGACTGCGCGGCACGGAAATGTCTTCGGCAATCTTGGTCGGCTTGATGCGGAACGCTGCGGGCGAAATGCCCCGGCGCACTCCCCAGATGCGCTCCTCCTCGGCACCGCGGCCCATCTCCATGGAGACCGGATCGACCGATTTGAGCGCAGCCGACAGTTGACGGACCTCGGCAGTCACGCCTTCCTCCGTGCCTTCGAGCTTGAACAGCAAAGCCGCCTCAGCCGACGCCGCCAGTGGGATGTCTCCACCCGCCTCGCGCACTGCCTGCAACGTGATCCTGTCCATGAATTCGCAGGCCGCCGGGAGAACGCCGCTCTGGAACACCGCCCTTGCTCCGTCCAGCGAGGAATGAAGGTCACTGAATCCCGCCAGCAACGAAATGGATGCCTCGGGCATGGGAATGAGTTTGACGATGACCTCGGTGATGATGCCCAGCTTGCCGTTGGAGCCGACAAACAGCCGTGTCAGGTCCAGCCCGACCACGTCCTTGTGGGACCGGCCACCAGTGCGCAGGACGCGACCGCCCGGCAACACGGATTCCAGTCCCAATACCCAGTCGCGGGTCACGCCGTACTTCACGGCCTTGAGTCCACCGGCACAGGTAGACACGTTGCCGCCGATGGAGGAAATTCTCACGCTGGCCGGATCTGGCGGATAGTAGAGATTATGCTTCGCACATTCTACCTGTAATTCCGAGGTGATGACACCGGGTTGCGTCACTGCCACCGAGTCGAATGGGTCCACTTCGAGCACCGAATCCATCTTCAGTACGGAAACAACCACCCCGCCCAGTGACGGGACTGCATTGCCGACCCGCCCTGTCCCGCGAGCACGGGTGTAGATGGGCATCCGTTCGGTATCTGCCCACCGCAGCAGCTCTTCGATCTGTTCGCGACCTTCCGGACGAACCACAGCCCACGGCATGGCCCGCTCCAGGCTGGCATCCGCAGAAAATGGGGCCATCCCTTCCGGTGTAAGGATACAATCCTCGCCAGGGAAGAGATCAGCCAAAAAGCGCTTATGGGCCGAAGTCAGTTGTTTCGGATATTTGGACATGTAACGAAGCTACGGGGCGCAGCATCCCCCTGTCAATGGGAACAGGCCATCAATAACGGGGAGGCGCTGAGTAACGCGCCCCTGCTATTTGTACGACGCCAACTGGCGCTGGGTGTCGCGCTGGATATCCCGATCCTTGAGGTCCTGCTTCTTGGAGTGGACATTCTTGCCTCGACCAAGGCCGATCTGGACCTTCACCTTACCCCGCGAGAAATACATCTTCATGGGAACAACGGTCAGACCACGCTGGTCCACCTTGGACTGAAGCACATCAATCTCATGCTTGTGCAGCAGCAAGCGGCGGCGACGCTCGGGATCATGCTGGTCGTACTGGCCGGTCTGCTCATAGGGAGCGATATGCACGCCTACGAGAAAGGCAGAGCCATCGTGAAAGGACACGTACCCATCCTTGAAGGAAACGTGCCCCCCGCGCAGGGATTTGACTTCGGTCCCGAGCAGAGAGATGCCGGCTTCAAAGGTTTCGAGAATCTCATACAGGCGTCGAGCCTGCTTGTTCGTACCAATGGTATTGGGCGATACTTTCTTATTCTTTTTCTTGGCCATTTGTATTGGTGAGCGCTTTAGGACGGCGCTTCGTCGTTTTCGAGAAGGGAAGTGAAAAAGGTCACTTCATCCGGGAAATTTTTAAAAATATTATCCATCACCAGATTGTTGATGCGGCTGACCGTCCGACACTCCAGCACATTTCGCAACAACTTTCGGCAATCATGCATGTTGGTCTGCCGAATAATGCGCTTGATGCCCGGGATCGCCTGCGGAGTGAGCGATATGGAATCAATGCCCATGCCCAGCAAAATGGGAACACAAAACGGGTCCGAGGCAACTTCACCGCACAGGGAGACTTCTATGCCCGCCTGATGCGCAGCGTCAACCACGAGCTTGATGGTTCGCAGTGTCGCGGGGTGCAACGGCTGGTACAGATACGACACATGATGGTTAGTGCGATCCACCCCGATGGAGTACTGGATGAGATCGTTGGTGCCTATGGAGAAAAAGTCCACCTCATGAGCCAGATATTCGGCAATCATCACGGCGGCGGGCAACTCGATCATGATACCGATGGGCATCTCGGGATCATATTCCACGCCTTCGCGCCGCAGTTCAGCCTTGGCCTGAGCGAGCCACGCCTTGGCCTGTCGCACTTCCTTGACGCCCGAGATCATCGGGAACATCAGCGAAACATTGCCGTAGGCCGATGCTCGCAAAATGGCGCGCAACTGCGTCTTGAACAACTGCGGATTCTTCAGGCAGAAACGGATGGCACGCAAGCCCATGGCCGGGTTTGTCTCGTTGAGCTCGCCGTAGGACGTGATGAACTTATCCGCTCCCAGGTCAAGGGTACGGAAAACCACCTTCTTGGGCGACATGATGGAGGCAAGGTCGATGTACTTTTCAGCCAGTTCCTCTTCGCTCGGCAACTCGGTCCGATTCAGGTAGGCGTACTCGGTCCGGTACAGTCCAACCCCTTCGCCACCGTTGTCGATGACGGTCGCCACCTCTTCCACCAGCTCGATATTGGCCAGGACCTGAACGCGGGAGCCGTCAAAGGTCTCGGCCGGAAGCTGGCACTGGCGTTTGATCTTGCGGGTATAGTCCTCAAAAAACGCAGCGCGCTCGTTGTAGTCCTCAAGCTCTGCCTCATTGGGATTGACCACGATCTTTCCGGCCAACCCGTCAACCACAACGAGGTCGCCGTCATTGATATGATCTTCGAGCTTGTCCACACCTACCAGGGCAGGAATGGCCAGCGAGCGGGCCATGATACCGGTGTGCGAGGTCTTGCCGCCGCAAACCGTGGCGAATCCCATGATCTTGTCGACCTGCAACTCCACCGTATCGGCGGGGGACAGGTCATGAGCCATGATGATCGCCCTGCCCGACAGCGCCTCAAGATCGACCTCCTGGCCGATGAGCTTGACCAGCACCTTGTCAGCAACGACGCGAACATCCTGCATTCGCTCCCGAATGTAGGGATCATCAATGGCACGGAACGCGGTTTCCTGTTCGGAAACAGCTTTTTCGAGGGCCCATGCCGCATTCAGGCCGAGGTTCTTGATGAACGACTCGGCAGTGCCTGACAGCTTGGGGTCCTTGAGCATGATGATATGCGTATCAATGAGCAGACCATAGTCCTTCAGCTCGGACGGAACCTGCTCACGCACAGCGGACAATTCGGACTCGACTGCGGAAAACGCAGCATGAAGACGCTCGATCTCATCGGGAACGAGGTTCGCGGCAACCGTTTGCCTGGGCAGATTCGCCCTGTGATTTCGATTGACGAAAAAGGCCTTGCCAATGGCAATGCCCGTAGCAACCGATATACCTGTAAGAACCTTGTCCGCCATGGGATTATCCGTTGAATTTATTTTTGAACAACGCTTCCAGGGAATCGGCAGCCGCTGCTGCATCACTTCCCGAAGCCCGAATCATCAGTCGATCACCCGGACCTGCAGCGAGTGTCAGGACATCAAGGATGGACTTGGCATCCACCTCATGGTCCTCGTGCACTATATGTATATTCGCCTCAAACGACTGGGCATGCTGGGCCAGTTTACCGGCCGGACGCGCATGCAGTCCGTTTTCGTTGGCGACAACGACCTGACGGGTAACCAAATTCCCGTCATCCGCTGTTTGATCATCAACCATCATTATACGTACTCTTTACCTTTACAGCCCTTCAACCTTCACAAGGTAACAGGCTATAGCATATTTCGCAGCCATTGTTCCACCACCGGGAAAAAATCCGTGGCTCCGACGAAAACCGCAGCAGCCACCACACGCCCGACAAGCCCTGTCCGCACAAACCGCGCAAAGAGCATGAGCATTCCCAGTCCAATGCACCATTTCCACCAAACAATGGGATGGGGCCAGATAAGCACCCACAACCAGACGAGCATGGCCGCATTGACATATTTGATGCGTCGTCCCCAGTTGATCAGGTCCCATCGCTTGAGGCGCTCCAGACATTTGAAGCCCTGGCGCACACCGCAGACGAACGTATACGCACGAAACGCCTGCAATCCCACAAAAAAAAGCACACCTATTCCGAAAGCCAGCCCGAACAACTCCATGAGCAGCAAACAGATGGTGAGCAATACCCAGAAAATCAACAGGCTCCCGGCAAAGACCGAATCGCCGATGGCCGACAAGGTATAGGCCGTAGTGTCCTTGACCTTGGCAAACATCTTGGGCGGGAAGCGCCCCGCTGCAATGGCCGACTCCACATTGAGATATATGCCCACCAGACACGGCATCCAGAACGGGTGGGACTGGTAATGACTTACATACCGCTTCTGGGCTTCCTTCAGGTCCTTTCCCTTCTCGTGAATGGCACCAAGCCCCGGCTGCATGGCGTATGTCAGCCCGATATTCTGCATCCCTCTCGTATTGAAACCGGCACCCGACATATAACAGCGAATGAAGCTGCGAACATAGGCCATGGTCTGGCTGTCGGGCGGAAATTTCGGAGTGGGAGGCATGACCGTTCTACTCGTTTTATCGCTGACCGGGCAACAGGTTGTACTTGGTAAGGTAGCGACAGCAAAGCAGGGCTATGCCTACCTTGAGTCCATCCCAGGGGATAAACGGCACGACACCGACCATCCAGGCCTTGTACCAGTCAAAAGACAGGGTGACCTTGAGCCAGGTGGAACCCACGGCATAGAGGATCAACAGTGCGGCAGAACCACATGCCATTCCCTTTGACCAGGAGACGAGCCGATCTTTGTTCCGCGCCAAACCGCAGACAAAAGCCGCCACGAGAAATCCGAAAAGGTAGCCACCGGTTGGGCCGAACAAATGCCCCAGTCCGGACTTACCACCGGCAAAAACCGGCAATCCGATGGTCCCGGCAAGCAAGTACAGGGCAACGGCCATGGCTCCCCGTTTGGGGCCGAGTACAAAACCGGCCAGAAAGACGAAAAAGGGCTGCATGGAGACCGGAACAGGGCCGATAGGCACTATGAGGAAAGCCCCGGCTCCGACTGTAGCGGCCATCAATGCCACCCAGACCATCTGATGCAGGTCGGTCAGTGAATTATTACTCATGTTGTTGTCCACTATAACTTAATCGCCCTCGGGGACAAGCCCTGCCGCTTCAATTTGTTGCAGATCCGATGTGGTTTCATTGCCACTTGTGGTCAGGTAGTCGCCGATCATCAGACCGTTGGCGCCGGATTCGAGCAACTCCCCTTTTCGCTCTTCGCCGAAAACAGTGGGACGTCCACCGCAAATGCGCAGCGCCCGATCCGGCAGCAGAAAACGATAGATTGCCACGATGCGCAACGCTTCCTCCGGTGTCAGTACCGGCTGGTTCTCCAATGGAGTCCCTGGAATGGGGTTAAGGAAATTCATGGGAACCGAAGGGACACCCAGCTTCGCCAGCAGCAATGCTAACTCCACGCGATCGTCCCAACTTTCGCCTATGCCGAAGATGCCGCCGGAGCAAACGTACAGCCCCGCATCAAGTCCGGACTGCACAGCCCGGACGTCGTCTTCGTAGGCGTGGGTGGTGCACATCTTCGGAAAAAAGGACGCGGAGGTCTCCAGATTATGGTGGTACCCCTGCAACCCGGCTTTTTTCAAAGCCCGAAGTTGATCAGCCTCAAGTATACCGGGGGAAATATCCGGCACAATGCCGATTGCAACGAGACCGCGAATCGCCTCCACATACCCTTCCATGTCGGCATTCCCAACGACCTTGCCGCTGGATACCACGCCGAAACGGGTAGCGCCTTCGGCCCGGGCCTTTTTGCCGCCCTCCACAATCTGCTCGGGAGGGAGCAATGGGTACTCAGGACTTTCGCCCCCGTGATGACCGGACTGGGCGCAAAAGGAGCAATTCTCGGAACAGGTGCCGGATTTGGCATTGATGATGGCGCACAGGCTCACCTTGTTACCGAAGTGTGCCCGACGCAAACCATGGGCACAGGCGAGCAGCTCGGACAATCTCTCGTCCGGCAACTCGATCAGATACCGAATCTCGCCGTCGGAAGGACGATGTCCGTCCAGCACTTTGGTGTATAGGGATTGCAGGCTCATCGTGTATTGATTCTCATGGATATGGTCATTGGCCGGGAGCGGCAGGCATTTGGTGAGCTAACGGCCCATCAAAGCATACACTTCCTTGGCTGTCCAGCCGTTGACGCGCCCGGCGACCCGTCGGGCAACCTCTTTGGGCTTGCCGCCTTCCTGACGTTCTTCCTCGACAATTTCGAGGACATCGGCCTCGGTGGCTTCTTCGGACTGACCAGCCGGAGCGATGATGACGGTCAACTCCCCTCGCAGCTCGAAATCCATGCTGTCCAGATCGCCAAGGGAGCCGGAGATGAATTCTTCATATTCCTTGGTCAGCTCACGGGCCACGCAGAACTCCCGATCTCCCAATATGTCGTGGGCGATGGTCAAAGTTCCTTTGAGTCGTGATTTGCGCTCGAAAAAGACAAGGGTTGCACCGGTATCGCGATGAGCGGTGAACAGTTTTTCGGTCTGTGATTTCTTGCGCGGCGGGAACCCGAGAAACGTATACGGCAGCGGCGGCAATCCCGATGCGGACAGGGCTGCAACCGGTGCACTGGGTCCCGGTACCGGCGAGACTTCCAGCCCCTGTTCACGGCAGGCCCGAACCAGAGCGAAGCCGGGGTCGGACAGCAGCGGCGTTCCTGCATCGGAGACAAGCGCCACATGCATCCCTTCCTCCAGATACTCCAGTACCCGTGGCAGCCGCTTGTCTTCGTTGTGCTCGAAAAAGGACATCAATCGCCCATGCCGCTCAAGGTCCAAACGCTTGAACAGCATACCGGTCCGACGGGTATCCTCGGCCAGAATGACATCGGCATCCGACAAAATATCCCGCGCCCGTGGAGACAGGTCGTCCACATTACCCAATGGAGTGGCGACCACCCACAAAATTCCCGTATCGCTCATATATTCATTCCCGTCAGGTCAAAAGCATTTTCGATGTGCTCCACTTCCATGGAGGCGCCAGAATCCACCACGCCAACGAAGTCGAACCGGCACGGCTCATCCCAAGCATCGTTACGGCTCAGATAATGGCTTGCCGCCTTGACCAGCCGCGCCTGTTTTTTGTGGTCCAGCGCATCAGCAGGAGTCCCCATGCCGCCGGTCTTTCTGGTTTTGACTTCCACAAACACCAGCGTATCACCATCGCGACAGATAATATCCAGCTCCCACTGGCGAAATCGCCAGTTGCGTTCAAGCACCTTCATGCCGCGCTTGCGGAGAAAACGCGCTGCCGCCTCTTCACCTTTATCGCCGCGCAGCCGAGTGGGAACCATTTTCGAGAGAAACTCCATGGCCGAAAGTGATAGCACAGGGCCACCCCGGACGCCACACCCCTTTCATCAGGCAAATCTTTGCTGTATGGTCGAGCCGGAGGTATGCAATGCTCAAATACGCAATGATCGGCGGAGGCCCGGGCGCATTCGTCGGACAAGTACATAGACGCGCTCTTGCACTGAACGGACAGGCCAAAATCGTAGCCGGATGTTTCTCTCGTGATCTGGTGAAAACCCGACTGCTCGGTGCCGAACTGGAAATTGACGAAGATCGGCTGTACGCCACCCCGGAAGAACTGGCTCGGCTGGAGGCCGGAGATATCGATTTCGCCGTAGTGGTCACATCCAATGAAGCGCACTACTCCAATGTCAAAACCTGTCTGGAAAACGGCATCAACGTCATGTGCGACAAGCCGTTTACCCATACTTCCACTCAGGCACAGGAACTGGTGGAACTGGCCCGGAGAAAGGGCCTCGCCCTGGGGGTGTCCTATACATATGCAGGCTACCCCATGGTTCGGCAGATGCGGGAGATGATCCGGCGCGGCGACATCGGCGAGGTTCGATTCATCAACTGCGAATATCCGCAGGGCTGGCTTGCCGAAATGCTGGAGACCACCGGCCACATTCAGGCCTCATGGCGAGCCGATCCCAAGCGCAGTGGCGGGGTACTGTCTCTGGGCGATGTGGGTAGCCACATCGAGTACCTCGTGCCCCATGTCACCGGCCTGCGCCGCACCAAACTGGCTGCACGGCTGGACACACTGGTGGAAGGCCGCCTACTGGATGACAACGGCACCATCCTCACGGAATATGAAGGTGGAGCCAAGGGGATGTACTGGTATTCACAGGCTGCCACCGGCATGGTCAACGGACTTCGATTACGCATCTTCGGTTCCGAAGGCGGGCTGGAATGGTTTCAGGAAGACCCGGACCATCTGCGCCACATGCCGCTCAATCAGGCAGCCCGAACACTGGTCCGGGGAACAACAGACCTGACACCCGAAGCCGCCGCCTATTCCCACACCCCTCCGGGCCACCCCGAAGGTTGGCTACTGGCCTTTGCCAATATCTACAGCGACTTTTGCGCCACCATCATTCAGGGCAAGGAACCCAACTACCCCACCGGCGAAGACGGCCTGCGCGGGGTACGCTTTATAGAGGCGTGTTTGGAAAGTTCTCACAACAATACGTCGTGGATCGATCTGGGGGACAGCGAAAGCTAATCCCCATCATAAATTTGTGCGTATTATTGGGCGTCGAGATCGCGCACTCGTGTTTCCACGTCCATGAGCAGTTTTTTCACATCTGACGGAGTCGGGATATAACCTCGCTGCATGGCTTGGCCGTGCAGTCTGCCGCGCAGATAGCTATCGGCCCATCGGCGCACTTCCGGGTGAAAGAAATCGGGATTGTTCAGCACGATACGCGCTTTGGCGTGGCCGTCGTGGCGGACAGCATGATGGGAAAAGTTATTATCATGCAGGGTGTATTCGAAAAGCACCTCGGGAATGCGACGGAAAGATGCTCCGGCCATCTGGCACTGCACCCAGAAATCCCAATCCTCATATTCGGTATTGTCGCGGAAGCGCACGCCGCTGTCCCAGAGAGAACGACGGATCATGGCGGATGGTGGCAACGCGTTTTGCGTTCGCAACAGGCCGCGCTTGAAATCGGGCAACCGCACATCGCGACCATCACCAACGCCCACTTCCCGATAATCGGTGTAGACCACATCGATGGAAGTATCGTGGATAAGGGTAGTCACACAGCGCTCCAGATACCCGGGAAGCAACGCATCATCGGGATCAAGACACAGAAGCAGTTCCCCGGAAGCGTGTTCCAATCCATGGTTTCGGACCAACCCGGGTTTGCCGGTTCGGGATGGCGTCAGAATCCG
>MDTD01111468.1_pt1 | contig 20126 bp, 17 predicted proteins | sample 811221 | NCBI WGS metagenome assembly MDTD01 (sample SAMN05326646, study PRJNA326480) | marine metagenome | isolation source: seawater | place: Pacific Ocean: South West | collected 2011
GTGCAGGCGATGGAAGCTTCCGATAGCGCAGATCCCTATGATATCGCCCTAGCCCTTGAAGATATGCGTTTCACCAACATGAGCGGTGAAGAGTTATGGATGCGTGGTGAGGATCATCAGATTATTCAACCGTTGCATATCTCCGTGCATACGGATCAAAACATCGTCGTTGACGCTGACAATTCCGGTTTTGGACTGTATAGGAATTTCTCAGTGCCGGGCAACGAGACGTTGGTTGATCACAGTTGTCGTATGCGTAGGCCGCGCCGTTAAGGCAGCGAAGCCAGAGCGGCGCCGTTTAATATCATGCTGGAAGTCTTTGTCTTCTCAACGCTCAACGGTCTCGTGACAGGGCTACTCTTGTTCATGCTGGCCAGCGGGTTAACGCTCATTTTCAGCATGATGGGGGTGCTAAATTTCGCCCACGCGAGTTTCTACATGCTTGGCGCCTACTTCGCCTACTCAATCTCTATGAAGCTCGGATTTTGGGTTGGCCTCTTCGTTGCGCCGCTTCTGGTTGGGATATGCGGCGCTTTGGTAGAGCGTTATGGTCTGCGTCGGGTGCATGCCCATGGCCATGTTGCAGAATTGGTGTTTACATTTGGACTCGCATTTTTAATCGAAGAAGCGGTTCAATTCTTCTGGGGAGCGGATACCAAAAACTACCAATCTCCTGACCTACTAAATTTTCCACTGTTCACTCTTTTCGGCCAGGAATTTTCTGCCTATCGCGCATTTATGATTACTATCTCAATGGCGATTTTCCTCGCGCTTTATTCTGCGCTAACTCGCAGTCGTATTGGAGTCATCATTCAGGCATCGATCACCCATCCACATACGGTTTCCAATCTGGGCCACAATGTACCGCTGATTTTTATGGCGGTCTTCGGAGTGGGCACGGCTCTGGCGGGTGTTGCCGGCGTTATAGCCGGTCCGGTATTAACTACCTTCCCCGGCATGGCCGTAGTTCTTGGAAGCATCGTGTTTGTTATTGTGGTTATTGGGGGGCTCGGCTCGCTGGGAGGCGCCTTTGTCGCGTCTTTGTTGATTGGCCTTCTGCAAAGTTATGCCATTGCATCCAATCTAGGGGTCCCTGATCTCCTGAACCTGCTTGGTCTCGAGTTTTCAAAAGATCACCCGCTCAACGACCTATGGACTTTGACTTTGCCGCAGATTGCGCCTGTCCTACCTTTCCTTCTGCTCGTGCTGGTGTTGATTTTCCGACCAACTGGTCTTGCCGGTAAGCGAGAGGAGTGACGCGCTGATGCGTAAATTCGCCGCGTGGATAGGTTACCTCATTGTCTTGGTTGGGCTGCCTCATCTATTTGATTCAGTACTGGCGATTACTATCTTCAACCAGATGGCAATCGCTATTGTATTTGCGCTTAGCTACAACATGTTGTTGGGTCAGGGCGGTATGCTCTCGTTTGGCCACGCTGTGTATTTCGGTCTGGGCGGTTTTATGGCAGTGCACGCGCTGATCATGATAGAGGCCCAGATTGTTTACTTTTCCATTACTCTGATCCCGCTTATGGGCGGGTTGATCGGACTGATCGCAGCCACTTTCATTGGCAGTTTTTCGACCCACAAAGCCGGAACAGTTTTCGCGATGATTTCGCTGGGCATTGGGGAGCTAGTTGCCGCCTCATCATTGATCTTCGTCAGATTCTTTGGTGGGGAAGCAGGAGTCAGCGCGGATCGCACATTTGGCCCACCCCTTTTTGGTATAGAGTTCTTTCAGGATGTGGAGATTTACTATCTGAGCGCCGTGTGGGTTTTCGTCTCAACCATATTTATGTATTTTTTCACTCAGACGCCTGCTGGGCGCATGGCAAACGCGGTTCGTGATAATTCTGAGCGGGCCGAGTTCATTGGATATAGCGCCCGGCGTGTTCGTTTTATTTCGTTTTGCGCGTCAGGATTCTTTGCAGGTGTGGCTGGAGGGCTGTTTGCGCTGAACTATGAATTCATCACCGAAGAAAATCTGAACGCAGTGACTTCAGGCCGAGTCCTATTGATGGCCTATATTGGTGGCCTTGGCTACTTTATTGGACCGATTATCGGCGCAGTTGTGTTAACTTTGATGAATTCTTTGCTCAGCAATTACACAGATCTGTGGATGCTCTATCTGGGCATTATGTTTGTGTTGACAGTGTTGTTTTTGCCGAGGGGTTTTGCTGGTTTCATCATGATGCATCAGACAGCTTGGTTGCGGGGCAAACTTCCTTCGTTGATCCTGCCCTATATAATCACAGGTATCCCGGCGTTCATTTTTGGCTGCTCCGGTCTACTCGCCATCGAAATGCTCCACCATGGTGATGAGCAGTTCGCTTTTCTCACTTTTGAGTTGGATCCTCTCAGTATGGTGCACTGGTTTGCGCTTGTCGCTGTGGGGATAGCGTCATTTTTCGCCTGCCGGCGCTCTCTCGAACAGCTTTCTGCCGCTTGGGAAGAGGCCAACCTTATGGGCGACCCAACAGAACGCGACCCAAACTCATGAGTATTCTGTCATTAGAAAATGTGTCCAAGTCGTTCGGAAAGACCGAGATCATTCGTAGAGTCAACCTCGATATTGAGCCCGGAGAACGGCACGCCATTATCGGTCCGAATGGTGCCGGTAAATCGACACTCTTTCATTTGATCAGCGGTAAGTATCAGGTCGGCTCAGGACGAATCACCTTTCGTGGGAAAGAGATTCAGAACCAACTACCGTTCGAAATTGCACGCCAAGGATTGGCGAGGAGCTTTCAGGTCACAAATATCTTTCCGAGGCTTTCAGTTTTTGAAAATGTTCGCTGTGGGATGTTATGGAAGGAGGGCCTCAAGTACTCGTTCTGGCATTTGCTCGGCCGGCAAACTGCACTCAATGAGCGAGCGATGAGCCTCCTCGAAGAGATCAATCTAGCTGATCGCGCTGATTTTCTGGCAGGCGAACTGGCCTATGCACAGCAACGCGCGCTCGAACTGGGAGTCGCCATCGCCAGCGGCGCCGACCTGATTATGCTGGATGAGCCGGTCGCTGGTATGAGTCTCAGCGAGGCCGAAGCGGCAGTTTCCCTGATCAGGAAAATTACTGAAGGCAAGACTTTGGTGATGGTTGAGCATGATATGAACATCGTGTTCGGTATTGCAGACAGAATTTCGGTGTTGGTTTATGGTGAAATCATAGCAAGCGATTCACCGGAGGCAATCAGGGCAGACCCTAGAGTGCAGGAAGCCTACCTTGGCGATGCGGCATTTGCAGATGAGGGAGTTGATGATGCTTGAGGTTTCAGCGCTTAACGCTTTTTACGGAAAGAGTCACATTCTCCAGGGCGTAGAGTTCAAAGTACAGCAAGGCGAAATTGTAAGTCTGCTTGGGCGCAATGGTGTAGGCCGCTCCACAACGGTTAAATCAATTATCGGAGAAGTCAGCCCACTTGGCTCAATTAAATTTAAGGGTGAGGAAATTGCCGGCAGGCCCAGCTTTGACATCGCGAACCGAGGGATTGGGTATGTCCCAGAGAACAGAGAGATATTTCCAACTCTGACTGTCAGGCAAAACTTGATGCTTGGCATGAAGAGTGGTCAGAGCAAATCCCGCTGGTCGATGCCAGAAATTTTTGAGATGTTTCCAAACCTAGCGGAACGTGCTGATGTCTCCGGTGGTGTGCTGAGCGGCGGAGAGCAGCAGATGCTTAGCATGTGTCGCACGCTTATGGGCGATCCAGACATGATCATGATCGACGAGCCCACTGAAGGGCTTGCCCCGAAGGTAATTGAGCAGGTTTCCCAGTTGCTGGAGGAAATTGCATCTCGGGGGGTTGCCATCCTGCTGGTAGAGCAAAAGCTGAACGTTGCTCTGCGGATTTCGCATCGCCTATATGTTATGGGCCACGGCAGGATTGTTTATGAAGGTACGCCTGCCAGCCTGAAGCAGGCAGGTGAAATCCGCTCGGAATGGCTTGAAGTTTGAAGATTTTGACCGTTACAGAAGAAGTGATAAGTCCTATTCCCTTTTGTCGATGCTATATTATGATGGTTGATAGAGAGGTCTCCTGCTGGGCGTGCATATCCGGCAGGTCCAAAAATATTTAAAGAACGCTGTATCACAGGTGATCATCGAACGATCAGGGTTTTCTGCATCATTTGCTGCAACCCCAGTGATCTGGAAATCTAAAGTCCTTAAGTTCTTGGGAGCCCTCGATGCGCTTGCTGCTCTTTATTCTGCTTAATATCTTGCTTTCCCCGCTGATTATCCTGGGTTTGATCGTCTACTTTTATCGCCTACGCCGGCACTCAATTCCGTACAGGATCTCTGGCACGGCAAACGAGCCGTATGCCGTGCGGTTGTTAATGCATTTGGCGGGAACAAGAGAAGATGCAGTGGCGTATGCGCTTTCTGGCCATCTCCCGGTATATTCCAAGTTCGTGCACTTTAGCCTGGTCAAGGTATGGCACTTCGTTTTAATAACGACTGGTTTCAAAGGGTCCTTTTTTTCTTATCCCGGACCTCGACCTTCTAATTTGGCTACCGCCATGAATCATCGAACGGCATTCTTTGATGGCGTCATCAAAGGGGCCCTCACTCGAAGGGATAATCCTATCAAGCAGTTTGTCGTCCTCGGTGCGGGCTTTGATACGCGATGCTATAACTTCCCGGAAAGCGTAGACCTAAAATGCTTCGAAGTGGATACTGCGCCAACGCTTAAAGCCAAGCTCAAATCACTCAAGTCTGCTGGTATCGCACATGACCACGTGAACTTTGTGGAAACGGACTTCAATCAGCAGACATGGTTTGACGCCTTGATCAAAACTGGATTTAGTGTCGACCTTACGACCTTAATCTTGTGGGAAGGTGTGACTATGTATCTGAGTGAAGACTCTGTTTTAGATACACTCAAGCTTGCTTCTCGCCTACCAACTGGCAGTGAAATCGCATTTGACTATTTTAGTGGTGAGTTGATTAATCAGGAGCCGCCATATGCAAAGCTGGGTGCACGTATGGCGAAATCAGTAATAACCGTATACGAAGAAGAACTAAAATATGGTATCAGCACTCGCAAACCAGCTCGCGAGAAGCTCGAAAATATTTTGCGCGATTGTGGGTTGGAGGTCAGCCTCTTTGAACACACCCAAACCGAAGATCCGCCTGAAATTCCTCTTTACTGTTTCGCATTAGCGAAAACATATTGAAATTGAATTCGTACAAAAGTACTTCTGCCAGATCAACGTTTGAGTTTCTCTAGATGCATTATGGAAAAGTGATCTCGGCAATTGCGATTCCATTCTCGCCTGCCACTGCGTAAAGCAGATAGGTCTTACTCTCTTCCTGGAAGATTGCTGGATCCCTTAGCTGATGAGCTCGCTCGTCTATATAACCACCCTTTGAAGTACCTATCGGTAAATCTGCTCCTTCGTAGCTCAACTCCGGTCTCATAACTTCGATCGGCTCGCTTGCAACCCATTCGTTCCAATCGTCTTTGAGCTCAATGGTTGAGAGAAGTATGCGCTCCGGTGCGTCTCCCCGGTTCGTGAAAAACACATAGAGAAGATTTCCTCGAACCAACAAGGCGGAATGGCGCATGTCCGCATTAAAGAATTGCGGCCCCTCCTCAAAGTTTGTTAGGCCATCAACAGAGCGATACAAAAACCCGGGCATGCTCATGGCGTAATAGAACCCTCTATGCTCTATGACCCGAAAGTAAGCTCGGCCGAGGTCCTCCTCGCGACCTTTGAATTGAATGCCATCACTGGAGACTGCTGCACGCGTGAACTGTCTGCCCACGCCGCGCCCATGGTAGTACATGACAATCTGCTTGAGATCTTCGCGCACAACCACCTCTGGGGAGGCGATGTGCGGATACAAGGCGGCAACCCGACCCGGTGCTAGTGAGCAGGGCGGGCAAGTGGTTGGAAAGAAAGAGTCTTCTAGTTTCAGTGTCCCTGGGGTGAAGATATTCCACGGGCCTGTAACTTCATCGGCATACGCCATGCGGATATAGGTTCCGCGGTGATCCGCGAAATACAAATAATAATTTCCCAATGGATTCTCCACCCAGTCTGGCACTTTTATCAGGGAGGGTCCTTGAACGTTGCCACCCATAAGCTCATCCATATCAGGAGTGATGATCGGACCGCCAGCAAGGCGTGTGATTGTGAAGTCCGCTGAGTCTGCCGCATAAGATGAACTGACCATTACGAACTGAAAGAAGCAAAATCCAAGGGTCAGTATAGTAGTATTCATCAGCGCAAATCCTTATCGTTGCCTTGTAGCTGTTGCGCAAGAGGAAAATAACTCGGTGCGAACCTCCACACCTTTGTCAGCCAGACGGGCCTGATCGGTGCAGGACACATTGGTGTGTCTGAGCTCGACAATGTCCCCGTTACCGATCCCCGAGTTCTCCATCAGCGCTTGTATGTTCGTGAGCTCTGGATTGAAACGTAAATCCAGCGCAACCAGGTTAGTCAATCCGCTCAAGGGGGCAATATCCTGAATATTGTTGCCCGTGAGTTCAAGATACTCAAGCGACTCTAGTCCCCGAAGCGGACTGAGATCAGTAAATGAGTTGCCGGCTAATCGTAGCTCAACAAGAGAAGTCAATCCGCTTAAAGGTGATAGGTCGCTAATATTCTGGGTATGAATGTTTAGGTCAACCAGCTTGGTGAGATTTGCAAGCGGACTTATGTCGGTTACGGCATTGGTGAACAGAATACCGTTTGCTCCCATATGCGCTCGCGGCACTTGGCCACCAATGAAATCGCCATGCCGATGCATGCGAAGCACTTGCAGCTCCGTTAGATCATTCAGTGCACTGATATCAGTTATGGGATTTTCCGCGATACGTAATCTAACCAAATTGGTTAATCCGGCAAGAGGGCTAATATCAGTTATCCAGTTGGTGTGCAGATTGAGATTGATCAGGCCGGTTAGCCTTGCCAGCGATGAGATGTCTGAAAGCCCGCGATTTCGCAGCGCGAGATCAGTCAACCCTTCGAGATTTTGGATGCCAGACAGATCATGGAAAATGTGATCTACATCTTGCCATTCTGGCGACCCAGATACAGATCTTCTCGCGCCGGGGCCTGAAGCGTCGAGGCTTCTCAAAGAGCCGGCTATTCCGCAAGTAAGTGCACTTTGCGGACCAATTGACAGAGCCTTACGCACTTCGCTTTCCAGCACGATGTCGCCAAACGTCACGATGTCTGTGGTCGAATAATCTTCGCAGTGATCGTTCGGAGCGAGAATTTTTTGGGCCCACACGCTCGGGCCTCCGGTGATAGAAATCAAAATGACGATAAAGCGGGCTATCAGTTCCATGTAAGAGGCTCCTCTTTGTCTTGATTGTATTGCGTCTAAGAAGTCATTCGGTTTCGGAGAATTGAGTCATGGCTGAGGTATGTGTTCAGGCGGTTTTGTTTGAGCGGCCCTTTTTCTAAACCGTTGCTGTCCTCACTTTGTCTATCCTGACCGCGTAGCCTAAATAAGCGACTCTCAATAATTAGGTGGGTGATTAGCTTAGATGCTAGTATTTTCTTATTCTAACATGATCAAGAAAAGCACAGACCACGTGAGCGTTTATGGCGCCCTTCATTCTCCTTGGCTTCAGGCGGTCCTGCTTGGCTTGCATGAGAAAGGCATCTCGCATTCGCTTCAGCCGATCCCCTCACTCAGATTATTAATTAATTCTGGCGTCATGATGCCCGCCGCCAAGATCAACCACGGGCCTTGGCAACTAGATTCTGAGGAGATTCTCAAATCTCTTGGCTTTGAAGGCATTAACGAGGATGACAAGAGGAGCATAGACCGTACATGGAATGGCGTTTTGCATCGCGTCGACAGCCCGCTCGAGTTCTTTCGTGGCTTCAGCCTTAACAGAGACTCCCATCCTTCTTTTTTAGTTCGAACACTGCGCAGTTTTTTGCGGTCTTTCATAACATACTATTTTTTTACCCTGATCTGCTTTCTTATCTTCACTGGCAAACGTAATGATCCGGATAATTTTGTTGACCAATTCCTGCCGTGGGAGCGACGCCTAACAGAAACTGACGGTCCGTTTTTTGGCGGTGAATCGCCAAACGCCGTCGATCTGCAGCTATTCGGAATAGTGCAGTGTCATTGCAGCATTCCCCATACTCCTTTGGTAGGGGCCATACAGTCAGATCCGGCTTTACCACAATATAGAAAATGGATTGCTCGTATGCAGGAACATTTTGATGACTACGCGCATATGTATTCGGGCGCGTATTTTGAACCGAGCACTCCTGTCGCTCAGCGATCGAGTTTGTCTGAAAGAGCCGCTTATTGGTTCGGCGCTCTATCCATGTTTCTGTTACTACCGATCACATTGATTACCATATTTTTCCTCGCGCTATTGCCGAAGCGTGATATGTGACGTCGCAAGCTCTCTTTTGTTCAGCTGTCACTCGGATTGAAAGTATTATCATCGATCCCGCCAGCGATCCAAAAGCACCGCCAGTATAATGACTATACCTGTTGTTAATCGCTTGAATGGCTCAGAAACACCTAATTGTGCCAGCCCTATTTGTAGAACAGAAATAATCAGGACGCCGATGAAAGCTCCGATTATTGAACCACGTCCGCCCATTAGGCTGGTGCCGCCGATGACGGCTGCTGCAATTGCGGAGAGCTCTAATCCTATTCCAGCATTGGGATCAGATGCACCAAGATAGGCTGCATTCATAAGACCTCCTAATCCAGCTAGCAATCCCGAGATCAGCAGTACGGCTGTAACATAAGGCTCCACCTTGATGCCGGAAATTTTTGCCGCCTGCTGGTTAGTCCCAATAGCAACAAGGTAGCGGCCGAAAACCGTGCGTGTGAGCATCAGTTGAGCTCCTGTAACAAGGGACATAGCGACTAAAAAAGAGATAGATAATCCAGCGCCTTCAATAGGTGATGACAAAGACTGTATGCTGGCTCCAATGTAGACTGTCTGCGAAGCGGTCGCCATATATGCCAGCCCCCGACTTGCCTCAAGCATGCCGAGGGTGACGATAAATATCGGTAAGCGGAAGTAACTGCTGAGCACGCCATTGACCAGCCCTGCACAGCCTCCAGCGAAGACACCCAATGCGCCTGCTAGGAGCAGCGGCCATTCGAATTCAGCATAAGCCACACCAATTACAGCACCGCTGAGCGCGACGACCGAGCCAACCGAAAGATCAATCCCACCGCTGATTAGCACGAGAGTCATGCCGATTGTGATCACGGTCAGTGCTGGCAACTGCGTGAGTATCGCGCGTAAAGTACCAATTGAGAAAAAATTATCAGTGGTTAATGAGAAAAGAGTGATTAGCAATAACAGCGCCGCGAAGATGAAAAATTCTTCAAATGCGAGACCAAGGTTGCGCAGAGGACGTCCGTATGAAGAGTTTGCAGCCATTGCTTTAGGGTAGTTACTTAGTATTTGCTTTTTTGAGAACCAGTTTTCAGTCACTTGTTTGCTCTAGATGCTCACTGAACGCCGCTTTAAGCAGAGACTCTTGATCCCACTGACCGCGCTCAAATGTGTCAACATGTCGCTTTTTTGATAATACCAGTATCCGATCGCATAACGCAGTTAGCTCTTCGAGTTCGCTAGATACGATTATCATGGCGGCGCCCTCATCCCGCAACTTGCGGAGTTGATTATGAATTGCGAGTTTAGATGCTACATCAACACCACGAGTGGGCTCATCCAACAGCCAGACCCCGGTGTTACACTCCATCCAGCGTGAAATCATTACCTTTTGTTGGTTGCCTCCGCTGAGTCGATCGATTTGCTGTAAAGCGCCTTCGCATTTGATTTTAAGGCGATCAATAAGCCTCTCGCTCACCTCAATCTCTCGTTTTGGCAAAACTGGCGACAAAACACTGCTCAACCTGGATAGCCCAGCAATCGTGACGTTTAGGGTAATTGGTTTGGTCGTAAATATCCCTTGAGTTTTTCGGTCTTCGGGAACCAGCGCAACACCATGCAGAACTGCATCTTCGACAGATCGTATTTCAATCTCTCTCCCTTCTTCGCAAAAATTGACAGTGCCGCTTGTACCTTTTGCAAGCCCGAACATGCTGTGCAACAGTTCTGAGCGGCCTGATCCAGCGAGTCCGGCAATGCCCAGAATCTCGGCGCTGTAGCATTCGAGATTGATTGGCTCAGGAAATATATCGCTTCTAAATTTATTTACGCGTAAACGCAGGGAGCCTCGTTCAGACCTGTTCTCGTTCAGGGATTCGAGCAAATCTTTTCCAGACATTGATTTGATTAAATCTTCGCTCGAAACCGAACTAGTGTCTTCCGTACACTCTATGGCGCCGTCGCGAAGTACTGATACTTCGTCACAAACGTTGAGTACGTCTTCGAGGCGATGTGAAACGTATAAGATACTTAAACCATTGTTGGCGCGCTCTCTTAGTATCTCGTGCAATTGAGACGCCTGAAACTCGGTCAAGGCGGATGTTGGTTCATCCAAAACGAGCAGTTGGCAATGCGCTTCCGGCATCGACAGTGCTTTGGCCAGTTCGACTTGCTGCTTCTGGGCGAGGCTTAATGTAGCGATGCGCGCTTCGGGGTGAATGTCTTCAGCTCCAAGCGCTTTCATCAGTTTTCGAGTATGCCGATGCGTTTTCTGAGTATCAATGATGAAACCGTTTTGAGGTAGATGAGCTAAAAAGACATTCTCGGAAACCGATAAATTATCTATCAGACTCAGTTCTTGCGAGGCGAGCGCAACGCCAGCACTAATTGATTGGCGCCGCGTCTTAGGAGTGAAAGGTAGGCCGTTGATCTCTAGCGATCCCTCATCGGCAGGAATCAAGCCGCAAATAATGTTAATCAGTGTTGACTTTCCAGCCCCATTTTCTCCGACTAGCCCGTGAATCTTGCCCGCTTCCAGACTCAATTGAACTGACTCCAATACAGGCACAGCGAATCGCTTGCTGATTTTCTTAATTGTGATTCTGGGTATCAAAGTGATCGTTTGAGCCAGACTAATTCGGTAGAAGTGATTCTTTTGTAACGAGCTCCAGCGGAGTTTCTCGATCTTCCGGTATCGCACCCGTAGTTAAAACTTCAAGAGCATACTCAATACCAAAAACTGCAAGTTGATCTCCGAATTGGTCTACTGTGGCTGCCACCGCACCGGATTCAATCAGCGGATGAATCGCGCTTATGTTATCGAATCCGGCTATTTTCACTTGAGTAGCTAGTGAGGCTAGCCTTACTGCGGAAGCAGCTCCCAGTGCCATGTTGTCGTTAGCGGCCAGAATGAAATCTAAGTCAGGAAACTGCTGGAGAATTCCGGAAGTAACCTGTGCTGATCTTGTTTGATCCCAGTCTGCGCTCTGTAATGCAACGACCTCAAGTTCCGCAGCGGCCACTGCCTCCTCGAATCCTGCGCGCCGCTCAATGGAGTTAAACGCAGCTGGAATTCCTTCGAGGATAGCGACTTGGTCTCCATTTTTGCTGTCTTGCAGCAGGTAATCACCAACCATCTTTGCTCCTTCTCGATTACTGGGGCCGATGAATGGGACCAGAAGTTCGTATTCAGCCAGAACTTTAGGTTCAAGGCGGTTGTCAATGTTGATTACCACGATGCCTTCGGACATGGCCCTTGAAAGCGCAGGAACGAGAGCTCTAGAATCTGCGGGGGCGATGACAATTGCGTCAACTCCGCTGCTAATCATTTGATCAACTAAAGCAACTTGTTGCGCGAGATCACTTTCGTTTCGAATGCCGTTGACTAATAGCTCATATTGGTCTGAGTTGGCTGACTGGTGTGCTTCAGCCCCTGAAGCCATATTTACAAAAAACTCATTAGCCAGTGATTTCATTACAAGAGCGATTCTGGGCTTGTTGTTATTGATATTGGAAACTTCAGATGACTGAGGAGCCCCTCCTTCGCCGCATGAGGAGAGTTGGAAAATAGTTGCTACAACAAGAAGTTTCTTGACCCAGTCCACGAGTGGCACTCCTATGCGTACTTTTTGGATAGGGTACCACGATGTGCTTGTTTCTCTTAACGCAATCCCAGTATTATCCAGGTTGCGAATTCCAGCACATACCACATACAGAACTCTACAGGGGGTTAAAGTGAGATTTTTAAAGAGAACCCTGCAATCAGCCTGCTTGGCTGCCTCGTTGGCATTATTTACCGCACTTGCTTTTGCACAATCAATACAAGATGAATCCATGTCACTTTCAAGGGATGTGCTGCGTGACAAAATAAAGGGTGCCTGGGCAGCGCAGACCATCGGAGTGACCTACGGACATCCCGTCGAGTTCCGTTTTAATAGCATTCAGGTGCCGCCAGAGCGGGAAATCCCATGGTATCCAACCTACTTGCTGGAGACATTCACTGAGCGAGAGGGCGTCTACGATGATATCTACATGGATCTAACTTTTGTGCAAGTCTATGAAGACGAAGGCTTTGACGCGCCAGCGCAGGCATTTGCCGATGCTTTCGCCAATGCCGACTATAACCTGTGGTTTGCCAATCAGGTGGCGCGGTACAACATTCAAAATGGAATGGTGCCTCCAGATTCAGGCCACTGGCTGAATAATCCTGCCGCCGATGACATCGATTTTCAGATAGAGGCTGATTTCGCTGGGCTAATGGCGCCAGGGATGGTCAACGCTGCGATAGAGGTGAGTGATAAGGTTGGTCATATCATGAACTATGGTGATGGCTGGTATGGAGGGGTGTTTGTTGCAACCATGTATTCATTGGCATTTATAGAAAATGATATAGAGTCAATTGTACAGCAAGCGATTGATGTTATTCCCGGAGAAAGTGATTTTCACCAGACCATTGATGATGTCATCGCACTCCACAGTGAAAACCCAAATGATTGGCGGTTCGCCTGGCAAGGGATAAGCGATAAGTGGTCAAAAACTGATTTAGGGCCCCGCGGATTAATGAATCCTTTCAACATTGATGCGAAGATTAACGCGGCTTGGGTAGTACTAGGATTACTGTACGGTGATGGCGATTTTGGTAGATCCATGGAGATAGCCGCAAGAGCAGGTGACGACGCAGACTGCAATCCTGCCACTGCGGCAGGAATTCTCGGGACCATTTACGGCTATGAGGGGATTCCTGCTTACTGGAAGCAAGGTCTTTCAGATATCGAGGGCTTAGACTTTCCATATACTACGATTTCACTCAACGACGCCTACGAGATGTCATACCAACACGCCTTGCAAATGATAGAGCGTGAAGGTGGAGAGGTCGGAGTTGAGACTGTTTCAATTCCGCTTCAGATTCCAGAGATCGTCCCTTTCGAGGAGTCATTCAAGAATCACTATCCGAAAGAGCGCAGAGAATTTGCGACGGGCACTGTGTTTGAGAAGGAGTTGCTGGCCCTCGAGGGTGATACTTACAGCTTTGATTTTAATGGTGTCGGTTTTGCGCTACTCGGCGCAGCCCAAACCCTATCAAACGAGCAACACACGTTTACCGCCGAGCTTTATGTTGATGGTAATTTGGTTGAAACGGCAATCTGGCCAACGCAAGCCACTGAACGGAGATTCTATCTTTTCTGGAAGTACCAACTAGCTGACGGCGATCATCAGGTCGAAGTGCGAATTGTGAATCCTTCTGAAGATGCACGGGTCTTGCTGGAAGGGCTGGTGGTTTATGGAGCTGAGCCTCTCGAGGCAGCCGGAGCTTAACGCAGCTGTAATTGTGCTGTTATTGTCTGTGAGGATGTCGCTGCACCCGCTGAATAAACATTTCAATAAACCTTGGCCAGTCCAATTCATGCTGCACGTTCATGCGTTTGGCGCCCTCTGCACCTGGCCAGCTCTCGCGGCCTCCGACGGAAACTCCGTAACTGATGCCATGTTCGATGTTAACATCGACAATAAGAGGCTCAGTAGTCACAAGCGTGGGGTCAATCAAGCTAGCTACCGCTATCTGGTCGTACATAAAAAACGAGCGTTCTGGGTTGCGTTCAAAGCGTTGTCCGAGTGCTTCTTTTAGAAGAGCGGTGAACGGGTTGTCGATGGCTACCAATTCTTCATACCACTCTTTCGTCAAAGCAGATTTGCGCGATACATTGAGCGGCGAAAGCTCGATAGGGATGCCAGAACGCAGTGTGACATAAGCCGCTTCAGGATCGACCCAGAAATTGTATTCCGCATTTGGTGTAATGTTGCCGGCACCATCGGGAAGAGCAGCTATTGCGCCCCCCATGATGATTAGTTGCTTGACGTTTGCCGCAAAATCACGCTCGGCCCGAATGGCTTGAGCTATGTTGGTCAGTGGCCCAATAGCGAGTATGGTGATCTGTTTTGGTTTCTCCATGACCGTTTTCACCATAAAGGAAACAGCAGAGTCATCCCGTGCTGAGATTGTTGGATAACCACCTGTTGGCATTGGCGGCATTTCATCGGAATACCAGTTACCATAATTTTCTCTGGCGAAATCGCTCGCCTCATGCACGAGGGGCATGTTTGCTCCTACATAAACTGGTATATCCGGTTGTTGAGCGATCTCAAGCATCCTAAGCACATCAGAGGTGGCTCGCTCTAAGCTATCGTTGCCGGCCACTGTTGTAATGCCAAGAATTTCAAGCTCGGGCGATTGCAGCGCGAGCATCAGAGCCATGCTGTCATCCTGTGGGGGCATAACGAAGTCAGTGTCGAAAATTACTGGTATGGGTGTTTGCGCTTCAGCGAGGATGTGCCCAAAGAGAACCAAAAGTAGAGCAATTCGTTGCATCACCAATACGGTCATAGATACTCCTGGGTCATTGGACGGCACTGCCTTATCTTCCGAAAGGTTTTATCGACCTTAGTTGAACTCTTCAAATTGTGCTAGCTTAAGTCTCTTAAAAACTCAGAGCAACGTTAAAAACTAACTATGATAAAAAAGTTCAGCAAGACAGTTATTCTAGGACTGGGACTTTGCTCGGCAGTTGCTGGAGCACAGACCGTCCCATCGTCTAATGCAGCTTTTGATGGGCTGAAAATCACGCTGTGCGGCACTTCCTCGCCGTTACCAGCGCCAGGTCGAGCACAGGCTTGCGTCGCTGTTGAAACACCGGATCACCTTTATGTTGTAGATGCCGGCTCTGGCTCATCAGCTACAGCCCAGCTGAACGGTGTTCCTTTAAGCAAAATGCGTGGCATTCTGGTAACTCACTATCATTCTGATCATATATCCGATATCGGCGATTTCAATCTTTATTCATGGGTGGCAGGCAGACCTGCACCATTGCAAATTATTGGACCGGAGGGTGTTGACCGGATTGTCGAGGGTCTCAACATCACTTACGAACTGGATAGAGGCTACCGGGTAGCTCATCATGGCGAAGACATACTTAACCCCGAGCTTGGTGTTTTACACTCCCGCACAATAGAAGAAGGCATCATCGAGAATAAAGATGGATTGCGAATTACTGCGTTCGAAGTTTCTCATCCACCGATCAAACCAGCTTATGGTTATCGCTTGGATTACGGGGGTCGCTCCGTTGTGATCAGTGGAGATAGCTTAGTTACCGATAAAATAGTTGAATTATCTGATGGTGCGGATGTTGTCCTTCATGACGCGATGGCTTTGCAACTTGTGCAAGGTGCAGAATCTTTAGCACGCAGGTCCGGTAACAACCGACTTGCAATCGTGCTACACGATATACAGGACTATCATGCAACTACAGCCGATCTTGCGCGCCTGAAGGCTGAGGCGGATATTGGGCTTTTAGCGCTATACCATCTTGTACCTGCGCCAAGAAATGCTATGGCAATTTCGGCATTTAATGGTGGTTTACCAGAGGGCGCTCTCATTACCGAAGATGGCATGGTGATCTCCTTGCCCGCAAATTCGAATGAGATCACGGTTGATTGAGATTTAGATTGGGAGAATTTGCAAAACTGCAAAGATTGCCGGGATACGCAGATTTTGGCGGTGCCGACGGACACAAAGAAGCCAAAACTGACGCACCAAAAACTGCTTAATCACGGAAGTTTGTCTGCTTTTCAGTTATCGAATTCTCTGTTACGGGCCCTGAAGTGTCTTGAAGGTTCGCAGAGTTTTGTCGGACAGGTTTCTTTTGTTTTATAGAGCTTTGTAGGAACTCTAGCGGGTATACAGAGGACTAGCGCGAGGGTGAAAGGCGTTTGTGCGGAAGCTTTTTTGCTCTCAGATATTTATCTGGATGCAATGTCCCTAAGATGTTGAGCTAATCCTTGGTGCATGACCCCAAATTAGTTTCGATTCCCACACCAAATCCCCCCCACAGGTTAGTTCTGACATAGGTGAAAGTTCGCGTTTGGATATCGATAAACAGTTGTACTCCACTTGTTGTTCTATTTAAAAGGTTTTTATCTTCCTCACAGAATATTTTAGGTTGGCCGGATACATCAGACGTTTCTATGCATGAACCGCCATACAGACCCGTATTTGCTCCCCTTTTTCTGAAGCCCTTCTCTGTGTCTATGATAAAGCCCCCCTCACTCTCCTGCGCAAACTTTGTCTCTTGATCAAGAACAGCCCAGTGGGTTGTCTGACAAAACCAAATATCCGCACGAGCCCCAAAGGGAGGGTAAAGTAGCGCGATTGTGATTACTAGTTTGTTTAACTTATTCAATACCAAGGCCTTTATGGATATCTATCGGTGATTTTGACCCTTTAAACTTCTCGCCGTCGCTATGACAAAAGGATAAGAGATCAAGGCTTACATTTAATTTACTCGATGGCCCCATTTTTGGAGCGTGAGGAATTAGCTCTTCCTCACATCAGCATGTTGGGCCTTCACAGCTTCACTATTAAACCGTCAGTTTGCGTTGGTCATAAGAAATAAAAGCAGAAAGTTTTCGAATGTATCAGCAACACCAGGAACGAACATCATGGCAATTACGGTGACTATAGAGCCGGCACCGCAGAGGATTAAGTAATTTCTACGAGACATTTATGGTTTCTCCTTTGCTTATCGGGGCCTTAGCTCAAAAACCCACGTGTTGCCAGATTCAAAACTGGTTCTGATGTTTCGGATGACTGTCTCCGATGCGGGCGCTGGTGCTCCGCCATATTTTGTAGCTAGCTTAGCGGCGACTCCATTCAACGCATCGCCCTCCTCAATTCTAACCAGCCTTCTTGGGTAGCGAATACCATTGACGCGCAATACGCCTTCATTATTCCCCGCATCAGCCTCGAAGGCCCATTCTTTCCACATACGGCCGAGAAGAGAACGCATGTAGCCTGATACCACATAAATCTTGCCCTCACTTTCGATAATATAGATCCGCCGAGAAGCCATGGGATCATTTAATTGTAGATCGACGGTGTAGATTTCATCGGTAAAACTCCAGTTCGGCTCAGGGCCAATGTGCAGTTCTCCGGACGTCATCTCTCCTCCTGGGAATAGAATGGAGGGGCCGTCGGCGTTGGTGTACTGAAATCGTAAAGTGACAAGTGCCATTACGAAAATGAGAACGATGAAGCCAACTACCTGGCCCAATACTTTTACAGTTTTCAATTTCTCTGCCTCAATTGTGGTATCTTTTTAATCTGCCTACCGTGGTCCGTTAAACGCCAAAGAGAAAAACAGACTATTGGTAAAGAGTTTATTTGTGCCAAAAAAGTAAGCCCTAAAGTTTGGGTTATCAGCAAATAGAATCACGCTACCTCGCGCGCGCCTCTCCGCAAGGGCCATTGCCTTACCCGCAAGCGTTTTCTGGTTTTCACTTGACGCAAAGCCGGAGAGAAGCGCATCTTTTGGTATTTCGATTAGTGTTGCCCATGGATTCTTGGGTGGATCAAAGGCAATCAGGGTATTGCGCAGACTGGCTATTTCACGATTTTCGATACCAAATCCAATTGGATGGGTGATATCGAGATCACCCGCAAAGATCGCGCCTCCAATGATGTCGTTCGCCTCGATGCCGTTCTTGTCAGCGTAATCAAAACGCTCATTTGTTGAGCCATCTTCGGAGCGGCTGTCTCCTGTATCTGGATATAGTAGGTAGTCGTATGCCCAGCTTGCGCCCTGCCGAATGCCGACCAAGGTGCCGCCGTTGCGCACCCAATTATCGATTTTACCTTTTACCGGTTCGAGATCACTATGATTTCCGCCGACAAGAACCAAGTGGGTGTAGTCATTGATGTCGAGGTCACTGATTTCACTCTTGTTGACCATGTATACGGGCATGTTCATGCGTGCATCCAGGTGATGCCAAACTTCACCGGCATCGTACGAAGCGACTCCTTCGCCAACAAGCAAGAGAACTTTCGGCAAGGGAATGTTGGCGAAATTGCGGCTGCCAAGATCCATGCCTATTTGAGGTGTACGCCCGGAGTCAACCGGGTGTACTTCAATTCCATCCTCTTTTGCAATCAAACCCATTAGTGCATGAATCTCATTATCCGCCAGGTCTCCGCCTTGCCATCCCAGTGGCACTAGGATAGCGCCGGCTGGCAGTCTAATTACTTCGCCATTGCTGGAAATGGTAATTGGCTGAGTTGCTACTTTTGGAAGAATACCCGCGTCGAGCAGCCGATAAAGGGCTCTGGGTGCATAGTAATTAGACCAATCGAATAAATAGGCGTAAGACGCGGCAGCCGGTGCTGGGGCAGCTGGAAATTCAGCGTCGATTTTTTCACCTAACACATTGCCGCGAAGCTCTCTCGCTGACAGCGGAGAGAAATCGAAATCGAATGCTAGAGGTAATGTCCAGCCCGACACGTCGTAGAAGGTTTCATCCTCGAACTCAGTATTCAATTCGAACAGCGCCTTGATCATACGGTATTGCGCTTGTTCTGTGACTACTATGTACGAGTTCTCTGCTGGATAGAGCGTGCCATCAATGTCGACATCCTCCGCAAGCCTGTTAACGTCGATCTGGTGTCGATTCAATATATCGATTGCATGGTAGGCACGGGCAGCATCACCTGGTGACGAGAAAACGTAAGCTTTGATATCGTCCTCTGATGCCAGCTTGGTCGTCTCTCTGGAAAACTCTCGTTGGTATTGCAGTAACTCGTCTTTCATTTCCAGTCCGGCTCGGATCATTTCTAGGGAAGTTCTGTACTGCGTTCGAATGTTGTCCTGAAAAGAGAGTACACCATTGGGTGTATCGATTAAGCCCAAAGAGCTCGCTTGTTCAAACAGCATGCCCATACTGGCGTGCATGTGCGGGTAGGTTGATCCTTTACCTATGTAGTAATTATCAAAGCCTTCTTCATGGAAATAAAGCCTCTGTTCACCGTCCAACCATGAGCGAGGCCGATCCGAAACCTGATCCAACAATTCCATGGAACGTCCAGGAATATAGGGAAAAGTCCTTTCAGGTACACCGGGGTGGAAATAGTAGGTGCTGGCCGAGCCCATTTCGTGGTAGTCGACCGTAATGTTGGGTCGCCATTCATGGAATTTAGATACCCAGCCCCTGGGCTCAGGGTGTTGCACCATTAGCCATTGTCTGTTTAGATCAAACCAATAGTGATTTGTTCGCCCTCCAGGCCAAAAAGTATTGTGCAGTCTGTGTTCTGGATCCGAAACGGGAACGTAACCCCCATTCATATGATTCCACGCTGACATGCGGCTGCTACCATCAGGGTTGAACACGGCGATGAGAATGATAACGCTGTTTTTCAATGTTTCTTCTATCGATGGTCCTTGCGCAGCGGCCAGATGATAGGCCACTGCCATAGAGGAATCAGTTGAACTGACTTCGGCGCCGTGTACACCATAATTCAACCAGGTTACTACCGGCATGCTTTCGTTAACTTCCTGACCGCTGTCTGGATCGCTCAGTGCAACATGGGCATCTTTTATTTCATCTATGCGCGCATGGTTCTCTGGGCTGGTAATGGTCAAACCAAGAATTGGGCGCCCTTCGTGAGTACGAGCGATATCTTCAACGGTAACGCGCGGCGAGACCTCTGCAATTGTCCGCATGTAAGTAACAAGCAAGTCGTTCCTGGCGATGCGATGCCCAAGTGGATGGCCAATCACGGTTTCCGGTCTTGGGATATTGGGGTCGTATGATATACCGTCCAAAAATAAAGGAGCGGCTCTTTCCACTTGCTGGGCATTTACGCTGAGGGTAAATAATGCACAAACCGTCGCACCAATGGCGCCGAAGGGACTCTTCATGGCTTCCTCCAACATGAATACGAGGAAGAGAATAAATTAGTAGTGA
>MDTD01139419.1_pt1 | contig 20119 bp, 18 predicted proteins | sample 811221 | NCBI WGS metagenome assembly MDTD01 (sample SAMN05326646, study PRJNA326480) | marine metagenome | isolation source: seawater | place: Pacific Ocean: South West | collected 2011
AGTGCATGTTTGGTTGTGGAAAACTCAATATACACTCTATTGGCAGGCGTTTCGAACTTTTTCTGCCTTTTTTATCGATTGCTATACGCTTGTTTTGGGACTAAAGCTTTTCAGAATGGCCTCGAGATCCCCCCAGGCTGATGGTGCTTCAGCGTTATTTGCCGCAAGAAAATGCGCAAATGCCCCATCGTAATCTCCATCATGGTCAAGGGCTCGGCCCATAGCGTAATTCAACGCTGCCCGATCTCCGCCGGTTAAACCGGGTCCGTCCAGCATCCGGCGGATCAGGCTCCGGTCAGATTCCGCCAGGGCATCGGTCCGGATGGTTGAGAGGCTGATATAGGCAAAAGCCACTGCCGCCTGTCGGGCCAGCAGGGTTCGGCAGTGGACTTCCGCCTCCTCAAGCCGTCCGTTTGAAATAAACATTTCAATCAATTGTCTGCGGACCTCAGGCGCACCGGAAGTTTGTTCAAGGGCGGTGCCAAGGTGATATTCGGCCGCCTCGTCCCTTCCCGCCATATGCAAGGTACGGCCGAGCAGGCACCGGGTTTCCAGCGCCTCAGGGTCTTTTGCCAACAAGTTTTCCGCGTTTCTGATGAAACCCTCCACGGCGGGGCTGTGATGCCGGATGCCGCTGAAAGGGGCATCAATGGCATAGTACCCCCTTGACAGCCCGTTCAGTATGTCCGGGCGTTCAGCCCCCACCGCCTCTGCCGCATCCAGGTGGACCCGGGCCTTTTCATTCAAGCCGCTCTGTATGAGTAAATTGGCCAGATTGATGCGCAGCACCGGATCACGGGGCACAAGTTTCACCGCTTTACCCTGCATCCGAATCGCTGCCGTTACATCACCCAGGGCATGGGCGCTGAGGGCAGCCATCTGCAATACCTCCGGGTTCTTTTTGTGGCCGGATTTGAGCAACGCCCTGCACACGTCACGCGTCCACACCCGATCACCTGATCGGAACGCCTCCCGTGCAGCATCCAGATTGGGACCGGGCTTTTTTTTCGACATAGAATTCAACCTTCATTAAGAATCAGAATATATTTTGGATCAATACCCCATATGGCACCAGTAACAGGTTGGCATAAACCGGGTCAAGATTAAATTGAGAGCGCCTCACTGTCCTCCCCCGGGTGACGATAAAACGCCCGGGCAATACGGCAAGGCCCGATTTTTCAAAAGCATTCCGATTTACCCTTGCGAGCCCCGGCATTACACGATATAAACCATTATTTATAATGGTCTTATCCGGCAGGAATCAGCGGTTCTGTTCAACAAGGTTCATCTAAAAATTCCGCTTTTTGAAATAACTGCCTCAATTAAGTGATGGGTCAAACCGTCCTTGTCTCTGTCTCTCGCTGAACCGGACGATTGATGTCTAAAAATTATAGTTTCTGTATCAATATCGACTTTCAATAAAGGAGCCCCCAAATGGAGACACCTGCCCTCGAGTTTGTTGACGAGTTATACACTCAGGATGAACACAAGCGGATGGTATCTGAATTTCAGGAAAAAGGGTACGTGGTCCTGCCGGACGTCCTGAAGCGGGAAACCGTGGACCCGTTCCGGGAACAACTGGACCAATTGGTTTTTGACACCGGGAGGGGCTGGACCATCCCCCATGACAGCCCCCACTACATCCACGCCACCTATGCGCCACGGGCCAGGCAGCTTCTGCAGGATACCCTTTCCCACTCCCAGGCAAAGCCCAGGCCCTGTTTGCACACCACCATCGTTGTTATCCAGAAAGACGGGGATGCCAGTTATATTCCCGACTGGCACAAGGACAGAGAACCGGATGGAATGGCGGGAAAAGAGTACCACTATCCTCTGGATGTTTTTCTGGGGTTTTATTTCGAGGATATCACGGATGAACACGGCCCCACCCTGGTGATGCCGGGATCCCATCGTGACAATACCATGCTGCCCACCAACAAAGCCCTGCCGGTGGATACCATTTACTGTCGAAAACAGGATGCCCTGCTCATTGACCAGAGGACCTGGCATCGGGGGACGGCAAGAACGGTGGAAGGGACACGGTATTTATTCGTTTACGGCATATACGCCATGCCGTTTTTCTATGCCACAGTCGCCCATATGCCCATTGCCCAGCAACGGGCCTGGATCAACGCGTCTTCACCCGGCGATATATTGTTTTACGGCGGCCCGTTTGCACCACCTGACAGACAAACCCTTGAAGAACTGGGCCATGCGCTGGATGAAAAGGAAAAAGCCGGCGGACCCGTCTTCATGTATCGCAGATCAATGTATTGATGTGTAGAAATCCACAGAAGGAGGAAATGATGGTATATCAGATTGAACTGGCAGATGCGGATGAGGTCGGGGATCTCGGGGTTCTTCATCTCAAACGCCTGTGGTCAAAGAGCAGACTCGGTTTGAGAGGCAGGCTGCCCGACGCCCTGAAGGACAAGGAATGGACCCGGGATATGATGGTGATAGACGGACTGGCCCTCCCCCTGGAGCATACCATGAGGGTGCTCCACCAGGATGCGTCCACCTTTGATGCCTTCGAAGACTGGATACTGAAATCGAACGGCGGCCACATTGACCAGTGGCGTATCGATCGCATCAATGCCAACGTCAGGAACGAGCCCTATAGTCATGAAGTAAACAATTTTCTGTCAGACATTGACAATCATGCCCCGGTCCTCAGCGAGGAGGATCTGGCCTTTTTCCATGAAAACGGCTATGTAAAGGCCAAAGGGGCTGTGCCGAAGGAAACCTGCCGGGCTGCGGCAAAGGCCATCTGGGATTTCATGGGCATGGATGCCCATGATCCGGAGTCATGGTATCAGGGCCAGGCGTCTATCATGGTGCCCCTGTTCGACCATCCGGCCATGTGGGCGGCCAGGAAATCACCTGGTATCCATAAGGCCTTCTCACAGGCCTGGGGCACCTCCGATCTATGGATGAGCGTTGACAAAGCCGCCCTGAACCCGCCGGAACGGCACGACTGGCATTTCCCGGGTCCAAGCCTCCATTGGGACACCAGTTTGATTCCCCCCGTGAAGTTCGGTATGCAGGGCATTCTCTGTCTCACGGATACCACCGCGGACCAGGGGGCATTCACCACGGTGCCGGGTTTCCATAAAAAAATTGACCGCTGGCTGAAGGAACTGCCGCCGGACGCGAATCCCCGTGAGCAGGATCTTCTGAGCCTGGGGGCGAAATCCATTCCCGGCGAGGTCGGGGATTTGATTATCTGGCAGAACGCAATGCCCCACGGAGCCAGCCCCAACCGTGCCCAAAGCCCCAGGATCGTCATGTTCATCGATATGTATCCGGAGCAGAGGGAATTTTACGCGTCATGGAAATAGGATTAAACGTAATGGCTGAAAGTTGAAACAACACCTGTCTCACCCCCGACTATTAACCAGGAGAAGATCATGGAAAAGCCTGCATTGGAATTTATTGAAGAGCCATACTCCCAAAACGAAGTCAAGGATATGATGGCGGAATTCAGGGACAAAGGATATGTGATTTTACCGGATGTGCTGAAACGGGAAACCGTGGACCCGTTCCGTGAACAGCTTGAGAATTCCCTGATAAACAGGGGAATGGGGTACACCATCCCCCATGAATCCCCCCACTACATTCACTGCACCTACGCCCCCCGGGGCAGGCAGGTACTGCCCGACGCCCTTTCCCATTCCCAGGCAAAACCCAAACCCTGTCTGCATACCACCATCGTTGTGATCCAGAAAGACGGCGATGCCAGTTATATCCCGGAATGGCACAAGGACAGGGAACCCGACGGGATGCCCGGCAATGACTACCACTATCCCATGGACGTCTTTTTAGCCTTCTACTTTGAAGATATCACGGACGAACACGGCCCCACCCTGGTGATGCCCGGTTCCCACCGGGATGTGTCCATGACCCCCTTCTGCGAAGAACTCCCGGTTGACACCATTTACTGCCGGAAACAGGACGCCCTGCTCATTGACCAGAGGACCTGGCACCGGGGCACCCCCCGGACGGCGGAAGGCACCCGTTTTCTCATCGTATACGGCATTTATGCCCTGCCCTTTTATTACGGACACCAGGCACACATGCCGGTCTCCCAGCGGAACGCCTGGATACACGCCACCAATTCAAATGACCGGGTATTTTTCGGCGGCCCGTTCGCTCCCCCGGACAGGCAGGCCTGGAATGAAATCGGAAAAGAGCTGGATGAAAAAGAGAAATCCGATGCCCCCCTGGTGACCTACGCCAGGTCAAACTATTGATTTGAAAATACCGGGTGGGCGGTTCAGGTCAAAAAGGGAGCATACGGCGATTTGACCAAAGGCGCAAGATTCTGTATGACAGTTACCGGCAACCGTTTTCCCAAAATACGGAGCCGTAATAAAAAACGCTACACCCCCACCGGGAAGTGTACCAGGGAAAAAGTATTCCCCCAACAGGAATGAACGCCTTGAACCAATTGAACGAATGGACCAGCCGGGGACGCCGTTTTCTGAAAAAAACCCTGCAGGAACAGGTGATTTACATCGAAGCCGGCATGGGTTTGGGTATCAGCCGGCTGTGCATCATCTTTCTGCCTTTCCGATGGATTGCGCCGCGAATAGGAAGGCATATGGCTGAATTCCGGGATGCCCCGCATCCCGGTGACATCCCAAGCATCCGGCTGATCGGGCGTGCGGTGAACACCATGAGCCGGCTTTTGCCATGGGAATGCAAATGCCTTGCCCAGGCACTCACGGCCAAAGCAATGCTGAACCGCCGCAACATCGGGTCCACCCTTTGCCTGGGGGTGGCAAAATCTGAGGACAGGTCCATAAAGGCCCATGCATGGGTGAAGACCGGCAGCATTGTTGTCACGGGGGAGGCAGGCATGTCATCGTATACGATTGTGTCCACGTTTTCCTGAAAACGGATCCCGGCACGGATTCCAAAACAACGGCCGGCACGGGGACCTGGCTGCTCCGGTTAATTTTCTTATTTTTCAAACAGGAGGACCACCTTTATGAAACATCTATCAAAAGATCAAATTGCTGAATTCGACGCCCAGGGGTTTCTGCTGCTGCGCCAATGGATCCCGACGGATTTTGTCGCCGGGGTGCGCAAATCAGCCGACACCGCCATGGATCTTGCCATAAAAAATGCAGCGGCCGGTAAAAGCAATACCGATATCTGCGTCAGCTTTAAAAACAATGAGCCCTTTATCAGCGCAGTCATTCATCCTCACAGGTATATGTATCCCATGTCCCTGGCGCTTCTGGGGTCCCCCTGGGTGCTCGGGATTGCGGAATCCCTCTGCGGGGCGGGGAGCATGACCACATACAAATCCCTGGTGGTGAAAAACCGGGGGAGCGGCGAAGATTTCACCTGGCACCAGGACATGGTGCATGACCGGACATCCCGGATCATCAACATCAGTGTGTTTCTCTCCGAGGCGTCATCCACCGACGACGGTTTACAGGTGGTTCCCCAAACCCACTTTGAGCGCCAGGACATGCCCCGGGCTAAAATCGATGCCGAGGAGCGGTCCATCTGCCTGGGTGCCGTCCCCGGCGACGTGACGGTTCACGACGTGATGACGGTGCATGGTTCAAGGGCATTGACCCAGCGGGAACGCCGTATGGTCTTCACCGCTGAATTCAGGGGGCTGGATCACCTGAAGGCCAACGAAAAGATCTCCCGGGACTGGATAAAGGCGAGAAAAGCACTTCAGACCCTGGAGCGGCATCTCTATGAACAGGTGTCAACAGATCCCGGGGCCGGTTCAGATGGCGTGCCAGAAAATGATCTGAACCTTATTGAAAACTTCTGCAGGCAGAGGTGCGCCATCGAGCCCGGCAATTACGACAGCGGAATTGCTGGAGAATTCCAGGTACCGGCACCGGCCTATGCGGGATGAGGCATGATAAAAAACTGGCGGGCTGCCGGTACCTGTGGCCCGCAGCAGGCGCCATGCTTTTCCCTTGCATCCCCCGGGAAAAAGCAATAAGGTCAGGGCGTCATGACGAACATATCCCTTAAAATACTGCTTGACTATACCCGGGCGTTTATCGGATTCAACCCCGGGAAGATCGCACAACTCATCCTGGTATCCCTGCTCAACGCATGTACCCAGGGGATTGGTTTTTTTATGCTTATCCCGCTGCTTCAGCTCTTTGGCATCGGTGATGATACCCCCGGCAGTGCATCATCCCATTTCATCGGTCAATGGCTGGCAGGCCTTTTCCATGTCCTGAACATCCCGGTGTCACTCCTGTCGGTTCTGACGGCATTCTTTCTTCTGATGGTCACGGCGGCACTGCTGAAATACCGGCAGGCCGTCCTGGCCCAGTATGCTCTTAGAACCTATACGAGCCATTTACAAACCCGGTTGTTTAACGCCTTTGTCCATGCGGAAATCGGGTTTGCACAAGACAGAAAAGCGTCCCGGATTACCCAGGTGGTCAGCCATGACATACCGGTGGTGGGCAACGGCAGTTATTTCTTTCTCCAACTCCTGTCCAACCTGGCCATGGCCGGATGTTTTGTCTTCTGGGCCGCCTGCATCTCAGCCCGATTAACCGGCCTGGCCCTGGGAACGGCCGTCCTGGCCTTCTTTTTGTACCGGTCTTATTTTTCAAAAGCCTTTGATACCGGCCGGCTCATCCGCCAGGCCGGGGCCGGAATGTTTTCACTGCTGGCAGACCACCTTGCCGGTATAAAAATCGCAAAAAGCTATGGGGCGGAATCCCGGGAATACGAAAGGTTCAGGAAGACCGTTGATGAGATCTCAATCCGGCACGTTGAACTGATCCAGAGAAGTGCACGCATGCATCTGGGATCCCAACTATTGTCCAGTCTGGTGCTCTGCTTTATCCTCTACTACGCCTTGAATATCCTGGGGCTCTCCCTGGTGGAAGCGGGCATTGCCGTACTGATCTTTTCCCGGCTGGTGCCTCTGTTTTCCATGTTCCAGACCCAGTTACAGCAACTGACTGCCATGCTGCCGTCATTCGAAGCTACAAAAAAAATGTACATGGCGGCAAGGCAGCATGCAGAAGAATTAAAGGACGCGCCCCTGTCCGCCCCACTCACCTTTGAAAAAGAGATCCGCCTGGAAAATGTGACCTATTCCCGAAAGACAGCGGGTGAAGCAAAGACACATCCCATCAAAAAACTCAATATACGGATCCCCGCCTTCCAGGCAACGGCGGTGTGCGGGGTTTCCGGGGCCGGAAAAACGACCCTGGCGGACCTGGTTGCCGGGTTGCTGACGCCGGAATCCGGAACCATACGGGTGGATGGTATCCCGCTGGACAAAGGAAACCTTAGGGCCTGGCGGACACAGGTGGGCTATGTTCCCCAGGACGTCTTTCTTTTCCACGATACCATCCGGAACAACATTCTCTGGGGAAATCCCCAGGCCAGTGATGACGACATTATGGATGCCCTGGCTCTGGCCGCTGCGGACCGGTTTGTCCAGGGCCTGCCCGACGGCCTGGACACGGTGATAAAAGACCGTGGCACCCGTCTGTCCGGCGGAGAGCGCCAGCGCATCGCCTTGGCAAGGACCCTGGTGAGGCATCCCCGGTTGCTTATTCTGGACGAGGCCACAAGTTCCCTTGACCGGGAAAACGAGTCTGTGATTTTCAACTCACTGGCCGGGCTTAAAAACCGGATGACCATTTTCTTTATCAGCCACGGCCGGGACACACTCACCCATGCAGACCAGATAATCCAAATGCAAATCCGGTAATACCGCAGGGGAATGCCGGGCAATCACCAGGGTTTTCCGAACCCCAGACATTGGCGGCTTTGAAACATTTCCCTGAAAAAGGCAAGGCCGGTGCGCCTCCGGCTGTCAGCCGACTCGGTATTTTCAGCATCCCGGCACAGTATCTCCATCACCTCTGCCATGGAGATACTGCCGCCCGCAGCCTCAAAACAGGCCGCTTCAACCCGGCTCAGTTTCCTTCGTTTTTTCCAGTAAACCTTATTGATGACCATTGTGCGGGATGCGTCCAACCGCCTCAGAACAGGACCTTGGGTTTCCCATTGGATTTCCCCGAGCATGAGCGGATAGATCTCGTCCAGGCACCCACCCGACATTCGTTGCTCAATGACAGGCAGATCCAGCCGTTCATGGGCAGCCAAAAGAAATGACAACATGCGGGCTGTAAAAATACCGGGGGCAAAATTCCCGAACCTGTCGCGATTTGTCATCAAATGGCCGAAATCACAATTTGCCCTGAAGTCGTTCCGAAATTTGGCGGCCTCATCCGTCTGCATTCCCCGATTGACACTGAATTTTCCATTCTCTTTTTTGACAACCCCCCATTTTTCAGGCCGGCGATCAACGGGTGAGCCCGATGAAATAACGTAATTTGCTGACAATACGCAATCAATATAGGCGGCATTTTCATTCAGAAAAGCAATACTTTTTTCTGCCTCATCACGGGTTTCCCCGGGAAAACCGAAAATAAGGAAACAGAGATTGGCAATCACCCTTTTGCTGCTTATCTGAAGTATACGTCTGGCTGTTTCCAGGCTGATACCTTTATTCATACTGTCCAGAATTTTCTGGGATCCGGACTCCAATCCCCATGAGACAGATGCCACTCCGGCAGCTTTGAGATCATCCATCAGCACCGGATTATCATATCCCCCGGTCAAGCGGGCATAGAGGCGAAAGGTGCAGTCCGACACATTTTCACGCAACAACGCCCTGGAAATTTTATGCATTCTTTTTGGGGGAATCTCTTCGTCATTGATGGTAAAATGCCGGCAGTCATATCTCTCCCGCAGATAGCGTATCATTTCCACGAACCTGTCGACGGAAACGGTTTCGTATCGATCCCTGTAAATGGTGCTGTGGCTGCAGAACGCACATTTCCGCCAGGAGCACCCCCGGGCCGACTGAACCGGCAGAATTCGTTTGGGAGACAGGTATAGATCCAGATCAAACTGGGAAAAGTCCGGAAAAGGAAGGGCATCCAGTTTGTCCAGGGCTGTCATCCTGTTTGCTGTTATACCATTGTCTGATTTATAAACAAGGTTATTGACATGCCTGGGTACCTTGCCGGAGGCAATGGCGTCCAGAAGTTCCGGCAAGGCCCTGTCTCCCATGCCGACGACCAGGTAATCAATATTGAGCTTCTTGAAAATACGCGGGTAGTTGGCCGGTTCTAAAAAGGGGGTCACACTGCCGCCTGCAACGATGGGAACATCTAATGCTCTACGGACTCCATTGATAACGGCTTGGGTTAGCACATCAAGTTGATTCGGAAGTGAAAAGCCGACAGCCAATGGTTTCGTATCCACAATTTTTTGAACACAATTGTCGATGACAGACAGTTTTTTTTGTTTTAAATGCTTAAAATAGTGTATGTACAGATCAGTGGCCCCTTTGAAGACTGTCCAGAATTCATGTAATTTGCGGGCATTCAGGAATGTTCTGGGAGCTTTTTCAAGGCATACCGTATTGTACAGACGACGAAGATCCCGGCAAAACTCGGCGGATTCTTTTTTCCCGACTTTGTTACAGAATTCCGTCAGCTGCGGTGTCAAGACATCCGAAGGCGTCAATTCCGTTGCCAGGTGCCAAAGTTCTTCACTGTTGTCCACAAAGACATCCCTGAAAATACGGGTCTGCCCCTTTACCAGGGTTGTATCTGTTCCGGCGCGGCGGCATGAGGCAATCAGCATTGCGCAGCCCAGATCGGGTCTGTTTGCCGGAAAATCCAAAAACTGTGCTTCTACGATTGTAAGCATAAACGGGTACCTTTCACCGGCGCCCAGCATGGTCGCCATATTCCGAAATCCGGTCGTTGGATTGAAATCAGGGGTTACATAATATATCCCACCACCCCGAACATCTCATGATAAACCAATCTATTCAACTTCGTATTCCCAAATGGCTTTTGGATCCTCTTTCAGGTGCTCATAGATGTCTGAGCAAGGAAATTTAGCGTACCAGGATTTGTATTGGCTTTTAATATGGCTATAATTGAAGCGATAAAGAGACATATCGACATTATCATATGCAGCTTTGAACTGGGAGGGGGTCGGTTTTAATCCGGAAACAGCCGCCACTTTATTCACAAACATCTGAGTATCTTCAATTGCATCCCGATAATTCATCAGATGAATGTTAGAACAAAGTTCGGGACATTTTTTCTGAATGGCGCTGGAAAACTGACGGAAAGTCGTTTCCCAGTTTTTTAAGCTCTGGGTAATGTGAATAAAGAATTCTTTGGTCCCTGATTTTTCCTTCCGGAAAATGGCGTGATGGGATAAAATTTGCTCCAACGGGTGTCGATATGTCAAAAAAAGTATAGGACTTGTTTCTCTTAACCAATGCCAGTGATCACTTTCTTCATTAGAAAATGGCTTTAATAGTATTTTATAGGCAGAATGCCCCAACTGCCCACTGTATTTCCGGCGAATTTCCGGGGTTAATCCCTGATCCCGAATTTCTTGAATATCCAGAAATCCTTTTGGGTTCGCCTCAATGGGTGTATCGGTTTCATGGCTGACCAGCACGGGCTTACCCAGCAAACGTAGTGTCTGAGCCAATAAGGAAGAGCCCGTTCTTGGCCGAAATAATATGATGATCGCATTTCCCGAAGTCATTTTCACAAGTCATCGTTTAATAAGATTTAGAAGTAATTATTTTTGTGATGTGATAAGGGTTATTGGTGATCATGTAGCATAATCATCATATATTGATCAATAGTATTATCATTTATCGAATGCACCAGGGTAATTGGATTTATGGACAAAATCAATTGTCGAAATAACTTTCGTTTCTTAAAACAGAAGTTTCTTGGTCATGTTGTCCATCGGGTGTATTTAGGAACTATACGGAGGCGCGAATATGACTGCCATTGCAGGCATTGTTTCTTTTGATAAAAAACCGGTGGACCCGGGAATTATAGAACGGATGAAAGACACCATGGTGCCCTATGGTAGAGATGCGCAGCACGTATGGTGTGAGCCGGGGGCAGGGTTGGTCAGAACCCTTTGCTGCATTACACCGGAAGACAGCATGGACCAACAGCCGCTCAGGAGCGCAGACGAAAACCTGATGATGGTCTTTGACGGACGTATTGACAACCGGGATGAATTGACTATGCGCCTTGGGATTTCAAACCGGCAGGCCCGGCTCATGGCGGACAGCGCCTTTGTGCTGAAAGCTTTTGAACGGTGGGGAGAAAGAAGTCTCGAATATCTCCTTGGCGATTTTGCCTTTGCCGTCTGGAACCGAAGCGCCTGCAGTCTGTTTCTGGCCAGGGACCCCATGGGCAACCGGCCCCTTTACTGGCACAAAACCAATCACTTTTTTGCCTTCGCCACTCTGTCCAAAGGGCTGTTTGCGGTTCCCGGGATTCCGCGGCAGCTATGCGAGGAGCGGATAGCCGACTACCTGGCGCTGCTCCCCATGAAAGGGCCGGAGAGTTTTTATAAAGACATTTATCGCATCGAACCGGGTCACAGACTCGTGTTGGAAGACGGCCGGGTTCAGACGCACCGGTACCACAGATTTGATCCGGAACACCGGATCATTTTCAAAACCGATGACGACTATGTGGACAACGCCCGGGAACTCCTGCTTCAGGCTGTCAAATGCCGTCTGCGCACCACTGGCAACATTGCCAGCCATCTCAGTTCAGGCCTGGACAGTTCTACGGTCACTGCCTCGGCGGCGCAACTATTACAGAAAAAGGGGAAGCGCCTTCTGGCCTATACTGCAGTACCCCGTAAAGGGTTTACCGGACCGGTTCCCAAAGGCCGGCACGCCGACGAAGGACCGGCGGCATCCGCCCTGGCCGACCGTTTTTCAAACATCGAACACATCCTTTTCCGCCCGGGAAATCGAACACCGGTGGAGAACCTGGAACTAAAGGTGGAGAATTTAGACCGGCCACCGCTCAATCTCTGCAACCAAGTTTGGCTTGAAGGCATTCGGGAAGACGCGGCCCGACGTGGGGCCAAGGTCCTTTTGACCGGAACAATGGGAAATATGACCATTTCCTATGACGGGCGGCCGCGATTGGCAAATCTGCTGAAACGTGGCCAGTGTCTCGAATGGCTCAGGGAGGTTCACAGCATGGTCAGACAAACAGACACACCGCTCAGGGGAGCCGTGGTGTCGTCATTGGGGCCTTTTTTACCGGCTCCCTTCTGGCGGGCCTTTAAAACCTGGAAAAGCCGTGGCTGGACAAACCTTCACGATTACACGGCCATACACCCCGATCTCATCCGCCGCACCAACTTGTATGACCGGGCACGCGATTCCGGCTGGGACCTTAACTACAGACCATGGACTGATGGGTGGCAGATGCGGACGGCGGTGTTATACAGGATGGACCCGGGAGATTTTTTCACCGGCTGCATTGGGGCAAACAATATCGAAATGCGAGATCCCACATCCGATCTGCGTCTGGTCAAATTCTGCCTGGGTATCCCAGAAGACCAGTACTTCAAGAACGGTCGATCCAAATTGCTGCTGCACCGCTTAATGAACCATATCCTGCCTCCGGAAATTCTTCATGCCAAAACCAAGGGCCTGCAGGCCGCAGACTGGTATGAAGGAGAAACGGCTGCCAGGGATGAGATTAAGACCTGGCTGAAACGGCTGGAATCGACATCAGAGGCACCGCGCTATCTTGATTTAAGGCGAATGCGTACCCTTTTGGAAAACTGGCCACTGGACGGCTGGAATCAGGACATCACCATCAAGACATATCGACTATTGCTTTTGCGGGGCTTGTCAGTGGGAGCCTTTATTCACTATGTGGAAGGGTGCAACCGGTGATGGCCAGTTTTTTTGCCTTTATCCAGTCATGCCTGGGGCGCGAACCCCAGTTGGCAAATTTTTAGCTACGGATTAATTTGACTTTACAGATATAATCTTACAGGGTACAGTTCTCAGGAAATCAATATTAAATCAATAAGGTAGAGATCATGCCGAAAATTCAAAGTACCAAAAAACTTGATTCTAATAAACAAATCGTAAATCAATTGAAAAAAAACTGCGATGAGCCGGGTGACGGGATGCTACCAGGCTGGACCCCGCCCACACGAACGAAGTTGGAAACCAGAGATACAGAGCAGCAAGGAAATGGAGCAGTAGACAATCATTTTTGGTCATAATAAAGTCCTCAGCGAACAAACTATTGAACAATCAAAATACTCGGTTCCCCGCTACACCGACTCATATATTAGATAAGTTTCGGAATGATTTGTAAACTTGCCGTTCTCGCACCACAATACAATGTTTGCCTCTCTATCTTGCTGAAGCTTGGGGACAAAATCGCTTCCAAGGTTTAATTGTCGGCGAACCCGGCAGGTCTCATCCGGTATGCGATAATCAGTTGCCGGATTTCACGATTTGAATGGTATCGTCGGAGGCGAGATCGTTTAAGAAGGCAAGGACATCTTTTTCACACTGCTCTTTTTCAACGTCGTAACGCGCCGTCATAGCCTTGCATATTTCCGATACGGATATGGGCTTTTCCAGCAGCCGCCAAATTTCACTGCCGATGGCATCCAGCCCGGAATAGGTACCCTGCTCTATGCTCATCATGACGACTTCACCCTCGACTTTGGTGCTCACGACTTCGGTGGAGCAGACGACGGTGGTTTCCAGATCAACAAGTTTCTGTTTTTCCATTTTTTATCTCCTGATTTTCTATTTCTTAGTGTATGCCCCCAGATATCTCACTGCGGCGCGATCTCAGAGAATGTATTGGCCGGTCTTTTGCGCACCTCCGGCAAAAACCGGTCTAATTCATCGGGCCTCAGCCCCCCGGGAACCAAATGATGCCGCCCATGATTACCAATGCCTTTCGATCAAATCCATGAGTCGTTGAAGCCGAAACCCGTTTCGAGGCCGTTTCACCTTGTAGACCGGGGCTTGAGCTGCAACCACCGAGCACTGCTGGAAATGAATCTGCCTGTTCCCCTGCCCTTCCAGAAACTGGGTACGGTAGGTATGTTTAAGGAAGGGCTCAATCTTATCCATGCCTGCGAGTTTTTCTATTTCAAACCGACCAGTACAGTTGCTCTGAAGAAGGAAAACCGATCTGATGATAGCCGGCTCAGCGTTTCTATGATCAAAAGGGACAAAGTATTTTTTAAAATCATTTTCCAGCCGAACCCGTCTGAGCCCTTCACGGCGCTTATCCAGTTTCTTGAGCACATCGGCCCCGAGTTTGAGCAGGGGGAACCCCGGAGCAACGGCGGCACTTTTTCCTCCATCAATGGTGACTGCGCAGACATCATCGGCCATGATGGAGTACCCTCTATCCTGGAACCTTGCAACCATAGTGGATTTACCAATCCCGGACCGTCCCATGAACAGCACCGCCCCCCCGTCCAACCGAACAGCACCGGCATGAAGCGGAAGTATGTTTCGCTGATGGAGGAGCGCCCCCATGGCAGAGCCCATTAAAAAGAGCAGCACTTCCTCATCCGTGGCCCCGGCCTCCCGCTGAACAATGATATAACGGCCTTCGGTAACATAATACCCTGCGATGCCGCCCACCCGCAGCAGGAATGCGCCAGGTCCTACCTCACACTGGAGTCCGGTGACTCTGGCATTTGGAATTCGTTTCGGCAGCCGGCCATATCGGATGAAGATATCTGGCCTCCCTTCCACCGGCAGCATATCCGGAAAAGAGATTTCAGATGCAATGCTCAACCCGAAAGCGCAATAAACCGGCCGTTGAACCGGCAGCGATTCAGAGTTATTCATTCATAATCTCCAGACCTCTATTGTTTTAATGTGGCGCCCCCCTTCAACAGCCAAAATCCGCCGGTCTGCATTCTCGCGGTCAGTCCAATGAGCTCTCAAAGCAATTCCTTGAATGCACGGCAATTCATCCGGGTCCTAAGCCCGGTTCTCCATTCAAACAAGCGGTACACCTTCCATTGAACTCAAATTCCCCTCCTGGGTTGCCTGCGAATCCAGCTTTTAGAAAAGCACCGTAAAGAGCTCTTTGCTGTTCCAGCCTTTTTCCGTTATTTTCAGATAGGAATCCTGCTTCTCAATATCCCCGTCAGACAGCCATCTGTTCAAACGTTTGAGAAAATTATATTTTTCCGTGATCTGTATAAATTCAGTTCTGCATTTGATTTTCACCCCATTGAACTCCCGGTTGATAAACGTGGCAGAGGTGCTTTTATTGATCAGATCCAGTAGATCAGTATCTGTTCTCTGGTTAAACCAGGGGAGAGAGAGGCCCTGGCTGAGTAACAGTTGCGCCCGGATAAGCTGAATAAACGCCCCAGCCTTTTTCCCGTCAGTCTCTTCCGGCACCGTATAAAAATCCGGGTTGAAGTCCATATGGATGTATTCTTCAATATCTTTTGTGGTTGTTTCATATTTGTATTGGAAGGCACCGGCCCCAAAGGAAATAAAGGGTAACGCGTAATTAATAGTCATTAAATGGCCTATATTCTCTTTACCGAGTTTGCAGAAAAGTTGTCCGCAGTAATGCATATATCCTTTATCCATAAGTATCCCGCGTATAATGCGGAATGCGTCAAACCGTTTTTGAGGGCAAAGCTGATCAAGGTTCTGCTTTATTTTTTCATCCGGTAATCCCCGTTGAGGGGGTTTCCACAGATATGTATCCACATGGTCAGGGGAGTACGCTAACAATTTGGTAATATCCGTTTCAATATGCTCAAGCGCCTGTACGGGATGCCCGTACAACATATCAAAATTAATATTGTCAAATCCCAAATCCCGGAGTTCCCCGAATTTGTCACCAAAACCGGATAAAGAGCCGCTACGGTTAAAATGCGACAAATTTTTTTCGTTAAACGATTGAACACCAATACTTATCCGATTGAATCCCGCAGTCTTCAGTGCCTGAAATTTATTCCGGTCCAATTCATATGGCGTTGTTTCAACGGTGATGATCTCAGGTGTGCTTCCACCTTCACAATAGGCGCTCTTGACGGAATTCAACAGTTCGATCAAATGCCGTGCATCTAATGTGCTCGGGGTACCGCCACCGAAATGAATGACCTTCAATGCCACATTGGGTTTTTCTTGACCCATCTGGCTCCGCATAGCAATTTCCCTTTGCAGAGCCTTCACATATGCGGACTGCAGGGGAAGGCAATCCCGGTCATTCAACCGATATAATTTATCGTATCGTCCCGCATACCAGCAGAAAGAGCAGACGGACCGACAGAAAGGAATCTGGATATACGCCCTGCCGATAGTCTTGTTGGACGGAGCCCCCTCCTCAAATAATCTGGTGTATAAATCCATGTTCAGTCCTGCTGAGCCCCCCTTTAGGAGAAGGATATTCGGTATTGTTTTTCTCTTCTGATATAAAATCACCCGAATTTAAATATTGTCAATACTTATTCACCCTTGAAGTAACCCGTCTAATCCAATGAAGAACCGAATATCGTATCGGGCATATCCGTCCAGGTTTGTCCACCATGCCGGGCAAAGGAAAACCCGCTACCGGTATGGCACCGGCAGCGGGTGGATTACACAAGGAAAAATGGGTGTCAGTTCCGGCTGGGGTACTGGCCGTCCAGAGCAATGCAGTAACGCACCGCAAGATAAGGTTGCATATTGTTATGGGGTTGAGACAGGCCCACCGTTGACACCTGGTTCCAGTTGAGTTCCGTCTTATTGGTGTGATTGGCGTTCTGTACATAGGCATTTTTAATTGCCCCCCCCTCCTCCAGACTGGCCGGCACTCTCGTATTTCCAGGTGAACCGCTTTCACCATCAGGCGAGTTTGCAAACAGGCCTTTCCAGGTGTGGTCGTGGGACGGCATCTCATTTTCAGTCAGCGTAATGCTTGGCGCGCCTGAGTTTTGCCCGATGTAGGAAGGTGTGAGTCCAGGCCCATTTCCATAGCCCCTTGGCGCCCGGCCTTTCAGGTTGGGTACCGCCATGGAGACGCGTCCGTCCCCGCCGTAAAGAGTCCCTATCAGGGAAAACAGGGCCTGATTCTGCGATATGGGAAGCAATTGCCCTTCACACCAGGCATATGACTGGGGTGCAAAATGGTAGGGTAATATGTCTATTTCTCCTATAAATGGCCAGGTCGACATGGTCGTTCTCCTTTTATTCTTTTAGTTTCTCGGGGGATATACACCCTGCATGCAGATGATAAAATTAAGGCCCAAAGCCGGCATCATGTTGGAATGCGCATCATCCCCTCCGGCATTTTCCAGATATTCCGTGGGAAAAGGGAAGAGCCTGGAATGCATGGTTCCTGCATCATATTCCGCATAAAGGTCGGCGGGCGTAACGGTGGCAAGGGTCTTGCCACTGTCGGGATTTACCGATGTAGCCGTGCTGCTGCTGACCTGGAGTTCATGCTGATGGGCCGGGATTTCTTCCGGTGTAAGGGTAACCTCTTCCACCCCAAACTTCTGGCCCTGCGGCCTGGGGGTCAAACCAGGACCTGTACCGTCGCCCACAGGGAGCCTGCCCCGGAGGTCCGGAATCCCGAAGGTGCTGCGGCCGTCTCCGCCGTACATGGTGCCCAGAAGGGAGAAAAGGGCGTCGTTGCCGGAAATGGGTAAGATCTGTCCGTGGCAGAACGTCCAGTGAAGCGGTGCGTATGTGCCGGCAAATATCCTGATTTCACCCGTATATGGTTGTGACATTTCGGTCTCCTTTCTCTAATTCCTTGAGGGATAAGTGCCTTGCATGGCAATCATATATTTAATCGCAAGGGATGGCTGCACATTGGTATGGGATAGTCCTGAACCTGTGGAAGGGTCCATGCAGACCGGACTCATCCCGACCATGGTGGTGGGGGAACCGTAAATATTTACCCCGGTGTTATTCCCAAACGGCCATGCATCGGGCCCTATACCGATGAGGGGTTTATCCGCATCCCCTGCGTTTGTATAGGCCGAGTGGGTGTGCTGGGGCAACTCCGCTTCCGTGACGGTCACCCATTCCTGGCCGGCAAAATTGCCCTGCTGTATGCCGGCGGATAGATTTGGATGGATCGGCGTTCTCCCGCGCATGTCCGGCAGGGCGAAATTGGTCGTGCCGTTGCCCCCGAACTGGGTCCCCAGGAGTGAATACAGGGCGGCATTCTGGCTGATGGATTCATACTGGCCCTGGCACAGGGCCCAGTGGAGCGGGGCATAGCTGCCGCCGATCATGGCGATTTCTCCGATAAAAGGTTCTGTCATGGCTTAAGTCCTCCCAAAAGACTCATTATTAAGTAAATACGGCATCATAAAAAATGCCTTTTTCTTTTTCCGATTTGAATGCAGAAATGAAGATTGCCTCTTTTTCCCCGCCTTTAACCGCCATGTCATAGGTGTTGTCGGACAGGTAGGCGTCTTCCGGTCCCACGAAAATCAGGGAAAAGGGTTCTTCCCTTAAATTTTCCACATGGTCCGCCCCTTCAACTTTCGGGAGCGGATTCACCTTTTCAAGTTTCAGGTCCACGGTCTGGCCCTTCTGGAGGGAAACCGTGAACGTCTCCCCGATTTTGCCTTCAAAATCTTTTTTTTCCATCCAATACCTCCTTGCTGTTTTTTATCGTTCCAGCGGCAATCCCCGGGAATGCCGGTTTTGGACAATCCGTTCAATCATGGCCCCGTAATCCTGGCCGGACGGGATGAGCAGCGGAAGATCAATGACCTCGTCAATGCATTTTTTGATATATGCGTTATCCACCACGGCAAGGTCCGGCCATTGTCTCACGGCTTCGTTGTAGATGATGAGTTCCTGGCCCCAGAAATAGATCTGGCTCGCCTTGATGTTGGACTGCATCCGGCGCATCTGGTCCAGGGTCCCGGATTCGGCAAGGGAACGCCAGATATCCGCGTACAGAAAATCCACGGGCAGGTCCGGCTCCCAGTTCAGCGCGTCCCCATGGATAACGCGTATTTTATCGCCCGCCTCAGGTGGGGCCTGGGCGATCACGTCCATTTCAGCCACCAGGTCAATCACCACCGGGTCCAGTTCGATAACCGTTACCTTTTCCACAGCCGGGTTCAGAGCTGAATTGATGGCGCACCAGCCCATGCCCAGCCCCATGATCACGGTGTGGCCGAAGGCGTTGCGGCAGCCCAGTTCCTGGCTTTCGATTTCATGGGCTGAAGGGGACATCCAGGAATCCGGAAGGGTTGTCCCGGATTTACCGTGTTTCAGAAGTACGGCAAGATCCCGGACCATCCACATGCCTGTGTGGTATCCGTGGTCCAGCACCAGTTTTGCCGTCCTGATTTCCCAATCTCCCCACCGGCCGTCCATGTATTTGGGAATATACAGGTCTGTTTCGAAAATCGGATGATCCGGCAGATATGCCGCCGGAGGGACTGCCTGCGCCAGGGGGTCATTTAATGCATTTTCCATAGGCCTCACGATTAAAAATGATATATTTAGATTGTTGCTGATTGACTTGATAAAACAAGAGTGCTCCCAAACGTATTGCCTGTAATCGGCGCCGGTGAAGTACGCCGGAATACCGTTTTTTTCAGGAACAGCCGTTGCATTGCTCTATTGTTCAACCAAATCAAAATGCATGCAAAGCACCGTTCAAAACGGTTCAAATCTATAATATAAATTGTCGTGCGCCACCTATTTGGTGTCGGATGTCGGTTTTACTTTATTTGAATATACTTAAAACCAATCAAAATGAATCTCTTGCAATAGAATACAGGGACCATGAAATACCTGTACTTTTAACTGGTATATGGATAAAAGATAACTATTAGTCTTTATAGAAAAAGTAATTGATATCAAATCATAGGGGTTAGGCTTTGTCAAGGTATTGATACCATTAAAAACTGGTTTGTTTTCAACCTCCGGTATGAAAACAAGGATTTATCCCAGATCTTTAAAGGGTGTTGAAACCGATCTCATTTTCACGGTGTCATGGGTTTCCTGCGGTTTTGAAATTTATTATCCCTGGTTCTGAATGATCAACCTTACCTCTGTGGATCCTGATTTTTTTCCTTTTTGCGGAAGTAAGTCCGTTGCAGGAGACCGCCTTATTCTTCAATCAGGCACAATGATTCGACCGATCAATCGGCTCAGGAAAACACTGTACTGCGTTTCATTTTATCCTGTGGCAGAAAACATCTCCTCTTGTCCATTATTCTTTTTTGCCACCTTGCGCCTGGTGCCTGCCATTTCTAA
>MDTD01024709.1_pt1 | contig 20116 bp, 12 predicted proteins | sample 811221 | NCBI WGS metagenome assembly MDTD01 (sample SAMN05326646, study PRJNA326480) | marine metagenome | isolation source: seawater | place: Pacific Ocean: South West | collected 2011
TGTTTAAGTTTTCAAGTACTTCAAAAATTGATAATTCACCTTTTCCAATTATAGTGGTGAAAAATTTTATAAGTAAGGAACTTTCAAAAAAGTTTAAATCTGAAATTACTCAAACTGATCAATTTGACGACCTTGTAATGAATGGAAGATATAGACTAAATAAAGGATCCAAAAATTTTTATGATTTTCTAATTAAATCAAAACAACTTAAAAAATTTTTTGACACTATAAATACTTATAAATTTTATAAAAAACTTTCGAAAATTTTAGAAACTAATTTTAAAGATAATCAATGGAAAATGAAAAATAAAATAAAGAAATTTTCAAAAGTTAATTATGGTCTCCAAAAAGGAAAAGGTCTGACTAAAAATTTAGAAAAATATAGGTCTAAAGATATACTTAATCTTGATATCGATTTTTCATCTTCTGAAAAAGGTTACTTTAGAACTCCTCATAGAGACAGAGATACTCGAATTATAAATTTTTTACTCTATTTAAATGACGTAAAAAAGAAAGATGGTGGTCAGTTAGAGATATTTGACATAAAAAACAAAAATAAAAACTTTATCCTAACAAGGTTCCCAGAAAAAAATATGTTAAAAAAAATTAAAAATTTGCCTCCTGTTGCATCTACATTTATATTCTTTAAATCAACACCAAATTCATATCATGGGGTATCTAGATTTAAATCTTCAAAGAATAAAAGAGTTTTTCTTTATGGAAGTTTTTCACTTAATAATAAAGTTATTTGGAAAAAAAATTAGTTTAATTTAACGACTCTTCAAAATCTTTATACTTGTATGCATCAAGTATACCTTCTTTGGTTAGATTAAAAATTTTGATCTTTTGCTTTTTCAACTCTCTTGAAATCGCGTGCCATTGTCTAATTCCTCTTGACGCATTAATCATATCATTAGCGAACAACAAAGAATTGTGTTTTTTATAATCTGGGTCTGTTCCGTCCCAATGACTGTCTTGATTACACATTAGTTTTGAAATTCCATTTCCCTCAACTCCTAAAATATTAATATCTTTTGAACCTAAATAAATTGTTAATGTAATTGCGCATTCAATTACAGTTGATCCTGATGAAATTGATTTAGTTAAGTCAAAAGAATACTGTGAATTAAAAAGAGAAACTGGATGAAATTTAACCCAATAGATTTGTTGATGATTTCTGTATTTTGAAAATTTATCTAAATTATACCAATCGGCATTTAAAAAGATTTTAACACTGCTACTTTTTTTAAAAATTTCCTCTACATAATCAATTGGCCATATCCCCATTGCAAGTTTGGGATCAATGAATAAATGAAATTTAGGTGATAATTTTTCGTAATCTTTAAGTTTAAAAGATCTGTTTACCATAATAACATTTTTACCCTTTAGTTTTAGTAAATCATAATTATTAATTGAAGGGCCTAAACCAACTATAAAAAATTTTTGATTTATGTATTTGTTTAAGAGTTCTTTGTTTTTATTTAAAAATTGATAATCATTAAATATATAATATTGAAGAATAAATTTGCATTTGCGATAAATTAATAATAATTCATTTATAATATCATCTATAAAAAAAATTAAATTACTTCTTCTACTGCGCCCATTATTTACTTTCATATTCATTAATTATTTCAGTCTAAAAGTTTGAATATTGAACTTTTCATCAAATTTTCATAGGTTGTATCTGTCAAAGATGTTAAATTAAGTTTCGACTTATAAAAGTTAAAAATATTTTGATTTTCATTGAATAAACTATAATCATTTATTTGATTATTTTTTTCAAATCCGTCAAAGCCAACTAGATAAATGTTTTTGGCTTTAATTTCTTTTGCTGCTGCTAAAGAAATTGCTAAAGGTGAATTATTGATTTTTTTATCTATTTCATTATTCTTAAGTTTGAAAAAATTACTTACTTTTTTTGGTAAAATTGTTTTATCATCAATTATATTGTTTATTAAAAAATTTTTTTTAGTTAAGAGAGATTTTTTTATTTTTGTAATTTCATTTCCAGTTATACATATAATTGATTTATTTCTAATATTATTGAAATATCTTAGGTTTCTACTGCTAGAAAATATGATAAAAATTTTAGGATTGTGCTTCAAATATTCTACTATGTAATTAATCTTTTCCCTTACACTATCTCCTCCACCAATGATTAAAATATCTTTTTTTGTTTTAATGTTTAGAGTTTTATTCACTTTAGGAACTACTTTATCTTTTTTGTATAAATAAGTGATTATATCAGTCATATCGTATCTTTTTGATTTAATTAATTGCATTGCTTCAGATTGTGGAGATTGTGTTGATCCTGAAATCATATAGGGTAAGCTAGTCCCCCATTTTTCTTTTACCTTCATTTTTTCAAATTGGTCAACAACAGAGCCAATATTTTTAAAATTTTTTATTTTAAGAGTTCTCTTTTTTAAAACTAGGTACGTGAATAATAATTCTGTTTTAAGATTTCCAGCACCGCGTCCCATTCCTGTAAAAGTACTATCTATATAATCAATTTTATTTTGCATAGCCTCTATAGTATTAGAAAGCGCTAATTCAAGATTATTATGTGCATGAAAACCAATTTTTATTTTATGATCTAAAGATTTTATTTTTTTTACAATTTTCGTAACATCTCCTGAAACTAGAGTTCCATAAGAGTCAACAATATACACTATGTCAAAGTATTTTTTAAGATTGATTATTGGAACAATAATATTTTGATTGTTTAGAATTAAGTGTGAATACATTAAATTTACCGCAACATAAAAACCCAGATTTTTCGTAACTTTTAAAAATTCACCAAGATTTTTTGATTTATTTGGATTTACTGCAAATCTTATAATATCAACTATTCCCTTGCATTCCTGTAAATTTTTTTTCAATTCGTTAGGATTTTTCCAATCTTTCGTATCTATCATAATTGATAAATTTTTATTTTTTCCAACTATTTTTTTAATTTTTTTTAAGTTACTTTTTGTAAGATAATAAAATTCACCTAAATATGATTTTTTTTTTACATTACCTCTATAACCAACCTCAATTGCGTCAATTGGTAGAACTTTAACTAACTTTAAATATTCTTCAACTAGTTTACTTTCAAAATCCCAATTTGTGTAATATCCACCGTCTCTAAGAGTGCAATCTAAAAATTTCATAAAATTTAAATTTTTGTAAAAATATTTTTTATCTCTTCGTTGATATCAATATCTGAGTTTGAAACTTTTTTCTTTTTAATTTCTTTAGGTTTTTTCTCAGTGAAAGTAGTTTCAACAATATTAGTATTCGCTATAGAGTTTGTTAAATCTTGAATTTTTTTTGAAATATTTCCTTTTTCTACTTCAATATTTGTAAGTTGGTTTTTCATTATATCATATCTCTTTTTGGACTCTGACAACTCGTGACTTAATCTCAAATTTTCATCCTGATGAAACACAAGGTTTTCTCGTAATCGTTTTAATTCATTTTCACTTACTTTATTATTATTTGTGCTTCTTAATTTAATAAGTTCTGCGTGCATTTCTTTATTATTTTCTATTAATTTTTTTTCGCTAGCCCTTAAAGATGATAGTTCATACTGTAAGTTAGTATTCATTTTTTCTAATTGACTATTTTCATTCTTATTTAGATCGACTACTTCTCTATTTTTTAATGAATTTATTTCATATTGAAGACTTCTTTTATTTCTTAAAAGTTCCTCTTCATTAATAGATAAAACTGAAATTTCATCTTTAAATTTATTATTGTTTTCAATTAATTTTTGTTTGTCGTCAATTAATACATCTAAATTTTTTTCAATATCAATTTTTTCTTCTTGTAATTTTTCTTTATCTTTATTTAATAGATTTATTTGTTTTTGATATTTTTCATTTAAATCGATAAGTATTGATTTATTCTTAGTCAATAAACTAATTTCTTTTTGCATTTTTTGATTATTTTGTAACAAAATGTTTTTATTTTGATCAATCAGATCAAATTCACTCTTCAGTTTTTTCAGCTCAGAATTTAATAAATTTTTTGATTTTGTTAAAATTAAAATATTATTTTCCACATTTTTGTTTGAATCTATAAGATTTTTTTCATTTACAATAAATTTATCAATTTGTTCCTGAAGAATTTTTTGGTTATTCAAAAGCTGGTTATTTATATTTTTAATATTATTATTTGAATTTTTTAATTCAGCTATTTGATCTTTTAATTCCAAATTAATTTTTAAAGTTTCTTCTTGCTTTTCATCAGCATTTATCAATTTTTTTTTAAATTCATTAAATTTGAAATTTAGTATTTTCTCATTATTTAATAATGTTGATATTTCTTCTTTAAGTCTTTTGTTAATTTTTAAATTACTTAGATCTCTCTTTCTAAATTCAGTCAAATTTTCTTTTAAAGAATTTATTTCTAATTGGAGATCTAAAATTATTTTTAGAGTATTTTTTCTTATTTTTTTTTTAAGTAAAATGTAAATTTGATCAATTATCCTCTTATTATTTGATATCTCTTTATTTTCTTCAACTGAATAAAAATTCTTTTTATTTGTATTAAATAAATCAATTTTTGAAAATTTTTTAATTTTATCGAAATTTTCTGATGAATTTTTTTTTAACTTTAAGGCTATCGTTTTATCATTGTTAACATCTTTTAAGATCAGTGGATTTTCATGTTTTACCAATTTATTTTTCTGAGAGTGATTTTTTTTAATCTCAGGCTTTTTGAAATTTTGTTTCTCTTTTTTAGATTCTAAAAGAGTATTTGATGCATCAATAATTTCTTTAATTGAAAATATTTTTACCATGATACAACTTTGAGTTTTATCTATTTTTATTGTATTGTCTACATTCTTAATAGGTTAAAATTGACTCTATTATACTGTTTTAATGAAAATTTTCGTTTAATTAGAAATATTAGTCACCTTTATATTTAAATATTACATAGAAAGTTTTTAAAATTATATAAATATCTAAATAAATTGTCCAATTATTGAGATACCATAAATCATGTTCCATTCTTTTTTTCATATTTTCAGGGTTTGGTGTAGCTCCTCTTAAGCCGTTAACTTGTGCCCAACCAGTAAGTCCAGGACTGCATTTATGTCGTTTTAGAAAACTGGAAAATAATTTTGAATACTTAATATCATGTTCTACCATATGAGGTCTAGGCCCTACAATTGACATGTCTCCTTTTAAAACATTTAAAAGTTGAGGTAATTCGTCAATACTTAATTGCCTTATAATAGTTCCACATTTTAATTTTCTTTTGTCCTCTTTGGTCACTTGAACTGTCTTATCAAAAGAGCCTTTTTTTAGAGTTCTTAATTTGAATATTTTAAATCTTCTTCCATCCCATCCGGTTCTGTTTTGTGTAAATAAAATTGGAAAACCATCCTCAATATAAATAAAGATAGTTGAAATTAACAAGATAGGTGATGCTATGATTATAAAAGTTAACGAAAAAATTTTATCTAAAATTATTTTTATTAAAAAATTAATTCCATAAAATCTAGATACTTCATATTTTTTAAATTCAAATTTTCCGTACAAAAGGTCTTCAGTTTCTATTAATTTCTTTGTGTTCAAATTTACAATCAAAATATCTACCGAAAATTTTATAATATTAGATATTAATTTTTCAGTATTACTTTTTTCACTTTCAAGTATCCAGATTTGTCCTAACTCATGATATTCTAGAATAGATCTTATATCTTCTGTAGTTTTGAATAAAGGAATTTTTATTTCATTTCTAATTAATTTTTCGCTAAGACCCTCTAAATTTTGTATTATGCAACATTTAAAAACATTTATTTTTTCTTTCTTATATTTTAAAAATTTTTTTATATCAGAATAATCGCCTACTAGCATAATATTTTTATGAATGATATTATTATTAATCATATATTCATAAATTGAATTTAAAATTAATTTTGCGATAAATAAATTCACAATTAATACAATAAATGAAATGGAAAAACCTTTGTCTAATAAGAAAATTTTATTTTTTGTAAAAAAAAAGGCAAAAATTAAAATAGTTGAAATCAGAATAGTCAATAAATCATCTCTAAGAAAAGATATAAAATTAAAATAGTATTTTTTTTTATTTTGTTTTAAGAAACTAATTGATATATACAAAAAACTTAAGAAAATACTAAATTCATATAAATTAGAGGAACTGTAAATTTCGACATTTCCTAAATCATATATAGTATTTTTTTCAAGTATTGAAAAAAAATAATATGATATAAAAATGACTAAAGTTTTAAAAAAAATTGCAAAGTAAATATAGGCAGAGTCATCATTCTGCATAACTTTTTCAAGTCTAAACATTTAGGAGTTTTTGTTGTTATAATAGTTATAATAATTATAGTAATATGGTGAATAGTTATAATAATATGCATAATAACTATCTTTTGATGTGTCAAGGTCATTTATAATTATTCCGTGAATTTTACTACCAACGTTTTGAATTTTCTTAATAGATGACATAAAAGTAACTGTTCTTGTAGACTCAGATCTAATCAAGAATAAGTTATAATCAGATGCTTGAGCTAGAATAAGTGTATCCGATACAGGTTGTACAGGAGGAGAGTCGATAATTACGTAGTCATATTCCAGTTTTAAAACATCTAAAAACTTTTTTATTTGATCTTTATTAACAATGTCTGACATATCAAATCTTTTTTCTCCTGATGTAATAATATCTAAATTTGTGCCTGGGACTTTAAAGATTGTTTCTTTTAATTGTGAGGTGCCAGATATAATTTCACCTAAACCTAAAATTTCCTTATCAAACTGATAAAAACTGTTTAAAACAGAAGGTCTTCTTATGTCAGCCTCAATAAATAGCACCTTATTTGTTTTTTCTAATGAAAGAGCTAAATTAAATGCATAAGTGGTCTTTCCCTCAGACGGATTGCTTGAAGTGATCATATAACTTGAATTTTTTTTAAATTTCGATTCAATTATCGCTCTTGAAGATCTAATAGACTCTGAAAAATTTGACTCACTATCTTCTAAAAACATTTGTAAAATATGATAACCCCTTTTTAATTTTGATACTTTCGGTAAAACACCAACTTGCGATATATCTAAAGAGTCGATTGCTTCTGGACTCTTCACTACCGACATATTTAATTCTCTATAAAAGACTAAACCATAAAAACATGCAAAGGATAAAATTAAACTTATCATAAAATTTCTTAGTGGTTGTGGAGAAAATGGACTTATTGGTAAATTTGGAGTTTCAATAATTTTTAATTTAGAAACTTGTAAGTTTTGTGCTTCGTTAGTTTCTTTAACTCTTTGTAAAAAGCTTTCATAAAGTTTTTTACTACTCTCTACTTCTCTAGAAAATTTCATCATTCCAGACTCTTTCTCTTCGATATCCCTCAGTTCATCAGTAGCTTTTTTTAATTCATCTTCTGATAAATTTATAAAATTGTCTAAATTACTTAATTCAAATGCTTTTTGTTCAATACTTATATTTATTTCTTTTTTTAATTGCTCGTTTAAATTTTTATCTAAATCATAAGCTTTTACTAATTTTGGATGAGCGTCTGTATAAATTAAAGATAAAGATTGAATTTGACTTTCGTTAGCTGACAAATTTTTCTTTATGTCTAATATTTCTTCGCTTGATCTTAAATCCTCTATTGCTAATAAAGCATCTATATCACCATCTGCTACTTTTACAGAAAGCAAGTCATTTTGTTTTGTTTGAAAATTAGTTTTAGCCTCAATAATTCTTTTAGATATAGATTCAATCTCTTTTATTTTTAGTTCTTTAACACCACCTGTATCAACTAAATTGTTTTCTTTTTTATAATCAGCTAATTTTTTTTCAGCTTGATCAATTTGTTTGACCAATTCTTTTAATCTAGAGGTAATTTTTGTGTTTGCATAGTTTGTAATTTGAATTTTTGAATCAACTTCATATCTTTGATAAGATTCTATAATACTTTTAAGTGCTAATTGGGAAATTTTAGGATCATTAGAAACAAAAGACAACTTAAGCACATCGCTACGAGGTATATTATTTACATTAAAATTTCTTCTTAAAGAATTTTTAATATAATCTTTATTAATATTTTCTTTTTTTTTTAAAATTCTTTTTAAAAATGATTTTTCAACATTTGTATATAGTCTCTCAAATTCAAGTTTCTTTTTTTTATCTTCTACAATATATTCTAAAACTTCGTCACTTTTTAAAATAGCAATTTGATTGTTAACTCTATTAGTTTGACTATCAATTGAATAAACTTCTTCTATATTTACTATTTTATTCTCTTCAGGTGAAATCACAATAGTCGCTTCGCTTAAGTATTTTTTTTCTAAGTTATAGGAAAAAAGTAGAATTATAAGTGAAACTAGCAATGTTAAAAATAATAGGTTTCTAAAGTTTTTTTTTGCTATAAGTATAAAAAATCTTAGATCGCCTATATCAAAGAAATATATTAGTCCATAAAGTTTTTTTAACATCGTTTAAAGCTTTCAAATCAAATAATTTCTTTTACAGTAAATACAAATAAATTTTAAGTGTAATTTTTAACTGTAAAAAAATTGGCGTTTTTTAATGATTTTTAAAAGAATAAATTGTGGAATTTAAATAATTTATATATTAATTAAAACTAATTACTTTAATTTAATATTTCAACATAAAATGAGAATTTATTTAATTATTATTATTTCTTTATTTTTAACTAACTGTGTTCAACTTCCTGGAATAAATAAAGCTCCTAAAGAGAAAAAAATGACATATAATTTATCAGGCGAATATTCTATAAAGGATGTTGAAATAAAAATTATTAATTTAAATAAGTCAACTGATAATGAAATTCAATTTTATAATGAACGTAAAGTTCAAACACTAGATTATAAGATTAATAAGTTTTCAAGTATTTATGATTACAAATATAATTATGTCCTTGGTGCATCAGATCAAATAAAAATTGATTTAACAGATACTGATGATATCGATAACGTATATATAATTGATCAAAGTGGAATGATTGATCTTCCTTTTATCGGAAAAGTCAAAATTAATGATTTATCACTCAACGAAGCTGAAACTACTTTAAAATCAGTAATAGGAAAATTTTATAAAAACCCTGACTTGCAAATAAATATAGAAAAATATAACAGTAGTAAAGTTTACATTGTTGGAGCAGTTAAAAATCAGTTAACTTTAAACTTAGATGAAGAGCCCATAAGATTAATTGAGGCGGCAATTGAGGCTGATTTTAATCCTACTTCAGAAAGTAAATTATTTGGAACCAAAGGAATTTTACGACGAGATAACAAAGTATATAAAATAAATCTCGAAAACGCTTTCAAAGGCACAGATGATAAAGAAAATTTTTTCCTAAAAAAAAATGATGTAATATTTATAGACACAAATTCAGATGCTATACACGTATTTGGAGAGATAAAAAAACCAGGAATTTATTATCCTAACCTTGACTACTCATTAACAGAACTAATTTCAACTAGTAGTTTAAATCAGCTAACAGCTAATTCAAAACAAATTTATGTTATTAGGGAAAATTTTAAAAAGTTTTTATCTGTAGATGTTTTTCAACTAGATATAAATAATCCTATTAATCTAATAGCAGGGAGAAAATTTTTATTACATCCTAAGGATATTGTTTTTATTCCTCCAACAAGAATAGTTAAATGGAATAGAATTATAAGTTTACTTTTACCACAGACAGATTTGTTTAATTCCTATAATCCTATTATTCAAGATGGTGTAAAAGGAGGAGCTAACGCAAATGTTACTGAAAATTAGAGTTTTTTTTTCTAAGTAAATTTGTAGTAAAAAGTGAAATAAATATTATTTGTATTAATGGTATGTGAAGTGAAAAATCAAAAAAAGATATTATTAATAATGAGATAAAAAGTAGGATGAAGTTTTTGTTGTAATTAGTTTTTGTCGTAAAAAAATTATAAAAAATTGATAAAAATATTAAAGAACCTATTAAACCAAATTCACCAAAAAATTCAAAAAAATCTGAATGTGCGTGGTCTGCAAATAGCGTTGTAGAGTTTAAATAGTATAATTCAAATATTGATCTAAATCCTCCAGGCCCATAACCAAAAAATAAAAAGTCTTTTATTTGGTTAATAGAAAAAAGGATTATTTCACCTCTTGAAATAATTATATTTGAATTATCGGTAAGTAATTGTTCTTTTAAGAATAAAAATCTATCAAATATTCGAGTACTTCCAAAAAATATTCCAACTATCACTACATCAAATATAATAATAAACATTAGTATATAATTAAAAAAGTTTTTTTTTTTTGAGGAAGAAAGATAGTTCATCATTAAATAATACAATACACAAACTATCATTAAAAAGTTACCTAGTTTTGAAAAACTACAAATAATACCGATCGTAATAAAAACAGTGAATATTCTAACGTAAATTTTGTTAAAAAATTTTTTTTGATTACTAGTTTTTATAAAATCTACATTTTTCATGTACTCTAAAGAGGAAATTAAACAAGTAAGTAGGAATACCGAAAATACTGTTCTATTAAAGAAAAAGCCAGTTGCAGAAAGTTGGTAATAACTATTTTTGATAATAAATATATCCTGATTTCCATTGAAATATAATACAACTGCTACAAAGGCGTGAAAAGCTCCAAGACAACTTAAAAAATAGCATAATCTATAAAAATGATTTTCATTATAAAATATCATCTTAAGAATTAATACAATAATAAATATAGATAAATAATTAATAATTTGAAAATAACTATTTGAGGGATTGAAACTTATTGGGTGGTAACTTTCAATTCCCTCTAATTTACTTAGTAACAAAAATTTTTTTTTAGAAAATACTTCAAGGAATTCTAAAGGAAGAGGTAATATCTGAAAAATTAAATATATTATAAAAATAAGAAAAAAAATTAGTTGTTTTTTGTTATGATCAATAAAATAAATCAAATGTCTTTTATAATTTTTATCTCGAATACAAAATAAAAATAATAAGATAACAAAAATACAATTTACTTGAATATAAATATTTGTATTACCAGCATTAAAAATACTGCAAAAAAATAAAATAAAAAAAAACAAAAACTGGGTAAATTTATTTTTTGAGATTTTCATAGATTAATTTGGTGAAACATTGTTTTTAAATACTTCTTCAAAGTCCTCTAGAGAAATTGATTCTTCATTTTCAATTTTATCTTCGATCTGCTCAACTAATTCCTCTGTATCTTCTTTCGTTTCTAGAACTTCAATGATTTTGTTGGGGTCCTCTTTTATAACTTCTTCAATAGTTTCATTAACAATATTATTGTTTTCCTCATTTTCATTTGCTTCATTTACTACACTTTCTAATATTTCTGAAGTTAGATTGCCCTCACTCTGGTTTATAATTTCTACTATCGACTCGCTATCTTCATTTTTCACAGCTTCATCAATTGCGTCATCTACTATTTCTGAAATAATATTTTTATTTTCATTAGACTTTTCTGAAATTTCATTAATCACTTCATTAAAATTTTCTTTTTCTTTTAAATTGTTTAGAATGTTAAGCGAAATATCTGTATCAGTTTCTGTGTTATTTATTTCTTCTAAAAGCTCGCTTGCAGTATCAGTATCAGTATTTACTATAACATCTGCAATTAAATCAGAATAATCTATTTGTTCTTCTTGAGATAAACTGCCCTCATCTTGATTTACAGCTGCATCTATTGCGCTTTCGATTAGATCTTTTTTATTTTCTTCACTGATAATTTCAATTTTTTCTGGTTCGGTGTCTACTATTGCTTTTAGAACTTTTGCTGATAAAGTTTCTTTATCGTTTTCCTGTGCAGCTTCATTTACTTCTTCAACAACTTTGTTAGCGAGATTATCATTCACAACTGAAACAATATTTGCAATTAATTGACTATCTTCTTCTGTATTCTCTGCTTTATTGACAGCGTTTTCAGCAAGCAAATCAATTTGTTCTTGGTTATTTTCTGATAAAATGTTTAACTTCTCATTATCTTTTACTGAAATTCCAGATATCACTTTTAAAGATAAATTTGTATCTGTCTCAATTTCATTAACTTCATTAATGATTTGCTCTGCAGTCTCGTTGTCTGATTTAACAATTATTTCTGCGACCAAATCAGTCAAGTCTTCTGTATCACTTAAGTTGGTGCCTTCTTGTTGTTCTTTTGTAGCCTCAATTGTTTGCTCTATAATTGTTTCTTTAATTTCTGCATTAATTTTTTCAATTTTATCTGGTTTGTTATCTACAATTGCTTTTAATACTTTTGCTGAAAGCGATTGTTTTTCATCAACAGATGTTTCACTAACATCTTCAACAACTTTATTTAAAAGATCATCGTTAACAACTGCGACTACATCTGCAATTTTTTGACTATCTTCAGTCGTGTTTTCAGCATTTTGGACAGCATCCTTTGCTAATTTTTCTATTTCTTCTTGTATATTGTCAGATAAATCGTTCAATTTATTCTCGTCTTTTTGGGATACTCCTGAGATTATATCTAAAGATAAACTTGAATCAGTCTCAGTTTCATTTACCTCTTCAATTAATTTAGATGCTGTTTCCTTGTCTGATTTTACGATGATTTCAGCAACAATATCTGTAATATTATCCTCCTCTGCAAGATTACCTTCTTGCTGATCTTTAGCTGACTCGACAGTTTGCTCTATAATCGTTTCCTTTATATTTTCTTCGATTACATTAATTTTACTTGGTTCAGTATCAACAATTGCTTTTAATACTTTTGCTGATAGAGTTTGTTTTTCTTCAGTTGAAATCTTGCTGACTTCTTCAACTACTTTATTAACAAGATCATCACTAGCAGCAGAAACCACCTTAGCGATCAATTCGCTATCCTCTTTAGTATTTTTTGCGTTTTGTATTGCATTTTCAGTCAATTCGTCCACTTGTGTACTATTGTTTTGAATAAGTGCATCTAGCTTATTTTCGTCTTTTTCTGATATTCCTGATATGACTTTTAATGATAGATTAGATATTGTTTCAATTTCATTTACTTCATCTATAATTTTTGCTGCAGTTTCTGTATCTGTATTAATGATTATATCTGAAACTATATCGGTCATATTATCCTCTTCCTGTATTCCAATTCCTTCCTCTTGATTTTTGGCTGACTCAATAGTTTGTTCAATCATTTTATCTTTAATCTGTTCATTAATTACATCAATTTTACTAGGTTCAGTATCTACAATAGCTTTTAATACTTTAGCAGATAATGTTTGTTTTTCTTCAGTTGAAATGTTGCTGACCTCTTCAACCATTATATTTAGTAACTCATCGTTAACTACAGAAACTACATTTGCAATTTTTTGGCTGTCCTCTGAAGTATTTTCAGCATTTAAAACAGCTTGCTCAGTTAAAATTTCAATTTGTTCTTTGTTATTTTTTGAGAGATCATTTAGTTTTTGTGTATCTTTCTCCGATATATCTGAAATTATTATTAAAGATAAATTACTCTCTGTTTTCGTATTATTAACTTCTTCAATGATTTTAGCTGCCGTTTCTGTATCTGTATTAACAATTATATCTGAAACGATAGCAGTTAAATTTTCATCTTCTTGTATTCCTATTCCCTCTTCTTGATTTTTAGCAGATACAATTGTTTGTTCAATTAATATATCTTTTACATCATCATTGATGATATTAATTTTTGTAGGTTCAGTATCAACAATTGCCTTTAATACTTTTGCTGATAAAGTTTGTTTTTCATCTGTTGAGATTTTACTTACCTCTTCAACCATTATGTTTACTAAATCATCATTTACAACAGAAACCACTTTAGCGATTAATTCACTATCCTTTTGTGTATTCTCTGCATTTTGAACGGCTTGTTCTGTTAGCTTTTGTATTTGTTCCTCTAAATTATCAGATAGGTCATTCAATTTATTTTCATCTTTTTCTGATATAGTTGAAATCACCTCTAAAGATAAATTAGTATCTGTAACAACATCATTAATTTCTTCTATTACTTTTGCCGCTGTATTTGAGTCTGTTTTTATAATAATTTCTGAAACAGCATCTGTTAAATTTTCCTCTTCAATAAGATTTCCCTCTTGTTGGTCTTTAGTTGCTTCAATTGCTTTCTCAATTAAAGAATCTTTTAAATCCTCATTAATAATTTCAATTTTTTCTGGTTGTGTATCTACAATTGCTTTTAATACTTTTACTGATAGAGATTGCTTTTCCGCAACAGCTGCTTTGCTTACTTCTTCAACTACCTTATTTGCTAGTTCATCGCTAGCTACGGAAATAACTTTTGCTATAAGTTCACTATCTGATGACGTATTTTCTGCTTTTTCAACTGCTACCACTGTTAATTTATCAATTTCAGCTTTGTTTGTTTCACTTAAAGATGTTAATTTCTCAGAACTCTTTTCAGAAATTCCTGCTATTACTTTTAGTGAAATATTTGAATTCGTATCAATATTTGAAACTTCCTCAATAATTTTAGAAGCTGTCGTATTATCTGTTTTGACTATAATGTCAGTAACTATCTCTGTTAAATTATCCTCAATAGGTATATCAGTGAGAGATTCATCCTGGACTTTAATTGCCTCAATCGTTTGATTAATAAGAGTATCTTTGATTTTTTCATCGATAATATCAATTTTAGTAGGCTCTGTATCTACAATGGCTTTTAGAACTTTGGCAGATAAATTCTGTTTTTCTTCGATAGAGGTTTTGCTTACTTCCTCAACGACCTTATTTACAATTTCATCGTTTGCAGCAGCAACTACTTTTGCGATTAATTCGACATCTTCATTAGATGTAGAAGCTTTTTGTACTGCATCTATAGTTAATTTTTCCACTTGATCAGAATTTTTTGCTGAAAGTTCCTCTAGTTTTTCTGGATTTTTCTCAGAAAAATTAGCCATTACTTTGAGAGACAAAGTTGATTGTTCATTAGTATTTTTTTCAGTAATATTTGTAATTACTGATGCAATAGTCCCTTCATCAGATTTTGCCATAACCTTACTTAAGATCTCAGCAGATTTTGGTGTTTCTTTTGCAACTATGGTTTCAAACATTTTTTCTTTTACTGCTACTACTTCTTCAGATTCAGAAGAAGTTATAAATATATTTTCTTTATCTGATAAATTATCAACCACATCTTCGATAAGATCATCTTTAACATCTATTATTTTTGTAATTGTTTCTCCGATATTTTTTTCATCAGATTGGTCAAGAACATTTGATAAAAATTCTGTATTATCTGTTTTGCTATTTTCAACTATAAAATCAAGATTAGCTTTCTTTTCAACTTTTATATTTTCTTTGACAACCTCAATGTCGGCACCATCTATAATTCCATCATTATTAGCATCTTCTAATTTTCCTTCCTGAAGTTTTTTTTCTAGTTTTTGATCAAGATCTTGTTCATCAATTTTAGATACTTCAACTAATGTTTGACTTGCATCCTTCAATTCTTTTTTTTCTTCAGAGGTTTGTTCACGTCTTGAAATTTTTCTCTCTTCATTGATCTCAATTACTTGTTCAGAACTACTAAGATTTGTAGTTTGCTCTTCAGATTTTAGAGAAATTTCCCCAACATTTCCAAAACTATCAGCTGCAAGCGCTACCTTAGCATTTCCTCCAGAGGTTATGCCTACTGTTAACCTTGTCCCCCTAACACCTAATTGAATATTAGATACATCTATTAGCATTTCTCCATCTGAAGCTTTAGCTATAGATCCTGACTCAATTAATATCTCTCCTTTATTTGTTTTTCCTTTAAATTTTTTTCTAATCTCCGAGTTTTCAAATTCACTTATGCTTAGAGAACTTAATTCTTTAATGATAACTGTTGTATTATCGTTGAATTGAATTGTAAGTGTTGACTGTTCTGAAACAAATATTTCTTCACCAAGAAATATAGGGTCAAAAACTGATAGTTCTTTTTCATCTCCTTCAGCATTAATTGTGATTGCAGATCCTTTAATGTCAGTAACAGAACCTATTTTTTCATTTGCAAAAACCTTAGTAGAAATTACTAAGAAAACAAGTATAATTAAAGTTTTGAAGTTAACTAAAAAATAACTTTTATGATTATTCATCTAATAAAATATTTTAAATACTTTTTAATAGTAATTTTACTTTATAATTTTTTTTCACTTGTTTTGTTATTTGTACCAAATTACACTATAAAATCTTTCTTTTGGAGTGTCAGTCCCTACAATTATAAGCAAATAATGGGGTTTCCACTATATTTTAAAGATTTATCTCTCAAAAACTCTTCTAACAGAAATTTAATCATTAATTTTTTAGAGCAAAATTATAAAAAAGACATTGTGAGTATTGATTATTGGAATTACAGACTAATTCTCGACAGTTTTTCAAAAAACAAAAATTATAATTATGAGATATCTTATATTAACTTATTACAATTAACAAAAAATAACGAAATTAAACAATTAGATTTAAGAAAATATTTTATTAAAAATTTTACAATTTTTAGAAAAGAAACTAAAGAGTTAATAATTAAACATTTTTAAATCATTTGTAAACCTACACCTGTTTTGGGATAGGTGTATAAATTATAGTTAGCTGTTAATTCTTCTCCAGAATTAATATCTTTTATTGAAACCATAAACATATATTTTGCATCACTTTTTTCATTTAAATTATAAAACATATTTTCTCTGTCATTTTTTCCATCTTTAAGTTTCGTTGTATTGACTTTTGGGTCTACTTGATCTCCAAACTTTAATTTTGGTAATACATCTGACACCATCCTAATTACTGTCGGATCGTTTGAATGATTATAAAATCCACCTAACGGTGTTCTAATATATTTATTTTCAAACTGTTCATCCCTAATATGAGTTACACCGATAAAAGAATTTTTTTTTATTTTTATTGTTGCAAACAAACCTAAACCTTCAATTGGAGAGTTTTTTATAGTCAATCCATCTGGCAAGGGTCTGTACATTTAATTTATTAACTCCCTTGGTGAAACAAAATTGTGTCCAAATGTGTCTGCAACTGCCTTATAGGTAACATTGCCCTTATAGATATTCAAACCTGCTAAAAAATTATCATCTGCAGTTAAAGCTTTTTGATAACCTTCTGATGCAAGTTTTTTTAAGAATGGAAGTGTTGCTTTATTTAAGGCAAGTGTTGATGTTCTTGGTACACCACCTGGCATATTTGCAACGCAATAGTGAACAATATCATCGACAATATAAGTTGGTTCAGCATGAGTAGTAGGTTTACTAGTCTCCACGCAACCACCTTGATCAATTGCTACATCAACTATTACAGATCCTCTTTTCATTGATTTCAACATTTTTTTTGTAATTAATTTAGGTGCTTCTGCCCCAGGAATTAAAACTCCGCCAACCAACAAATCACAATTTGAAATTAATTTTTCTAAATCAGTTTTTTCTGATAGTTTTGGAATAATTTTATTCCCAAATGTTTCTGACAATTGACTTAATCTTTTTTCAGATTTGTCCACAATATAGACTTTTGCTTGAAGTCCTGCAGCTATAATTGCTGCATTTTCACCAACTACTCCACCTCCAAGTATTACTACATTTCCTGGTTCTACTCCTGGTGCTCCCCCTAATAATAATCCTCTACCCTTTTGATTTTTTTCTAAGCAATGTGCACCAGCTTGAACTGACATTCTTCCGGCTACAGCACTCATAGGAGCCAGTAGAGGTAATCTGCCATTTTTATCTGTTACTGTTTCATAGGCTATACAAATTGATTTTGTATCTATTAATCCCTGGGTTAACTCTTTTGCAGCTGCTAAGTGTAAATATGTAAAAATTATTTGATTTTCTTTAATCATCTTTATTTCGCTGCTTAAAGGTTCTTTTACTTTTACTATTATTTCAGCTTCGTTAAAAATGTCCTCAGCTTTTTCAATTATTTTTGCACCAACATTTTTGTATTGAACGTTATCAAAACCTGCTTCAAAACCGCCATTATTTTCAATCATAACTTCGTGTCCATTTAAAATTAATTCCTTCACACTTTCAGGAGTTAGTCCAATTCGATTTTCTTGTGGTTTTATTTCTTTTGGGACGCCAATTTTCATAATGAAAATTAATTTTTTTTACTTTTTGCGTAATTATTTATTCCAGTTCTAAGTTTTTCTATTATTTCATCAATGTGTTTTTTTTCAGAAATAAACATTGGTGCTATTATCAAGCAGTCACCAGTTGCTTTAAAATTTACTCCGGCTTCATAACAGTGTTTAAAACATGTAAATCCTGCTCTTCCTGGTTTCTGATCCATTCTAATATCTATACCACCCATCATTCCGTATCCTCTTATATTTTCTACAACATCAATGTCTTTTAAAGAAAATAGTGCTTCTTGAAAATATGGAGCTAATTTTTTTGCTCTGTTAAAAATATCGTCCTTTTCAAAAATATCTTGTACTGCAAGTCCTGCGGCTACTGAAACTGGTATTCCAGAATAAGTATAACCATGAAATAGTTCTATTGTTCCTTTTGGTGAGCTTTCCATAACTGCATCGTAAATTTCCTCTTTACATGCAACAACACCCATTGGAACAATTCCGTTAGTTGTTGCTTTAGCCATAGTCATCAAATCCGGAGTAACTCCAAATTCTTGAGCTCCAAAAGCCGAGCCCATTCTTCCCCAGCCAGTAATTACTTCATCAAAAATTAATAAAATACCATGTTTGTCACAAATTTCTCTTAGTCTTTGTAAATATCCCTTTGGTGGTACTAGCGTTCCTGTAGAACCTGCAACTGGTTCCACAATACATGCTGCTATATTTTCTGCTCCAAAATTAGTACAAATTCTCTCTAGATCTTCAGCTATTTCAACTCCAGTCTCAGGTTGACCAGATATAAATTTATGTTCAGGTAAATGAGTGTGTCTCATGTGAACAACACCTGGCATTAATACACTTGCAAAAGTTTTAACATTATTAATCATGCCACCAACAGATGTCGCTCCTATATTCATACCGTGATATGCTCTTTCTCTTCCTACAAATCTAAATCTTTGTCCTTCTCCTCTTGCTTTATGATATGCTACGGCAATTTTAATTGCTGTTTCAACGGCTGTAGACCCACAAATTGTATAGAATATTCTATTAAGGTTTCCTGGTGTATGTTTTGATATTCTAGTTGCTAATTCAAATGAACCACCAAAACCTTGTTGAAACGGCTGACAATAGTCTAAAGTATTTAATTGGTTAGTTATAGCTTCAATAATTTCTTGTCTTCCATGTCCCAACGGATTACAAAAAAGGCCTGAACTTGCATCGATCATTGTTTGACCTTGGTGATTTTTTAAATAACAACCTTTGGCTTCTGTAATTAATCTTGGATTTTCTTTAAATTCCTTATTGGATGAAAACGGCATCCAATGTTCGTTTAATGAATTAGGAATTGGACTTTTTGTAGACATAATAGTTAAAAAATTGTTTTAGACTAATTTATTATTGATAACTACAAAATTTTACACAATCTTATGTGCTAAAGTAACACAACCAAGAATTGTATTTTTGAATAATGAACACTGTGTTATGTAATTCTCCATTTACATACACTCAGTAATGAACTTTAATACGAATATTAAATTAATTTAATAGGAGATGATAAATGAAAAGAATACTTAGTTTAATCTTAGGAAGTATCTTGGCTTTAAACCTTTCTATTTCAGTTGCAAATTCTGCAGCTAAAGAAGTTAGAGTCGCTTACTTTCTAGAATGGCCAAGTCCAAATTTAGAGGATATGCAAAAAAAGAGTTTTGCTAAAGCGTTGGGTGTACCAGTCAAGTGGACAAACTTCACAAATGGTGGTGCAATGACTGATGCCATGCTTGCTGGAGATATTGATATATCTTACTCACAAGGTTTAGTACCTTTCATAAATGCAGTGAAATCAAAAGCACCAATTAAGCTTGTTGATATTGCAATGGAATACGGTATGGGTGGAACAACTTGTGTAACTTCTAATGCATCAGGTATTACAAAAGCAAATGCCACCGAGTTAGAGGGAAAAAAAGTAGCTGTACCTCTTGGAACAATGGCTGAATATGTTTTTGATGAGAGTATGAAAGTTGTTGGAGCGGATAGAAAAAAAATGGATATCATTCAAATGGACCCTGAAGAA
>MDTD01097372.1_pt1 | contig 20112 bp, 32 predicted proteins | sample 811221 | NCBI WGS metagenome assembly MDTD01 (sample SAMN05326646, study PRJNA326480) | marine metagenome | isolation source: seawater | place: Pacific Ocean: South West | collected 2011
ATACACATTACTATGATCCAGAAGATTTAGGATTAGGAATTGATGTATTAAAACAAATTGTTGATTCTCGCGATTTTAGAATTGAGTTGAGAAAACAACTACTTGAAGCACCAAGAAAGGCTGAGAATACCCGATATTACTTATCTATGGATGCTGTAACGATTGAAAGGGGTGGAGAGATTGCATTTACCGCTATATTCTCGATTAATGCTGATGAGCCCGATATTATGGCTGGATTGTTTCAGGAGCTTGTAGAGGGTGAAATGGACGATGAAGATAACCTTACGGTAGTGTTCAACAGAGTTTTAGCTCAGTTTGTTAATTCTCGCCAGCCATCGTTTATGCAAACAAATGAAAGCCTCGTAAAAACGTGGAAAGGATTTTTAAACTCATGAGTAAATATTTGCAAGATCCAGAGTATCTTTTTAGTTTATTAACAATTTTGGTTAAGAAAAATGGTGGCAAAATTGTTATTTCAGAAGAAGAACAAAAAAACATATCCAAAGGTGACTTAATAGGAATGTATTATGAGCCGAAAACAAAAAACCTTATAATAAAAGAAGTTGATACCGAAGATATGTTGAAAGCCACAAATATGATTTCTGACAAAATTGATCAACAATATGACAATTAAGGATTCTAACTTTGATACAAAAATTATTATATCTTTATCTGTTAACAGGAAATCCAGAAGGGCCAGTATTGGTTAATGATTATTATGAGATTGCTAGTCAACATTTAAAACAAGAAAGAGAGTGGGCTTCGCCACCACATATTATAGTCTGTAATTCTAGTCGCATAACTAAATCCAGATTAAATACAGCACTAGATTTTTGGAAAAAATTAGGTTACAGCTTTGGCAATGTATATTATGCTAACAAACAAGATTATCAGTGCGCCATGGGAGAACCCTTATTTGGTCAAATAATGATTGATATTCCAAGTAACAATTTTAAATTCAGTGATCACGTAGGCAATACAAAAACATGGTTTTCTGAAGAAGATAAAAGAATTTTAAAAGTTAAAATAGAAATTTTAGAAGGTTGGAATGATTCTTCTAGAATTCTCGAACATGAGTTAGGTCATGCGTTAGGCTGGAATGACGTTAATATTACAGGCCACATTATGAACGGGGTTTGGTCCCGTAGTGGAAATAATGTAAAAGGTTTACAAAAGTAATTTTAATATACTATTTATAAAAGACTTTAGTGTGGATGGGTCTTAATATGAAATTGCCTTTAATGTTTGAGAATAGTAAACTTCCAATTTGGCTTTCTTACATCGCTCCAATTGATGTAGGTGCATTTAGTTTTTTTATCATTGTTGCCTCTAGAGGCGAAATGTCAGATCGAACTAAGCGACACGAAACAATTCATTACAAACAACAATTAGAAATGTTGTTCATTTTTCAATGGATAATGTACGGCTATTTTCATATAAAAGGCTTACTATCTGGACTAAGTGGTAATGAAGCTTATTATTTGAATCCTTTTGAATTAGAAGCCTATGAAAATGATGAAGATGAAAACTATTTAGAAGAAAGAAAGCCCTATGCATGGGTAAAATACTGGTTGAAAAAATGAATATAACTGAAGAAAAACTTAAACAAATGATTATGGAAGAATTAGATAATATTCTTTTAGAAAAATGTTGGCCCGGATACGAGAAAAAAGGCATGAAAAAAATGTTTGGTAAGATGTATCCAAATTGCGTCAAGAAAAAGAAGAAAAAGAAAAAAAATGAAGAGATAGAGCTAGATGAGGCTGACCCGAAGAAGGGTACCGGAAAAAAGCCTAAAGGTTCTGGTCGAAGATTATACACCGACGAGAACCCAAGTGATACCGTATCCGTTAAGTTTTCAACTGTTCAGGATATCAAGGATACTCTTTCGAAAGAATCATTTAAATCAAAATCTCATAAACGACAGTCACAAATAATAAATTTGATTCATCAACGTGCCAGAGCAGCATATAAAAATGCTAAAGACCCTGAAGTCAAAGCACGATTGAAAAAGTCTTTTGATTATGCTAAAAAAAGAAAAGAAGCATCAAAACGTAAAACACAAAGAATGAATAAATCAAAGAAAAAGTAAATGAATGTTCTTTCTATTGATATAGATTATGCTTATAGCCCTAGTATTTCAAACTATGATGAATTTATCGAAGGCGTTAGAATTTCTGATGAAGAACAATCATCAATTTTAAAAAACAACACAATTTTTAAACCTGAGTGTAACCCAGAAAAACTAAATATATTAAAATCAGTTGTCAAAAATAATATTAAAAAGCATGCCCCTGTCATTATTATCGAAAATCATGATGAAATATTAAATTTTCTACCTGATAATATTAAAATGTCAATTTATAATTTTGATCATCATCATGATATTTATTATCCCGGCTGGCATTCGCTTGATAAATTAGACGAAGGAAATTGGGTTTACTTTTTAAAAGACAAAAATGTCACAGAGTACACTTGGTTTAGAAATAGTGATTCGGAAGATATGTTATTTGATTTACCTGAACTTAAATTTAATATTAAACAGGTGTATAATATTAATAATACTTTGCCTATGTTTGATATAACGTTTTTTTGCATATCATCTAGGTGGTCTGGAATCACAGGTAAAGAAAATGTGATGGAGTTAGTAAAACTGATATTATGAGTATAAAAAAATTTATTAAAGAAAATTATCTACATTTTAATGCTGGAGAGCTAAATCGAGCGGTAGAAACACTAGAAAAACAATTAAAGTTTAAAAATAAAATATTTTTAACTTTGTCGGGTGCCATGAGTACTGCCAGAATAGGAAGATTGCTAGCCCCAGCTATTGAAAAAGGATTAATTGGTGCTATATGTTGCACTGGGGCAAATTTAGAAGAAGATGTATTTAATGCTATCGAAGGGCATAGATACAAAAAAGTTTATTGGAGAAGTTTATCCGATGGAGATGAAGAATTTCTTGTTAAATCGGGCTGGAATCGTGTTACTGATACATGTATACCGGAAGATGTAATGCGTCATGTATGGAAAATCTTATTAGAATCTTGGAATTCAGAATTTAAACTCTCCCCCTACGAACATATGCGAAGAGCTTTGAACAAAATTGTAGAAAGCGAAACAGTGACTCCAAGGCTGAACGAATCTTGGGTATGGGCCGCACACAAAGCAGATATTCCCGTGTTTGTACCCGGATGGAGTGACAGCACTACTGGAAATATGTTTACAGCTAGCGTAAAAAAAGGAGAAGTAAAGCACGGATATCATTCAGTAATAAGTGATGCAGAACAATTTGAGTTGCTAGCAAGCTGGTACGAAAATAACACAAGCAATGTATCTAATGGTCCAGCTTTTTTACAAGTTGGGGGTGGAATTGCTGGAGATTGGCCAATATGTGTTGTACCGTCACTGCGACAAGATGAGAATAAAGATGTACCACATTGGGGCTACTTTTGCCAAATTGGTGATGCGCCTGCATCGTATGGTGGATATTCTGGTGCACCACCGAATGAAAAAATTACATGGGATAAGATTTCTAGTCAAACACCTAGATTTGCAATACAATCTGATGCTACAATAGTATTACCGCTTATCCTATCCTATTTACTTGAGTAATGGCTATTAAAGAAGATAAGTTTGAAGATAATGTACCGGGAAAATTCTACGTTGATGAGGCATGTATTTTTTGTAATGTATGTATACAGGCTGCTCCAAACAATTTTGCCATAAGTAATAGTGGCTGTCATGACTATGTATATAAGCAGCCTGAAAATGATGAAGAATTAGATGAGTGTTATGATGCAATGGAACAATGCCCTGTGGAAGCTATAGGAGATGACGGAGAATGAAACTCCTACTTGAAAATTGGCGAGAGTATATCACAGAAGATTGGCGCGCCACATCGTGGGAAAATGATGATGAAAAGGTTACAATCGGAGATGTGCTTGATTATTTAGAAGATGCGGTTGTTGATATTGATGTTTTAGAACTCTCGCAACAATTACCATCTTTGCCAACACAGGGAGCCGAAAGAATTGCTGCAGCAAATTTAGAGTTTCCAATTATCGTTGTCAAGAGCGGTGGCCAATACAAATATGTTCTGGATGGGAATCATCGTCTTCAAAAAGCGATTAATCAAAAGGCTGAGAGTATAAAAGCAAAAATTTTAGATTTAGATAACCCAAAGACACCTGATGTATTTAAAAAAATGTTTGGAGGCGCAGAATGAAACTTTTACTTGAAAATTGGAAAAATTATGTTTTATTAGAAAATATTGAAACGGCAACTCGATTATCAATTTTTGATTTTGATGAAACGATTGCTTTTTCTGAGGGATATATTATTGTTATTAATAAACAAACTGGAGAACAATTTAAAATTTCTTCTCAGGAAGAATACGATAAGCTTAAAAATGATGGAGGGTACGAGTTTGATTTTTCTCCGCTTGATCAAGTTAACAATGCTGTAGAAAATCCAAATATTACTTCTATACTGAGGGATAGATTGTCAGACCCCAACACTCAAGTTATGGTTTTGACGGCAAGGGCTCCGATTTCTATAGATGATATTCACCGAGTTTTACAAACTTTCGACAAACCAATTGAAACTAGAGATATAATAATGATTGGAAATGAAGGTGGTAATAAAGGCGAATACATTAGAGATGTCATCCTTTCAAAATATGACAACATTAAAGAAATAGAGTTTTTTGATGATTCAGACAACAATATTGTTGACGTGAAAGCAGTAAAAAATGAAACATCTGAAAACGGCACCATAGAAAAGTTTGACATTTATAAAGTGTCCGAAGGAATTCCTAAATTAGAAAATTAAATAAACTAGTTACATTGTGGAGGATGAGGCATGCCTGATAACAATGGATGGGATACGTATTCCAAATTAGTTTTACAACAATTAGAAACTTTGTCAGCTGGTATTGAAGCTTTGCGTACTGAATTGCAAGACGTAAAAGGTCAATTAACAGAATTAAAAGCTAAAGAAGATAAAGTTCAAGAACTAAAAGTTTGGAAGGACAAGATGGATGATGTTGCATCTCCGCCACAAATAAAATCTGCTTTGGAGGATATTGAAAACCTTAAAATTTACAAAACAAAAGCGATGACTGCTTTTATGGTTGTACAAGGTATTATGGCCATGGCCTTAGCTTGGTCTAAATTAGGTTGAGGTTTTCATATGGCAAAGAAAAAGTATAGCACTGCTAGAATAAAGCAAATTATAAGACAAATAAACGGTAAGTTTGAAGATGAAGAAGGCACTACAAACGAACTAATAACCTGTGCTATGATTAATGGACAAGGTGATATATGGTGCTGGTCTCCAGAGAAAAGAGAATTCATTAAAGTAAATCGCGGTACTAAAGTTTACATTTTAGATTTTCAAAAAGATGAAAAAAATAGATATATGGTTTATGATGGATTTAATATTTTTGCAATTGAAGACGAGGAAATAACTGAAATAGGATTTAATTAATGCTTTTTACATTTAGTAAATTTTGGCAAGTAATTCTTGCTAATACTGCTGCTTTATTATTTTTAAATTTAGCAGGTTTTGAAATAACTTTAGTTTTGCTGCTTTGTACTATGCTTGTAATGTTAGCTGATTAATAATAAATTACTATTTATTTGATGCTAATGAAAGAAAAAATCAAGTTTGGTGAACTTAAAGCCAAAGAACTAAAAATTGGTGATATTGTATCTTGGTCCAAATGGAACGTAGAAACTGAAAATTGGGACGAGTTTATGGGTGTTTTATTAGATACTCGCAATGAACTTGTAGGCAATCGTCTTGTTTCTATTTCTAAAGTTATGCCATTAAATAACAATATGACTTCTGGCGAATTAGAGTTTTTTACTCTTTCGCTTAAATTGGTTTCACATTCTGGTGACAAAAATAAATAAAGAACGAATAATAAACTACTTATCATGAGGCAATTATAATATGCTTGAAATTATAAAACCATTAGTTTCAGAATTTTTACCTTTTGCACAAAAAAGAATGGGTTTCAAAAAGCCACCTAGAATTTTTTTGAAAAATGATTCAGCGAACGCGAGTAACCCATTAGGCAAAACTGCATACTATGATCCAACAGAAAAATCTGTTACACTTTATGTCACTAATCGGCACCCAAAAGACGTGATGCGGTCCCTATCACATGAATTAGTACATCATACTCAAAATTGTAATGGTGAGTTTGATAAGCCTCATTCTATGGGTGATGGATACGCTCAAAATGATGCGCATTTAAGAGAAATGGAAAGACAAGCATATGAAATAGGAAATTTATGCTTCAGAGATTGGGAAGACGGGATAAAAAATACTACTTATTATGAATCTTTAAACAAAGGAGCGAATTTAAAAATGTCTACTAAAGATTGGAAAAACGGAGAACTTACCCAGCTTTTGTCCGAAGCTTGGGGGTTTAAATTTAATACTCTTCAAGAATTTGAAGAATTTAATGAAGCTGGAGAGGTGCAAACCGAAGGTGACGAAGAAATTGAAGAAGTTGCCGGTGTATCACCTAGAAAGCAAGATAGAAGGTCACCAAAACTTCAAAAGGACCGCCGTGCTGACTCTGACAGAGATGATGATGATAAGGTTGATGAAGGTGATGATCATGACGATGAAGAAAAGATGGAAGAAGGCGGCGCCGCAGCACGCACTGGAAACGAAGACAAGGACGTTGGAAGAGATAGAATGTCTGCAGACCGCGTACACGAAGGCGAAGAGGAAGAAGATTTAGACGAAAGCGTTGATGAAGATCTTGAAGAAGCAGCCAAGCCTGATTACATTGATCTCGATAAAGATGGTGACAAAGAAGAGTCCATGAAGAAGGCTGCAGCCGATGCAAAGAAGAAAAAGAATGAAAATCGCATCAGTGAAGCTAAGGTTCGTGAAATTCTTCAAAAAGCAATTGAATTAGCAAAAACCAGAAAAGAATCTAAGGAATAATACAAATGTCCGACGCACTTAATAGACAGTGGCGGGAATTTGTTATTGAAGAAGCCTTGGCTGACAAGGACATCTTTAGCTATATTCAGGCTCTGGAAGAATACATTAAATATTCAAAGCCTAGAACTTTGACTGAAAAACGCAGATTGTCTGTAGCCAAACAAAACCTTAAGGAAGTTAAGCGTTTTGCTAGAAGAATGGAAAATCAAATTGGAATCCTCCAAGAAAAACTTAATATTTTAGAAGAGTCGATAGGAGACAAGTAATGGGTGGTGCAGCTGGACACATGGATCACCCATTTGATTTGGGTTCTGTTAATACTGGTTCTGATTTACTAGATTTCTTTTTAAAAGCTGAGAAATTTTTAGAAAAGAAGGGAGCTGGCTCAGTCAAAATAGATGGTGTTAATGTATCTTTCAAAGTTGTAGAAATTGAAGGTGTACATCAATTTGCTGTTGACCGCGGTTCCATGAAAGAAATAGATATAAGTGGAATTACTGTGGGTAGAGTAGATCAACGTTTTCCCGAAGGTCACGGTATGCGGCCAGCGATACGAACATTATTGATGATTCTTAATAGATCCATATCAGATGTAAAAAAAGAATTAGTTGAATTAGGAATGTGGGATGATCCTTCTATGTTTTTAAATACCGAATACGTTGCCGGCACAACTAATGTCACTAAGTATGATGAAAATTTTCTAGCAATTCATGGACTAAATCAATTTTATGAAAGAACTGCCAAATCAGGTGCAAGTAAAGGAAATACAAGACCGGGTGCTGAAAGACCACCGGACGTAAAGGCCCCAAGTAAAGAAATATCATATAATCCAAAAGTCATGCAAAATTTAGTCAAAAAACTAAATGAAGTGGCAACAAAATATGGATTTCAAGTTTATGGTTCTGTACCTACTGAGAAAGCCAACGACATAGATTATTCCGAAACATTAAAAAGACCTTTCACAGTAAAAATCTCAGATGATAGAGAAATTACAAAGTCATTAGAAGAATGGCTTTCTGAAGCGAATAATCCACGCTACAAGATTATAAAACTTAAGAACGGTAAAACCACTCACCCACTGCATAAAGAGCTTTATAAGGCAATATTAGACGCTAAAACACCAATAGTAGACTTAATTGAAGATAATGATGCCGAAGCTGCAATATATGGTGCTATATTTATGCATGCCACTAGATTACTAGGAAATGATGTATTAAATGGCCTAACTAGTCCCATGGGTGATGTTGTAAATCACGAAGGGGTTGTTTTAAGGGACGATAAATTATTTGGTACAAAACCAGTCAAAATTACTGGTGAGTTCATTCTTGGAGGTATGGGTTCAGCATTTCAAGCTGACACCTCTATCAACGAAGAAGACGAAGATGAGGATCCAGTAGTTGACAGTGATTTTTCAAATGAAGGCAAAACTTATGCAATTGTACCCGGTGCTTTTAAGCCACCACACATGGGTCATTTAAAGATGGTGCAACAATATATTCAAAAACCCGATGTAGATGAAGTAATTGTTTTGATTTCATCTCCAATGAGAAACCAAAGAAAACTAGAAGACGGCACAATAATTACCCCTGAACACTCTGCCAAAGCTTGGAAGCTTATGTTAGATGAAGCAGGATTAGGTTCGCCAGAAGTTAGAGTTGTAAAGTCAAAACAGCCCTCTCCAATATCTGCTACATATGATTTTATAGGAAATGATGGTCCCTTAGAAAAAGGAGATAGCATAATTCTAGGAGCTAGTGATAAGCCTGATGACAATGGAGTACCTGATTGGCACCGATGGCTGTCTGTAGACCCCACTAAGCATGTTAAACCCGGGGCTAAACTTTTAGATATTCAGAAAAATGCTGTTAAAGCATTTGACAGAGCCAATGGTGAGCCTTTTCGTGCACGCGACATGAGAAAACTAATTACAATGGCACGAACATCTGGTAAGGCAGTGGAAACACTTGAAGAATTTATTGGAGAAGACAACGTATTTGATCTGTTGGCCATATTTGGTATGGGCCCACAAAAAAGAGTACAAGAGATGTCTTCTATGGGCGGTGGCAGTGTCCAAGGGGCGCCGGCACTTGGGGGAGGTCCATTCCGTAGAAAAGACGTCGAGAAAGAAAATGAAAAACAGAAAAAAGCCAGTAAACTTAAAGAAGAAAATATTGATTTAAGTATTGTTGAAGAAGTTATGGGACTATTTACTGAAAGAGGAATATTTGTAAAATGAATTCTGATCAAGAGAAAATCCTTAAAGAAAGTATAAAACAAGCAATTCAGGTTGTCAAGAAGAAAAAGAGTCTGCAAGAAAATAAATTGCGTTCGATTATACGACAGTTTTTGAAGGTTGAACTAAAAAATTTGCAAGAGGCTGCAACGCCCGATAATGATCCGGCGCCTCATAAGTCAACTGGAATTAATGTGTTAGAAGATTTGTTAAAGAAAATTGTTCCAATTTTGGAAGATGATTACAAGCTTTTGACAACTAACGATAACCAAAGAAAATCATTTAGATCGCATATTATAAATGCTGTCATTGGTTCGCTAACTCCTGTTGAAGCCAATAACGATGCTCCTAATATCGATGAAGATATAGAAGAAGACGTCAATATTGATGTTGGCCAAAGTGATGATGATAAATTTATTGATATCAGAACTGATGCTGAAAAATCAGCCGATGAAGAAGATTCTGAAGATGATCCTGTGAAGTCGTTTGGAATTGAAGGTGAAGATGAGACCGGTAGAAATATGGCATATTCTAGCTACAAGAAAATTGAAAGTTCTGTAGTGGATGCATATGATTTACTTTCTAACACTGAAGACCAAGAAATATTCTATGAGTATCTAATAGCTAATTTGAAATTGTATTTTGATAAATTTGAAGGCGAACTAGCTACATCACCAAGTGAGCCTACTAACAAAGCTTATGATTCTGCAGCAAAAGATCAAGGCACTGAAGATACTATAGATTTTGAAATTTAATGACTACTAAAAATAAAAGCATTGCTAGTAAATTAATTAGTGATGGTATTGCTAGTGAAGATTTGTTAGTATTAGTTAATAGTATATCATTAGAAGATATTATAGCACTTAAATTAGAGTTGTCAAGTAAAATTTTACAAAATAGATTTTATGGATTTGACATATGGCGAAATACGAATTATATAGTTAAAGACGCTTTATTGAAATTTGCAATTGCTAACACTAACAGTAAAAAAGATGCTGCTAGATTCTTAAATTTAAATTATTCAGCTTTCTCAAGGCTAATTAAAAAGTTTGAGGTTGACAAGTTTTACGAATAATGTTACAATTAATTAATCATATAATATCCGGCTATACTACTAAAGGTAGCTCCATATCTATCAAGAGCTTCCAAAACAGGGGGTTTGAAAAAAATAAACTGAGATTAGCTGTGGTGAGCAAGAGATCCACTCCGGGTATTTTTTAAAGGAATACAAAATGTTAAAATTTATTATACCAATGTTAATAGCTTCTTGCGGACCAGCAGAACTAAAATCAAATTTAAAAAGTGCTGACACAAATAATAATATTGTAGATACAGAACCGCCAGTGCTTGGAGTTAATGAGCGTGATGATTGTGACCAAAAAGCTTTGGGTTCAAGTGTTTGTAATTTTGTTCTTTTAGATCAAAATGGAGACTACTGGAATCTTTATGATTATCACGGTAAAGTTATAATTTTAGATTTTTCTACAGCATGGTGTTATCCATGTCAAATGGCCGCAGCACATACCCAGTCAGTTCAAGATGATTATGCATCGGACGTTATATTTGTCACTCTTTTAATTCAAGGTGAAACAGGTCTACCTGCTACTGCAGAAGATGTAACAACTTGGGTTGAAACTCATGGAATTACAACAGCACCGGTATTACAAGCCTCTAGAGATTACATAATGGATCCTGCAGGCATAACTGGCTATCTCGTTGGAGGATATCCAACATATGTTTATTTAGACCGCGATTTAACAATTGCAGATGCACACGTGGGTTACTCTGAAGAACATATGAAAAACATTTTAGACGGTTTAATTCAATAATGTGGAAAGTATATAAATGGAATGGTTACTATATTATGGGTGACTTAGTAAGCAAACACTCATCTGAAACTGCAGCACTAAAAGCGGCTAAGAAAAAAATTGATTTCACTCACAAAGAAAAAATTAAAAGAAACAAAGAAGTAATAATTTGGTTAGATGACTTGAAACATGAACCGATTGGTGTTATAATTAAAAAGACTCGGGGGTGATTTAGGTTTCGACAGGGCATTGAAGAAAAATAGTGCAAGCAGGTTAGACACGACCTTAACAGTTCAAATAATTTAGTTGCAAATAACAACTTACACTTCGACGAAGCAGCTCGTTTAGCCGCTTAATCGGGAGGCTGATTAGAGCCTTCTATCCAATCTAATCAAAACAACAGATAAGTTGTAAAAATCAAAAAACTTATCGCAATAGGATGGTAAGCGATATTTTACAGCCATCTATCTTTGTCAGTTTATGATATAGAAACTGAATAAGCTTGTGAATGACTACAATTGGAATTGTTCTGGACGCGGGTTCGACTCCCGCCACCTCCACCATATAAAATTATGAAAAATAAAACTAAAATTTTAAAACAAAAATGGGCTTATACTGTTACCACTCCGCCAATTGATGCATTTGAAGAACTTGATCTTTGGTGTAGAAAAAGAACTAAAAATCAGGATGAAAAGAAAAATTGGAAAAGGAATATTTCATCCGAAACTCAAATCAATAACCTTAGTACTGTATTGACTTGTTTATGCGGGAATCACCCATGGACTGTTGATCCGTTTATATCGAAAAAAGCTTATGATGATGAAACCGGCAGAAACACGACTATAACAATCGCAGGTCCTCCAAGAACTGGCAGTACACTAGTAACATTAGCAATTAATGAAATTTTGTTCTCAGTGGATGATAAGGAACACAAAGTTTTCAAAACACATGAATTGTTTGATAGTCGATGCCCGTTACTTTTTGACCAGAAAATTTTATACTGCATAAGAAATCCTTATGATAGTTTTTATTCGTATCTCAGATATTTAGAGATTGATTATAAAGATGTGCTTGATAAGTCTGGTCAATTAAAAAAAGAAATAATTAAGAATATTTTTGAAGATGTTCATTTAGCTGCGGCCTATATTACTTTACAAAAAGACCCATTTACAAAAAGTATATTTATGAAAGATAACAATAATCCTATTATTCTGATACCATATGAAATGTACTACAATAATGAAATGAAATTAATTGACGATATTTCTAAGTATTTTAATATTGATTTGATAGATGAACAAAAAAAATTAATTTATTCTAAAATATGTAATAAGAACATTAAAAAAATATCTGATAATTTAGACGATGACGACTCGGTGGAATTTGGATATATTCACAAAAATCATATAGGCGATAAAAAAGGCGCCCCCGGTCAAGGAAGCCAATTACCAGATTCTATCAAAGAACAAATATTTCAAAATTTAGGTGGCATTTATCAAGTTTTTGGATATGATTTAAAAAAATTACAATAAATAATTTGAAATAGGTTATACTTAACTAAACAAAATATTTCTATTTACAACAGGAGAAAAAATGGAAAACGAAGAAAAAGATATAGTAACTGTGCAAGAAGGCCAATTTGTAAAAGTTCACTATGTCGGTACATTGGATGACGGCACCGAATTTGATAATTCGTATGTTCGTCAAGAAACGTTGGATTTTCAAGTAGGAAATCCACAATTACTAGCAGCATTTAACAATGCATTAGTAGGAATGGAAGCAGGTGAAAAGAAGAATTTTCAAGTGTCTCCCGGTGAAGCTTACGGAGAACATGACCCGGAAGCTACAGTTACTGTGGGCCGTGATGCATTTCCAGAAAATTTTGAGTTTAATCCCGGTGATACTGTTGAGGGAACAACAGCTGAAGGTACTCCAGTTTTAGCAAAAATTATTTCAGCAATCGATAATGATGTTACTCTTGATTTAAATCACCCACTTGCTGGAGAAAATTTAAATTTTGAAGTAGAATTGGTCGAGATTCAATAATGTTTCTTGATTGGTTTTTTAAAAAAGATAAAACAGAAAATAAAAAAACTAGTTTTATCGATACTTTTTTTGAAAAACCAAAAGATGATTTAGAAACGGCGCTGTGGGAAATAAAAGAAATTTATGATTTACCAACTGAAGAGGTTGCTGATGTTGTCTATTCAAAAAGAAAAAATTTTGATTATATAAGAGAGAAGAATAAGAAATAAATAATTATTTGTGTCAAAAGATTTATTCAAAAGAAAATATGTCAGTTTTTCTGTAGGTGATATTGTGCAGGAAAACTGGCATTTTACTTATTTTGAAAACGAAGTAATGACAGGTATAGTTCTCTCAGTAATAAGTAATTTTTATCATTACGGTTTTGATAAAGATACTATCGCTGTACATGATAAAATAAAAGTTTATTGGATTTCTCACGGCTTCACGGAAGAATTGTCAGGCGATATGGTACATATATTATCGAGGGTTGATGATGAAGAAATTTAAAGTGGATGAGTGGGTGCATTACTGTGCTTTACCAGATGTTGAATATTTCAAAAATGATTTTAAGCGCGCTTTAATATTGTCAGTTCTTAACAATGATTTATTTTATGATTACAAAATTTACATAGAGAAAACAGGAAAAATAAAAAAAGTCAGAGAGTCCCACCTTTTTTCAATCGAATAACCTAAGTATTAATAGGGTGGCAATTGATATGATTAAAAAGTTTTTGCTTTTGATGTCGGCTTTTGTGCTCAGCTGTAGTCAAGATTATGCTATAGTAAATCCAGAAAAAGAAGTAATTGTAATTACAGAAACTGTCACTGAAACTGAAACAGTAGAAGTCGAAGTCGAAGTTCCAGTTTATGTAGAAGTTGAAGTTCCAGTTAACGAAGGAATAATTTGGGTTGATTCATTTACTCAACATATGTCAATCGATGGAATTGATATTTTATGGGTTATTGATCGTTCCGGCTCCATGTCCAGATATAATGGAGAATTATTAGCAGGAGTAGAGGCTATGCTTAATGCTCTTCCTGTATCTGATTGGAGATTGGTAATGATTAGCGCAGATCCTACAAAATCAGTTTTAAGTAATGAATTTCCTCTAGTGCCGGGTGACGATATTGATGATGCTGCAGCCATGTTGGGTACTATGGTAGGCGCCCATCCTTGGGAAGAAGGCTTTAATTCTGTATATGAATATATTAATCATAACCCATATTCTACAACTTGGATGAGACCTGACGCTGGGTTGCTAGTTGTTTTTGTATCTGATGAAGATGAACAAAGTGATTGGGAATATCCAGCACCTTCGGATTTTTTAAGTTGGTATACTGGACTTAGAATGGGCTCTGTTTTTATGGCTAGTGTAATTAATTTGGATGAGACTGAATCTATTTGTACGCATTCAGTAAATCCGAGAGATGTTGGAAATAGATATATAGAAGCAACAAACACGCTTGGTGGGGTTATTGTAGATATCTGTTCTGATGATTGGGCCCCCGGCGTCACAGATGCCACAAATTCAATAGACCCTTATGAAAGCTTAACATTAACACATAAAGCTGAGCCTGATTCAATTAGAGTTTTTATCAACGGTTCTCTTAATTCTAACTGGTATTATCAAGAATCAGATAACACAGTTTATTTCACAACAATACCTTCTGCTGGTCAATTGGTCGAAATTGGCTATAGATATATTGAAACTGATACCGGCTCATAAAAAATATTTGACATTAGTGAAATTCCAAGATATAATACGGATATTATGAATATTGAAACTTATGAACAAAATCCAATTGTTTTATTTGATATAGATGGAACAATTACAGAGGCAAGAAAGTTGGTCTCTAAAAAAATGATTGAGACTCTAAGAGAACTATCCTATATAACTGAAATAGGTTTTGTCACTGGTAGTGGTCTCGAATATGTAAAAGAACAATTATGGCCGCTACTTAATAGCAAAGAAATAAGAATTAACTGTCACATACTACCATGTAATGGCACAGAATACTATATACCAGACCCAGATAACTTAGGCTCTTTTCTTACAATTTATCAAGCCTCTATGGAAAACCATATAGGATTTGAAAATTTTCAAAAATTAATGAAGATACTTATAAAGCTTCAGGCAGAATTAGTTGATTGCGATTACGACATTCCGTATAGTGGTCATTTTATTCAAAATAGAGGCTCTACAGTCAATTGGTGTCCAATTGGTAGAGATGCTAATTCTGGTTCTAGAAGTCAATTCAAAGCCATGGATAAAATTTATGGTATTAGAAAAGATTTCTTAGAAAAATTAAAAATTGAAATGTATAAAAATGAATTAGAAGAGATTACTGTAAAATTAGGCGGTAATACTTCTTTTGATATTTATCCAGATGGGTGGGACAAAACATTTGCATTAAAACATTTTCCTCATGATTTGTGGAAGCATTATTTTGTTGGTGATAGGTGTTATCCTGATGGAAACGATTTTGAATTATTCAATTTTTTGAATCCAGAAGGTCGAGCATGGGAAACTTCTGGTCCAGATGAGACTATAGAAATAATTGATATCAATATATTAAACGAATTAGAAAGAGGATTTTAAAATGGTAATACATAAAAACATGTTTGACGAAACAAGTGAAGAAAAGCCAACAGTTATGGTTTCTGGAGGCTTTGACCCTGTGCACGTGGGTCATATTCGGATGATTACACATGCTGCACAATATGGTGATGTGATAGTTATTGCTAATTCTGATGAATGGCTTTATAAAAAGAAAGGCTTTATATTCATGGAGTTTGCAAAACGCTCCGAGATATTAAATTCTATCAAAGGAGTGATTCTTGTAGATTCGGTTGATGATTCAGATGGAACTGTTTGTGAAGCAATTAGGAGACATAGGCCTACATATTTCGCAAACGGAGGCGATAGAGGAAAAACTAATACTCCTGAACAAGATGTTTGTGACGAATTGGGTGTTGAATTATTATGGGCAGTCGGCGGCGATTATAAAGCTGATGCTTCCTCCGATCTTGTAAATCGCTTTAGAAAAAACAAGAAATCTAACAAACCCGCCCCAAAAAGATACCCTAACAAACACTCGGGAAGATAAAAAAACATTTGACATTCTTGTAAAAACTAGTTATTGTATATGAACAAGATAACAAAAAAAAATGTTAATTTTGTCGGAACTAACTTGAAGACTTTAAAGCTTGATTTAACATATCGTCCAATTGAAGTTATTGATTCGATCGAAGCTCTTGTTCTTTGTTTGGTAGGTAAAGCAATAGCAGTAGAAGAATATGAAAATACCATTCGTTCACCTTCATCTATATTTCAATTACCTTCTGTGATAGTACTAAAAAATCTAGTTAAGTACAGGATTACAACCACTCACTGCACTAGAGAAAATATAATGACAAGAGATAAATATACTTGTCAATATTGTGGTGCACGACCGCTAAAGAAAGAACTAACTCTTGACCATGTAATTCCAAAATCAAGAGGTGGTGGAAATACGTGGGAAAATTTGGTTTCTGCTTGTAAAAAATGTAATCAAAAAAAGGGCAATAAAACTCCAAAAGAAGCTAGAATGTTTCCGATGAATGAGCCATGTAAACCAAAGTATGATTTTTTGGGCAATGTAAATTTTGTTCAAGATATTTGGTTAAATTATCTTTGGACTTAGCAAAGGAGAAAAAATGTCCACAATTAGTAACAAATTAAACAATTTAAATGTCCCTGATGACAGTATGGTTTCTTTAACCTTCTCAGAGGGAACTGAATGCTTTATGCACACAGAAGATCAGGTTGAAACTGCCATGGCAGAAACCGATGTAGTACAAAAATTTTCAGAATTAGTTACAACACCCGGCCTAGAAGTTCAAACAAGGTGGGGCAATAATGTTTTGGAAGAAATTAGATATCAGGGTCTGCTAGAAGATTATGAAAGAGATGAAACTTTTACAGAGTTTGTTGATGATGTAATTCGCTCTAACTATTATGATTTAGATTTATTAGAACATCAAACTGAAGCATATGATTATAAGAGAGGTTTTTGCACTTTGACAGCCGATGTAATTGTTAGAGCCAAAGATTTAAAAACAAATTTTGTAGATCTGTCAGGGTGGACTATTTCTGTAGAAACAGAAAATGGGACATTGTCATTTGACGCTTAGTTTACTGAGAAATTAATTTTATTAATACTACTTAGTAATACACAAGAGACATCATGAGTAAAATAAATTATGTGTTAGATACTAGTGTATATTTAACTGACGCTGATTCAATATTCAATTTTGGAGATCACGACATTTATATACCTTTGAAGGTATTAGAAGAGATTGACAAGCACAAAAAGCGTCAGGATTCACCGGGTGTAAATGCAAGAAAAATTATACGTTGTTTAGATGACCTTAGAAAAAAGGGAAGTCTTCATACAGGCGTTAAATTAGCAAAAAATAAAGGTACTGTTAGGGTAATGTCGTATGAAGTCTTGAAAGACGTCATTTTTCCAGCAGATTTGAATTTGCAAGTCCCAGATCATATAATTATCGCGACTGCTCTAGCTGTGAGAAGCCAGCATATAAATAAAAAAACTTGTTTGGTTTCTCGCGATATTAATATGAGAGTTATTTGTGACTCCGTTGGTTTAGATACGGCTGATTATGCAACTGAAAAAGTTATAACTTCTTCAGAGCAATTGTATCCCGGATTTGTTGTCCATGCCGTTGATGATCAAGTAATCGATAGATTTTATAATGAAGAAAATATCATAATTGATGAAGATGATGCAGAAGAAAAATGGTATCCAAATCAATACCTTCTCTTGGTATCAAATTCGAATGATAAAAAAAGCGCACTAGCTAGGTTCAAAAGCCATTTTGAGCCTTTAGCTAGAATCAATAATGATAAAGTTGTAGATTGGAAAATAAATTCAAGAAACAAAGAACAAGCTTTTGCGATTGATTTGCTTCTAGACCCAACAGTTAATATTGTTTCATTGGTTGGTCAAGCAGGCTCTGGAAAAACATTGTGTGCTATTGCTGCTGGTTTACAACAAACTATTGGTTTGCGAGGTACAAATATATATGATAGATTGATTGTATCGCGCCCTGTAGAGCCTTTGGGCAAAGATATAGGGTATCTACCCGGTACGATGGAAGAAAAGATGCTACCGTGGCTCAAGCCCATTCAAGATAATTTGCAATTTTTATTGGGCGGCGACAAAAATGCACTTTCTATGTATATGGATAAAGGAAAAATAGAAATTGAGGCTTTGACTTACATTCGAGGCCGCTCAATATCAAATGCATTCGTTATCATTGATGAATCACAGAACTTAACTGCACATGAAATTAAAACAATTATTACTAGAGTGGGTGAGAACACAAAAATTGTTTTAACTGGCGACATTGAACAAATTGATAACGTATATATTAATGAAACAACTAACGGCTTATCTCATGCTGTTGAAAAATTTAAAGAGTTCCCAATTGCTGGACATGTCACGTTTAAGAAAGGCGAAAGATCCGAAGTTGCAACTCTTGCCGCTAAAGTGTTATAATTAACTTGACAAATAAATTATTATAGGAGATAATATGATTGAATCAGATACCATGGAAAGCCCATTGACAAATAAAATTGTTGAAACAGACAATTCACTAAAGCAAATGCTTGTTGACTATGTTGGCAAACAATTTGCTACCGAAGAAGACGAAGGAACTTTCGATGTTACAGTAAAAATGATTACTGATACATTGGCTAACGAGTTTCCTGAATTTGTTTTGTTAATGGCTGAAGAAAATTGGTTGAGAGGTTATCAACAAGGTTTAAACGATGCTGGATTATATGAAAAACAGCCAGAACAAGATTCTGGAACAAGTGAGTAATTTTTATACCCCTTACGGTATACAGGTTTATTTCAAAGATCAATTAATGAATCCTGAATTGGACGTCGAAAGAGTTGTGTCCAAGTTAGAAAGATTAATACCGAAGCACTTACTTTCTGAAATTGAAATGATCATTATAGGTTATTTTGAGGAATTTGAAGAAAAAGAAATAAGTGCTTTTTATAAAGATGGAACACTTAACATTTCTAATTTTATTCAAGATGAAGAAGAATTATTAGAACACATGATTCACGAAACCTCTCACTCGGTTGAAGAAGCTTATGGATCACAAATTTATTTTGACCAAAAAATTAAAAGAGAATTTTTAAGTAAAAGAATGGTTTTACATGATTTATTATGGAAAATGGGTTATAAAGCACCAAAGACTTTATTTTTAAATTCTGAATACGACAAAGAATTTGATATGTTTTTGTTTAAAGATGTTGGTTATGATAAATTATCTGAAATTATTATGGGCTTGTTTATCAATCCATATGCTGCGACATGCTTAAGAGAATATTTTGCAACTGGATTCACAGAATTTTTTGTTAACAGCAATGAAAGAGGTTATCTCAAAAAAATTGGCCCAAAGCTTTTTGATAAACTGGAAATTATTAATAATGAAGAAAAACTTGACAGTCATTATTAAATAAGTTATAATATGTGTTGGAGCAATAATGTCACATATATCATATTCTGAATTGAAAGATTGGGCTCATTGCCCTTATTATCATAAGCTTACTCGGATCGATGGTATTGATGGGTTTACGGGTAATCAATATACAGCTTTTGGTTCAGCAATCCACTCTGTTTGTGAAAAAAAGTTACTTCAAGAAAAAATGGATGATGATTTTTTTGTACAAGAATTAAAGAAGAACATCTCCGAGCTTGATGACCCGGTAGATAATAAAATTGTGCACCAGATGATGAAACAAGGCAATAACATTATCCCTGAAATAGACAACGCGCTAAATGAATATTTTGAAGAATATGAAGTTTTGGCTGTCGAAATGCCACTGTATGAAGATATTGAAGGTCATGATAGGAAATTCAAAGGTTTTATTGACGCTGTGGTGGCAACACCTGACGGAAAGGTTCATATTTTTGATTGGAAAACATGTTCTTGGGGTTGGAACGCACAAAAAAGATCTGATAAAATGGTAACATATCAACTTACATTATACAAA
>MDTD01136717.1_pt1 | contig 20112 bp, 17 predicted proteins | sample 811221 | NCBI WGS metagenome assembly MDTD01 (sample SAMN05326646, study PRJNA326480) | marine metagenome | isolation source: seawater | place: Pacific Ocean: South West | collected 2011
GTCCTAAGAGTTGCATGATCGAAACCGGACAGCCCATTGGGCGTTCATCGAGATCAAGGCGCCCCTGAGCTTGAAGTCTCATAGCGAGTGATACCACCGACATTGGTTTCGTCAGCGACGCCAGATCCCAGAGGCTCGTTTCAGTGGCCCCTCCTATATGAACCTGGAACATAGGCTCTAGATTCTCTGCAACCCAAAGCGATGCAGCCGGAAAAACAGACTCTTTTCGCCCGTGCTCCAGAAGCTCGGCCATGCCTTGCTCCAATTCCCGCACACCAGGACCAGTATCAACCATCGCGTTGGAACTCCAAATGTGCGGAGGCGCCAACCGCCGTCAAAGAGGCCTGCCATCCATCCCCCGCTCCCATAGGAACCGTAGCATTAGCGTTACCGTGGCCGATCGGAGCTCCCCAAACGCACGGAATATTCAATGATCGACTCGTCTCCTCAAAGAAGGCACGAATCTTTTGCATCTCAGCCTCTGGAATATCTGTAAATTGGCCTAGTACAAGGCCTCGAACACCGTCCAATGCGCCCGATAAACGCAACTGAGTGACTAATCTATCCACTCGATAGGCGGTTTCACTGACGTCCTCAAGCAGAAGAATAGATTCAGAGAACTCGGCCGCAAAGGGAGTACCTACCAACGAGGCGAGAACCGTCAGGTTCCCCCCCGCCAATGGACCGGAGGCCGAGCCACCATTCAAGACGTCCAAGTCCTCCAGGGGAGCAACATGGCCCTCGAAACACGCTTTCTGCAGCCGCGTACGACTCTCTTCATCGAGTCTGGGTAACTGGGTAATCGGAGGCGCATGCCATGCGGGCCAACCCTGACGAATCCATGCCGATAGGAGTGCTGTTCCGTCGGAGAATCCCCACAGGGCTCGAGGGGCTAGCTCCTCAAACAAGGGCATTCCGTGCTCAAGCGTATGTATGGCGCCAAATCCCCCCCGAATCATCCACAATGGAGAGGTTGAATCCGTTAATGCGTTTTTAAGCCGTTGAGCGCGCGCCTCATGCGTACCGGCAAAGTAGCCCGCCCGATTCGTTGCGCCAGGCCACAGCTCGCCCTCAAAGCCCAATTCGGTAAAGACGGCCATTCCGTCTCGTAGTGCCTCAGTTCGTACTGCACCGGAGGGGCAAATCAAATGAAACGGTTGCGCGGAGTTCATCCCGCAACGACACGCAAATGCCGTTTCCGGTCGGCATACCTCGGTCCCGCGTTCTTTGCAGGTCCTGGCATGGGGTCCTCAATGCCACTGTCGAGCGCCTCAAGGTTCACCTCGATATCGTACGCAGACAAGACTTTGGAGAGAGTCAAATGATGCTTCGCCAATGAATTCTTTACCGACTCAAATCCATGCTCAGCCGCCTCCTGCAACTTCCAAAAAGCGAGCGGATTGAGCGCAAAGAAACGCGCATCTGTCTCGGCCGGTTCGATAAGAATGACGTCGCCATGAAAATCTGGCGACATCTGGAGCTTTTGAATGCCGAGACGAAGTCGTGAATGCAACAGAGTCCTGAATGCTTGATTCAGGATTGAGTAGAGGCCCAAATCCGCAATCGACCGATGTTTTTCACCGATTCCCTGATGACGATAGTTCACAAAGGGCCGGAAGGGATTGTAGCAAATCACCAAACTCGCCCCGTGTTTTACGGCAGTCGAAATGTTCGCGGTCTTTCTCACAGCAGCGTCGCAATAGTCCTGCTGTCGACCCTCTGGTCCTATGCGGGCCGGCTTAAAGAATCCGGGAATCGCCGAACTAGCCTGGACAGCTTCCGAAATCGACACACTTCCATCTTCGTCATGCCCAAACACAACACCCTGAGCGGTGTTGAGGTTCGTCGCGCCGATATAGAGACTCTTCCCGGTCAGGAGTTTCAGTTGCCGAAAGCTATTCGGCAGACCATTTCGCTCCATGTTCCGTCGTACATAAGCCTCTATCCGGCGATTATCAAAAATGCCGGCAGGGATATACCCTCCGAAGCGTCCACGGCTTTGTGTAGACAACTCGCGTGCCAGGGGCTCCAACAGAGCCTCGGCTGTGTGGCGATTTGGCTCGGCCATGAAAGTGCGCGCGCGCTTTCGAAGCTCTCTGCGGTATTTAGGCATGTTGAGCGCCACACGAAACATCATCCATGGAGCGACGCCAGCAGCGTCCTTGAACAAGCGACCGGGTCGCGTGGCGAACTCGCGAAAATTTGGCAGGTAAAAATCTAACGAGCGGAATCGGTCCAATCGTTCACTGCTTCCCTGAAGGGCACCGTAAAGCTCCTCGGGTTGAAAACCTGCTGAAAGCGGCGCTGCTAAAAATGCACCTGCACTGATGCCCACGTAGATATCTAGATCCGTGACTGAGCAATTGCTCAGGTACCGGTTGAGTGCCATGAGGCCCCCGACCTTAAACGCACCTCCACTGACTGCCCCACCAGCAAGCACGAGGGCTCTCTTGGCATCGGGCCGAGGACGGCTCAAGTCACTTTTTTGTACGATTGTGATTCCCATAACTCGTGAGGCCAGCATACGCGCGCCAGCCCGATTGCCGCAAGCAAAGCCCCCCTTTTACCGCAGGGCACCAGGAAGAAAGCTATCTCACAGTTCTTGGACTCCGGTGACAAGTGCAGTTCGATATGTCCCACTGAGCCCCTTGCAGCAGGCAGCGTACTTTGAGACGATTACCGAGATGCTATCATTCCCTGGAGTAGTAAACGTATGCTCGCTGTGTACTTAACGGCGTTAGTGGCCGGTGGTTTCTTCGTAGGACTTTCGGCTCTTGGCGGTGGGGATACCGAGGCAGATACCGGATTCGACGAGCTTGGAACGGACATCGAGCTAGACGGGGACGCTGACCTTGATGTTGATGCGAGCGCCTCGATAGCGGAGGCAAGCCACGGGGTGCGGAAGGGGATAAAACGCGGATTTAACCCACTTCTCAGCTTCCGGTTTTGGACCTTCACGTCGGCCTTTTTTGGCCTTACCGGAACGGCATTATCAACCCTCACCTCATCCATCGAACCCTTCACGATGACCATCTCGGCTGCCATGGGAATAACCTCCGGCTTAGCTGTGTCTTGGCTGGTGAATTCATTGAAAACCCCTGTTTCGAGCGGTCCATCCGCAATGAGCGATTACGTGGGTCTAGTCGGTCCCCTGCTCGTCCCTTTAAAACCTGGTGGAACGTCGAAAGTTCGCCTCCGACTAGACCAAAAGGATATCGAGATACTCGCCACGTCAGCGACAGAACGCGTCATCCCTAAAGGCACACACGTGGTTATCTTAGGATTCACCGACGACGGCCTAGCTCGAGTTGACTTAGACCAATCATTGTTCCTGGAGAGTCAAGAATGAACCTTTTGTTTCCCATTGCCACCTCTAAGGTTGGCTCGGTTCCGATAGAGCCGGATAACATTGCCGACATACTGACCTCGGTCGGCATCGTCGGCGGCTCAATCATCGGCTTCTTCATACTGATTCTTATCTTTGTGAAGAGCTTTTTGATCATCGGACGTCCGAATGAGCTACTCGTGTTTTCCGGACGCCAGCGCACCCTACCTGACGGCAGTCAGGTGGGCTTCCGAATCGTCCGCGGGGGACGTTCGGTACGCATTCCCATTCTTGAGCAGGTCGACCGTATGGACCTAACGACCATGCCCATTGATATCAAGATTCGTGGGGCATACTCGAAGGGTAATATCCCGGTCAATGTGGACGCCGTGGCCAATGCCAAGATCACGACCGATACGGGGACGTTGCGCCATGCTATCGAACGTTTCTTGGGGACAAATCGTACCGAGATCAGACGCGTCGCGAAAGAGACCTTGGAGGGAACCCTTCGTGGGGTCATCGCGCAACTCACACCGGAAGAATTAAACCATGACCGCCAAAAGCTCAGTGATATTCTTAAAAACGAGGTCGTAGACGACTTTGATAAGTTGGGGCTCATGGTTGATACCTTCCGGATTCAGCACGTATCCGATGACATCAACTACCTGGATTCGATTAGCCGGGTACGTATCGCTGAAGTTCTGCGCGACGCCGAAATCGCGGAATCAGACGCCAGTCGAGACGCCGACCAGTCCATCGCGAGCGCCGAAGCGAAAGGTCGTGTCGCCGAAGAAAACGCTGATGCAGCTATCGTCGAGAAGGAGAATGATCTGAACCGACTTCAAGCTGAGCTTGATGCAGAAGCCAAAGCAGAAGAAGAACGGACAGCAGCAGCGAGTCGGGAAGCTCGAGCAGTCGCAGAACAGCAACTCCAAGCTGTCCGTGCGGAGTTGGAGGAACTGAGACTACAGGCTGAGCAGATTATTCCGGCGAAGTTAGCAAGCGAGGCTGAGCAGCTTAAAGCTGCGGGAGATGCTTACATCAAGGAAGAGACCGGTCGCGCTGAGAGTGACTCCTTGGACGCTCTGTACCAAGCGTGGGAGTTGGCAGGCGGGGCAGCGAAAGAAGTCTTTCTCATCCAACAAATCGACCAGATTTTGGCGGAAGTCGCTAAAGTCACCGAAGGCCTGGAAGTCGCCAACGTGAACATCATCGATGGCGGAGATGGGCAGGCCTTAGCGGGCTATGTGGGTTCGTATCCCGCAATCGTGATCGAAATTCTCGATAAAATAAAACAGACGGTTGGGATCGACGTCGTAGACGTGCTGGCACGTCAGACCCAGGGAGGTTCCAAATGATGGGTGTTCTGGCAGGAATTATTGTCATCGCGGTGTTGGTGATCGGCCTGACCGTGAAAAACCTAGTAATTATCAGTCAACCATCTGAGGTCGTTATCTTTTCGGGCCCCAACCCCAGACCCGACCAAAGAGTTGGATACCGGTTCATTCGGGGTGGTCGCGGTCTTCGAATTCCCCTTCTTGAGAAAATAGACCGCTTAGACCTTACAACCATGAGTGTGGATGTGGCCGTCCACGGGGCTTACACGCGAGACGGCGTCCCGATCAATGTCCAGGGAGTAGCAAACATCAAGATCGATGGAGACCTCCCTGGCCTCGACAATGCCGTCGAGCGACTCTTGGGCAAGAATCAGGAACAGATCACACAAATCGCCAGGGAAACCCTGGAAGGCAACTTACGTGGAGTTTTGGCCAAATTGACTCCAGAGGAAGTCAACGAGGATAAGGAAAAATTTGCAGAGGAGCTCATCGAAGAAGCGGAGATCGACTTGCAACGCTTAGGTCTGAGACTCGACATCCTCAAAATCCAAACCGTCTCTGATGACGTCGGATATCTGAACTCGATTGGTCGAAAGAAGAATGCAGACCTTGTGCGGCGCGCGCGCATCGCGGAAGCGGACCGCAAGGCCGAATCAGTCATCAATTCAGCCAACAATCGACAATCCACACGAGTACTCCAAATAGGGGCTGATATGGATGTCTGCCGAGCGGAAGCGAATAAGCGACTCGTAGCAGCGAAAACACAGCGCGCTGCGGATGTAGCCGCTGAGGAGGGGGATGTGTTGGCCCTGATTGCGCGAGCCCAAGCGGAACTTGCAGTGCAGCGAGCTAGAATCGAGCAGGTGAAGCTCCAGCTTGAGGCCGATTTAATTAAGCCAGCGATAGCCTATAAGGAAGAGAAACAAGCCCAAGCCAAGGCTGCAGTGGCGGGTATTCGCGAAAGTGGTTTGGCTACAGCTGCTGGCCTTCGAGAATTGAGCGAGTCGTGGGTCAAAGCAGGTAGCAGCGCGCGAGAAATTTTCATCCTCGAGAAGTTGCATCGACTCATCGGTATTTTGGTTGGGACGGTCCACGATATCAAGGTCGACCAGTTGACCGTTGTTGATTCCGACAATGGTCAACAAAGCACTGCCGGCAAAGCAACGGCCCTCCTCGAACAGCTCCGATCGGCCGCAGACATCGATGTCCCGGGCCTCCTGAAAGGGCTTGGCATCGCAACGAAGGCGGCAAGCAACGTACCGCGCACAACGCCGGCGATAATTGAATCCTCCGACGCAGGCGATCGAGAGTCGACATAACGACCCGAAGGCGGCATGCACCAAGTGTGTTCCCCGGACGTTCTTTAGAACGAAAGTGGGTAAGCATTGACCAATGGGCAGCCCTTATCTATAAGCCTGCAGTCTGGATCGTTTGGATCACCAGGTGAAATCCACGGAGAAACCATGCATCGTTTCCTATCTATTATCGCATGTGCGCTCGCCCTTCTCGTCGCCGTCCCGGCGACAGCCAACACCGGTAACTTCGTCAAAGAAGGCTCCATCGAATTGGACCTGCACTTCGGCGGTTACTTCTTTTTGGAAGCCGAAGAAGAAGCGAACTTCAAGGACACATTCAGCTACGGCGCAGGAGTGAATTTCAATTTCACACGCCAATTTGCTGCTCAGTTCGATGTGGAACTCTCCCCAATGGAGGTTAATCGGCGGTCGATTTACCAATTCCACGTGAACTTTATCTACCACCCGATCACACACGACTGGTTCGTTCCCTTCGTCGGAGCTGGCCCCACCTTCGCATTGAACGTGCCTGAAGACGGCGAATCAGATGCGGATCCTGGTGCAAACGCTGTGATCGGTGTCGATCTCTACCCCTTTGACCAAATCGGATTTCGTGTGCAAGCACGCTATGTCGCGCGTTTCGCAACCAGCGATGGCGAGGCAATGGCTCATGACCTACTCGCTCAAGCGGGCATGGTGGTCCAATTTGGCGGTGAAGAAGAGGTGGAGGTCTTAGATCTCGACACCGACAACGACGGAATACTCGATAAGAACGATGTGTGCCCGACGGTGCCAGGACAGGCCAGCGCTAAGGGCTGCCCAGACCAAGACGGTGACACTCTGGCGGATGACCAAGACCGCTGCCCCAAAGTCGCTGGTCCCGTGGAACTCAAGGGTTGTGCCGACCAAGACGGAGATAAGATTGTAGACATCGACGATCGATGCCCGAAAGAAGCTGGACCTAAAGAATACAAAGGCTGCCCCGACGTTGATGGCGATAAGATCGCTAACATCGACGATCGATGCCCGCAGATTCCAGGTGAGCCAGCATACCAAGGCTGCCCTCCACCACCACCGGCTGAGGAAGTAGAGAAATTCTCAGGCCGCATGGATGGCATTCAATTTGAGTACAACAAGGCGATCATCAAGCCTGACTCAACAGCCGTCATCGACGCTGCTGCAGAACTCCTCAAGAAGTACCAGCAGGTCACCGTGGTTGTTGAAGGTCATACCTCGGCCGAGGGTACTGCTGAATACAATATGAAGCTCTCTCTTGACCGTGCCCAAGCTGTCGTTCAGTACCTAATCGACAAAGGCATCAATCCAGATCGACTCACGTCGAAAGGATACGGTTTCGATAAGCCTGTCGTAGAAAACGCTAAGTCGAAGAGAGACCGAGCCAAGAACCGACGCATCGAATTCAAGCCACTCTGTGGCGGCGGTCCTTGCAAAGCGACGACAGAGGAATAAACAACTCGCAGAACAACACGACGCAGCCGTGACAGGTTTGGACTCCTTTCGAGCCCGCTGAATGCCGTTACGTACTGCGGAGTGCTCACTTGAGAATTGACAAAGTGGGTCTTGGCCTCTATTGCGGACCCCGCACTAGCTAAGGCGACGCGCCTGTCTTAAGGAGAAATCCATGTCGACCCAAGAAGAAGTCGAAGTTTCCTACGACGTATCCAATGAATTCTTTGAGCTCTGGCTCGATAAGAAAATGAACTACACCTGCGCCCTATTTGACGGCACCGATGACCTTGAAGAAGCGCAGGTCAAAAAGCTGAATCGTTTGAGCCGGTTCGCTGGCATCGACGAAAACACACAAAGTGTTCTCGACATTGGCTGCGGCTGGGGTGCAAACATGGAGCACCAGAGCGAAGTCAACAACGTCCCAGATGTTCATGGCATTACGCTCAGTTCAGCACAGCTCGATTACTGCCATAAGCGCAACATCCCAAACGCGACGGCGTCTCTGTGCAATTACCTGGATTACGAGCCTCCGGTGACCTTCGATGCCATCATGTCTATCTGCATGATCGAGCACGTAGCTACGCCTCAGGAAACACGTGCAGGTAAGCACATTGAACTTTACCGAAACTACTTCCGATTGGCGCATAAATGGACCAAGCCAGGAGCTCATTTCGGTCTACAAACGATCACTCGAAATAGGGTTCCAAGAAAGGCTCAAGACCTCGATGACTTGAGGCACACCACTTACATCATCTTCCCCGGTGGCATCACGCCTCGAGTCGAAGATATTGTCGTCGCGATTCAACCTTACTGGGAAGTCATGGAACTGCACTCCATGCGACTCGACTACAAGCGAACGATTGAGCACTGGCGCATGCGTCTACGTGATCATGAAAGCCACATTCGTCAAACTTGGGGAGATGTTGTTTTCGATGATTACAACCGCTACCTTTCCACCTGCGTAAAAGCATTTGAAAATGATTGGCAGTCGCTCCATCAGTGGAGCCTGAAGCGCAAGGATTAGTAGGCAAGTTCGCGTAGGAAATGAACCTAGGGCTAACAATCAACGTTGATCTGATTAGGCCGACAACGGCTTCCATTTTGCTCACGAGAAGAAGCGCCAAATGACGATTCGCTCCCCTCATAATTTGCCTGAACGGAACCCACTTTTTAAGGGGTGGTTCACCCGATCTCTCATTCTGCTAGGCCTTTGCTTTGCTCTCTTGATGCAAAGCGCATGCGGCGAAGACGAGGAGGCCGAGGCATCGGCTGACGAAACGACAAAGGTTGAGAACAAGACCTCTGCGTCGAAGAGTAAGGAAGACGCCAAGAAAAAGGCGGATGAGGCGCGTGAGAAGCGCAAGCAAGAGCGGGCTGAGAAGCGAAAGGAACTTGCTGAGAAGCGCCGAAAGAAGGCGAAGGTCTCTGCTGACGCTCGTAAGAAAGCGATCAATGAAGCCGCTCAGGCTCAGTCGGGTCGACCTGCGTCTGCTGCCAAGGTGGAAACGACCACAGGATCCAAGCCTTCAGCACCCGCCGCAACCGGCCGTCGTGTGCTGAGACAACCTGAAGCTCCGAGGAACTTCATTCCTCTGAATATCGACCGGATCCTTCCCGTATCGGACGTCAAGGAACTCACGGGAGAGAAGCGTCTGACTGACCTGGGCCCTCTGGCAGGAATTCCCCAATCTGAAACTTACAACTCTCGGTATGTCGCTCCACCCAAGCGGTCGACGTTTGGAAGTTCTGTTCAGGTCTGGAAGGAAACGCTGATGAGAGACATGAACGAACGGTACAGCCGAATGCGGCGAGACTATCCGAACGTGACGGACACCAATGCGATTACGCCCAAAGGTTTTTTCTCGTACTGGAACGACTTCATGACGTTGGTATTCATGGACTTCCAGAAAAAGCTATTGGTAGCCGTCTCCTGCGGTACGAAGATTTGTACGCCCGAAGAGCTTTACGAACTCGCGAAGCGCGCAAAGCAGCAACTCTAGACTTCCTCTAGAAACTGCTCGAGATCGATATCCAAGTGCAATGAGTCGTCTTGGCCCGTGCGAAACACCTTGGCACGTGGACGTATATCAAGAAGCTCACGAACCAACCGTCGAAGTCCAGGATGGAGATTTCGCGCTTGGGTCGCTTCCCGCAAAAACACATCACCGAGCAGTGGGCTCACCATCATGGCCAGACGAACAGGCGTGTACGGGTTGAGGACCAACGCACGTCGTACTTGTGCTCTATTGAGCCACTTCGCTTGTCTTCCAAACTCTTTGAGTACCTGCTCACGATGAGGACGTAAGGCGATCATTCGAAGAACTAGAGGCTCGGTGAGTTTCGGATTCGCTAAAAGGATACGTATGACGCTGGGATCTCCATCCTTGGCGAGTCTTTCCAAGAGTTCGACCTCCATACGTCTCGCCATAGACTTTCGTTCTCCCAACGTTACCGAATCAAGCACGGGATCGTAGGGAAATTCAGATTTATGGGCCCGTACGAATGCCCGGTCTGTCGCGATTAACAAAAGACGCACACCCTCATAGTTCAGCGACGTTGCCCCTTCGTAGAGTCCCTTCAGCGCGGCTTCATCGATACGTGCTGAATAAACGCCATGAACAAACCCCAGCCAGGCGCGCACTCCTTGGCCCTGGGCCGTCATGTAAAAGAGAGCAGCTAAACGCTCGGCTTGCTCAACCAAAGACTCTTTCTCGAAAAGGTAGCGGGAGACACGATGGGTCCATTGAGCACACTCGGATAGGCGCTCACAGTCCTGTTCGATGAAATACGCTTCTTGCAGTCGAGCGTCGTGACTCTCTGCGCTCCCCTCGTCTACGACTTCCACGCTCTTAATCGTCCATCTTTGCCTTTAATGCAGCCAATTCATTCTCGATGTCGGCGGCCTGAGCGGCTTTACTCAATCGGTGCGCTTCTGGATCTCCAGCAATCTCCGTCATCTGCTCGACCAATTCCTGGGTTCCAGGCCGGATTCCTCCCCCTTCACGGAGACGGGCATCACGTCGAAGCTCACGCTTCTTGTCCATGAGGATTTCCAGTTCCCCTTCTAGAAGGATCTTCTCGGATTGAAGTGGCTTACACGTCGCTAACGCCTGGTCGAATGCCGCTTGAGCACGATTCAATAGCTCTTTTGCTCGCCTTAGCTTTTCCAGCGGCTCTCTCATCTGCTGGCTGACGCGGGTCAGCTTCTCCTGGAGTTCCTTCTCCTGGAGAATGTACTCCGCCATCTCAAGTCGATCGCCTTCGTTCATAACAAGCCTCCGACTTGAGTGTACCCAGTCACGCCAGGCTTAGCTACCGCCCCGCTCGGCAACTGTTCGTTTGACCCAGAGTTCTAGCTCTTCTAATCGGGCCCTTGCTTCGCTCTGAGCGATACTAAGAGACGAGCCATCGACCTCAGTGCGTGTTTCCAAATAAGCCTTCAGCTTAGGTTCGGTTCCTGACGGACGAAAAATGACGCGCGAACCATCCTCTAGGTCCCACTGAAGCACATTGGCCGGACCAAGTCCGCTCTCCGAGGCTTGCAAATCGACATGACTGACCACGCAACTATCCGCAATACTTGAGGGAGAATTGTCCCGTAAGCTCTGCATAATCCGAGCGATTGTTTTACGTCCCTCGAGGCCTGCAAGCGTCGTTGCCACTTGGCTGGTCGCATAGAAACCGTGCCGGAGATAAAGCTCTTCCAGCCGATCGAGTAACGTCTTGCCACCAGCCTTGAGGTGGGAAGCCAATTCCGCCGCGATTAAGGCCGCTCCAATGCCATCCTTATCGCGTACTGCTTTCCCCACGCAATATCCAAGAGCCTCCTCGAAGCCAAACCGAAAATCGATGCCTTCTTCACTCAGCGCCAGCGCCTTTTCCCAAATAAATTTGAAGCCCGTCAACGTTCGATGACATTCGACGCCGTAGTCATGGGCAATGGCATCCAACATTTGTGTCGAGACGATCGTGCTCAGTACGGCAGAGCGCGCAGGAAGCATCCCTTGAGAGCGGGCCTGAGATAATAGCCAATCCGCAAGCAGCACACCGATTTCGTTGCCACTAAGAAGGCGTACACCATTCGCGGTGAATACGCCGCAGGCGAGTCGATCCGCATCCGGATCATTGGCAATGAGCAACTCTGCTCCAACCCTGCGACCGAGGTCTGACGCTAAATCAAGCGCCCCGTCTTCTTCCGGATTTGGAAAAGTGACCGTCGGAAAATTACCGTCGGGCTCTGCTTGCTCCTCAACTGGGAAAAGCTCTGTAAAGCCACGCATTGTAAGCGCTCGATGAACAAATGGATGGCCTACGCCATGCAAGGCTGTCGTCACGATACGAACTTGCGCCTCGGGCACCTTCGGTCCCATGCATTGGGATGCAATATCCGCATAGTATGCATCGACTACGCGTTGAGGAACGTCCTTCAACATTCCTTCTTCTCGGGCCTTATCAAGTGCAAGTCGGGGTATGGTGGACGCAGCGCCAAGTTGCTCTCTCTCATCTCGAATACGCGCATCCTGAGGGCTCACTATCTGGTGATGGCATTCTGCGTAAACCTTGTAGCCGTTGTAGGCCGGAGGGTTATGGCTCGCAGTAACGACCACAGTCGCGGCTGTGTTGAGCTTGAGTCCTGCATACGCAGCAAGAGGAGTCGGCGTCGGCCCCTCCATGAAGTGTACGTTCAACCCGTACCCAAGAAGTGTCTCAGCCGTTACTTCTGCAAGCTCGGGAGACATATTTCGACCGTCACGCGCAACGACGACACCACGCTGAGCTGCATCCAACACATCACGCATCAACTGACGCGCTAAGGCGGCGGTTGCCTGCGCAACCGTTACCCGATTCATCCGAGAGGGACCACCGCCCACCAGTCCTCGGAGACCTGCCGTACCAAACTGGAGTGGACCGTCAAATCGCTCTTCGAGACCTGTCCAGTCTTCTTGCTCTAAAAGGTTATTTAATTCCTGCTGAGTTTCGGGATCGGGATCGCTGGAAATCCACTCACGAACCTCTGCGGTTAATTCTTGTCGCGTACGTGCCATGCCAAGTGCCTACAATCATTCGACGGCCTTGTCTATGGCCGCTACGACTCTAAAGCAAGATCAGCCCCGCAAGCGCATATAGCCCAGCGCTGATAAGCGCGACCAACATTGCATAGGGAAGCTGAGTATTCACATGGGCGATGTGGTCGGAACCAGAAGCCAACGAAGCAATCATGGTCGTATCCGAAATCGGCGAACAGTGATCCCCAAAGACACCACCGCCAAGGACGGCTGCGATGCAAGCCCCCTCCAAGCCAGGCACCTGGGCCATCAGAGGAACAGCGAGCGGCAGCATGATTCCAAACGTGCCCCATGAGGTGCCGGTTGAAAATGCGATGATACCGGATACCCCGAAGATCAACGCGGGAATGAGGCCTGGCTCGACATAGGTTTTGGCCAATTCGGACACGTATAGGCCAGTTCCGAGGTCTTTCGTTGTCTTACTGATTGCGAACGCTAAGACCATCAAGAAAGCAAGCGGTAGAAGCGCGTATGTTCCCTTGCCGAATAGGGTGACCGCCTTCTTCGCTCGCAAACCAGCATAGGTAATACCCATCACCATGGCCACCAGCAGACCTGCAACGACAGCGGTGAAGACCGACACAGAACCGGAACCGGCTAAAATATCACCATTGCCGGTGAACCAGAGGCTGATAGGCATGGTGAAAACCATCACCAAGACAGGTAACACCAAAGACATCGCTCTCGGTACGGCGGACGGGCTTGCGTCAATAGACATTAAGGCATCGTCAAGTGGAGGCCGATGGTTGTCATCCTGGCCCTCGCCTCCGAGCGTACGAGCCTCTGCACGAGCCATAGGACCAAAATCTCGTCCCGTCCAAGCTAGAAAGAAAGCAAAGCATAAGGTCGCGATGGCGTAGAAGTTAAAGGGAATTGAATCCACGAGTACGCCTACGGATCCTTCCACCCCGACTTTGTCGAGTTGGGTAACGATATATGCCCCCCATGCGTTGAGAGGCAATAGAATGCATACGGGAGCGGCCGTTGAATCACAGAAGTACGCCAGCTTTTCCCGAGCAATGTTCATACGGTCAAAGATCGGACGGCAGACTGCACCATTAATCAGCGACGTAATGCTCGACTCCACAAACACAACGATGCCGAGCACGTAGCTTAGGAGTCGCGCTTTCCGGGGCGTCTCAATACCTCCCTGGGTCGTGATCCAGTCCACGAAACCTCGTACACCACCGCTGTACCGAGTGAAGGCGATTAGTGCACCAACGAGCGCGCTAAAGATAATCACAAGGGTGTTATCCAGGTCTCCAAAGACTCCCAAGCACACAGAGACAGCAGAAACCAACCCGCTCAGGGGATTAAAGTCCGAAAGAAAGGTCCAGCCTAGCCATATACCAATGAAAAGAGAGAGCAGAACCCGCCTTGTTGCGACTGCCAGGCCAATCGCTAAGAGGGGTGGAAGCAGAGACAAAAATGAATCGGAGAAGGGAGGAAGGGCTGTCAATCAAAGGTCCTACGCTTACGTGTTGCGATCATGATCAGTATCGGCTGATGTCCAGGAGACGACACAATTTCTGCCCTTACTCTTAGCCTCATAGAGGGCTTTATCAACCGACTCCAAGAGTGCGGGAGACGTCTCTCCACCGGCCGGGAACGATACGAGACCGATACTGATTGTTACCGTGCCGATCGAGCGCCCCTCAGTGTTGAAAAATGCATGTTCCTCAACGAGTCGCCGTATTTTCTCTGCCGCCGCGATTCCGGCATCGGGTTTCGTATCCAAAAGTAGAATAACAAATTCTTCACCACCAAAACGCGCGACAATATCGGTCGATCTGAGGTGTCGAACCATCAGATGCGCTAACTCGCGAAGAACCGAATCCCCTGTTTGATGCCCGTGGGTGTCGTTGACCTGTTTGAAGTGATCTACATCAACCATCGCGACCATCAGACGGTTGAAGCTACGCTCCCCACGCTTGATCTCAAAATCCAAAACTGTTCGTAAGTGGCGCCGGTTGTATACCTGGGTCAACTCATCCGTGCGCGCAAGGCGATCGAGCTGTTTAACAGCAGCCTCTAGATCCGAGTTCACCTGCTCTAATTCCCGATTTTTAGCCTGAATAACCGCTGCTCGCTCAGCCACTTTTCGCTCAAGACCAGCTGTGTAGGATTGTAGTTCCGCCGCCATATTATTGAAGCCATGTGCCAGTTGCCCAAGCTCATCCTGACTCATCACATCGGCCCGCGCCCCAAGGAAACCTTCCTGTACGCTCGTCACCGCGCTGGCCAAGGCACGAATCGGACGAATCAGCATCCTACTGAGGATCAGATAGAGTACGATCGTAAGAACGATACTAAATCCAAAGGCAATCACCGTGAGAAGCAGCCGAGCCCAAGCAATTTGGTCAAGAACCGGCTTCAAGTCGAAGGCTGCGACAAGTGTTCCCCAACGGAGCCCCGAAATCGCAGGCATCGATACCTGCAACACATGCCGACCATTTGGAAGCTCGACTCGCTCCCATTGCCCCTCACTCGCCCCTACGGCCTGAGAGAGGAAAGACTCCTCTAACACGATGGTCTCTCCGACCCCCCCAACTCCTGCTGGGGTATGCTGAACAACGTCACTTGCAGAGTGGGCAACGAGCTGACCCCTCGAATCCAAAAAGACCACCTCAAGGATACCCAACTTGGCGCCGCCTGCCTTCACCAGCTCTGCCAAGTTATCGTCCAAGCGTTCGTAAGAATTAACCGCTACATCCAATGCACAAGGCACGGATAGACTCTCCAATAACGTTCCGGCCTGCTCTCGCGTATCCTCAAAGGTTCGCTTTGAGATAAAGCCGTCCAGCGCTAAGCCAACCCCACCCATTACAACCAGCGCTGTAAGGCTCGTGAAGACGGCTAATCGCGTCCGAATTCCAAAGCGTCCTCGCTTCATGGGATTCAGCGTCATTTCGTCCGTGCCTCCCGTGACTCAGCGACATGGGTTCGGACCTGCGCAAGGATGCGGCGTACACCGTCATAATCTGTGTCTTTCGCGGAGCGCCAACCGCTTATCTCTTCGGTGGAAGCATACACCTTACGCCCTTCTGCTGTTCTGGTGCTCAGACTAATGAAGGACCAAGCAATCTTCGACGCCCCACTCTTTGGTAGACTGGGGTTTGCCACCAACGCATCGTAGGGAATACGACCTGCCTTGTAGAGGATTCGGATGCTCCCGCGATCGAAGCGTTCGCCTCTCTTCGAGGCGTTACGCGTGGCATCCAGCATGCCCGACGCTGTCGCAGCTGCATCCACCCGACCTTCCACCAAATCGCGAACAGCTGATGTGTGGTCGCGTGTAAACACCGTTTTATCGAATGCCTTCTCAGGATCGATGCCTTCCCCTAGGAAGGCGGCGTAGGGAAGGAAGTATCCACTCGTTGAATGCTCATCAACAAATGCCATGCGTCGACCGACGATATCTTTAAGTGTTCGTGCTTCGTCATCACTGCGCACAAAAATATAAGACGAATAGGATGTTGCACCATAAGCAAGCTGCGACGCCAAAAGCTGCAAAGATTCATTCTTCTCGCGCGCCAGTGCATAGGAAGCGGGAGGAAGAATTGCCACATCAAATTGGGAGGATGACACACGTTCAATGACGTCCCGGTACGAATTTCCCACCTCAAACTGGATAGGCACACCGAGCGTATCCTCCAAGTAGGTACCAAGCGCTTTGTATTGAGGCGCAGCTGCATTGCTCCCGAGAAAGGGAGAGACCAAAAACGAGAGCCCCTTTCGACCCGCGGGTAGATCCTCGGCGGTCAGCCGAAGCGATAAGCCAATGGGCTTTTCCGCTGGATTCTCTGGACCACCTTCTAACGTACCGGATTCCGGGATCTGGTAACATCCCCCGGAATAGACGAGTATGGCGATCAACAACGTAATGAAAGAAGTGCGGCCCATGGGTACATCCAAGCCAGTTAGGCGGACAATGCCATCTCTGACCGGACGAGTAAACCAATCAATCAGCCTCATAACATGTGGCCCATTGAGTCTCGTTCTCGTTGCAACGCTCGCTCTCATAATATCTGGCTGTGGTCCAGATGAAGAGACACGTCAGGGCACTCTCGGCACTGGAGCATTAAGCGATGCGGAAGAACCTGCAGATATTCCTCAGGATTCGACGCCGAATCAAGATGTTGGCGAAGACAAAAAACGGCCCATTCAGAGGGTCTTAAATCACCTCAATCCACTTCGTGAAACGGGGGAGATGTCCGAATTACGCGAGAGCGCCCTACTCACACTTGCAGCTCAAAACCACGCGGACTACCTCTTGGCACATCCCGAAAGTCTTGCCCCCGGACAAGACCCGCATTTGCAGTCACCGGACAGCCCGCTCTTCACCGGATTGAAGGTTCAACAACGTGTAGAAGCTGTTGGTTACGAAGGAAAAAGCCTGGGCGAAAATATCGCGCGACGCGCGACAGCAGAATCAGCCCTCCAGTCCTGGCTTGAAACTCTCTATTCACGTCTTCCACTCATGGATCCGGCACTCGAAGAGATCGGTATTGGTGAAGCCGGTTCGATCCATGAAAGAGTCTATGTTCTTGTGGCTGGAACAACGGCTGACGAAGCTTCGGTTGACCTAAGCATTCGCACGTATCCTCCGAGCGGTGCGGACGAAATCATGGCTGATTGGAACGGTAATGAACTTCCACAACCTAAGCCTCCGCCTGACGGTTATCCAAGCGGACCCGTTATCTCGCTCCATACGGGCGATACCCCTTTCGATGGAATGAGCGGAATACTCAGAAATTCCGACGGGCAAACCGTTCCATGCACGGCCTTCTCTCTTGCCAATGATCCGAATCTGCCCGCAGGTGTTGCAGCCATCATTCCCCATCAACCACTCACGCCAGACTCACTCTACTTCGTTTCCTGGAACGGGAGTATCTCAGGAACCGCCTTCGACACAGACCATTCTTTTCGAACCGCTCCGAGCTCATGCAGACCAACAATGCATGACTGTGGACATGGCCGCGCTTGCTACATTCAACAGGGCGAGGATACCTGTTTATGGGTTGGTCCCCTGGGCGAAGGAGACACGTGCTTGTACATCAACGATTGTGCTCAAGGCATGGGCTGCTATGGTCTTAACAACACACAATTGTGTCGTCGTTATTGCCCGGTAGAAGGTACGAAAAACTGCGACACCATATGCTCCGGACAGTACAGTGTACTTGACGACGACGCGAATACTGGTTTTTGTTGGAACATGAGCAAGGAATAAAACGCAGCATGCCGTCCCAAGACAAAGCCAGAATACAGGCGGTCCTTATGACCAATACCGGCAACCTCGCGCTGAAGGTTCTCTCCCTAGGCAAGTCGAGGATGCTCGTTCGCACACCGCAGCCGGTAAAGCTGCCGCCAAATGTGCGGGTAGGTTTCGCTCATCGTGGAAGCCACAAGGGACGCATTTTGATGCTCGCCCAAGTATCATCGGTGCAAGCCGAAACCGGTACCACGCTCATCAAGATGGAATACAAGGCCCTGCACTCTATGGACGGAAAAGAGTGTATCGCGGAGTTCGTACAGCACACCCTGGGTCATAGCGAAATAGACGAAAAGGGATTCAACTTCGGACGGGGAGGCTGGTTTTACCAACTTAAGTCCGAGCCGGTCTCTGCAGCTGTTGCAGCGGAGGATGATGGAGCGAGCCAACGTCGTGAAGAACGTATACCCGTTCGAATTCCTCTCATGTACGCCTATGAGGCAGAGGCCTATAAGGCAGAGGCTTACAACATTTCCTTCAACGGTCTGTTCCTATTAACCGAATCAAAACTGCCGCCCAAAGAAGCCGACCTCGGTGTCACATTTCCCATTCTGCAGGGAAATCAGATGCAAAAAGTCAGATTAAGCGGCCGCGTTTGCTGGGTAGGGGCAGGAATGAGTTCAGCCGACGGAGGTGGGATTGGTCTCCTTATTACCCGATGGGCCAGTGAGGCTGATGCTTCGCTCTGGCGTGCCTTCGTTGAACGAGAAATCGAATTCGGGTCCGGGAAGCGCTAGGGTTCACCAAAGGTTAGGAGTCGACACCATGAGAGGCATTGGCTAAAGTGCCGCTATGAGCGACTCAAAACTAGAACTTAAAGCACTTCTGAAGACTGATGACGTCGACATCGATGCCGTCGCAAACCTACTCGATTCGATGGAATCCGACGCGCGAGTTGAGGCCATCCGTGGCCTCGGGAAAAAGGCACAAGTACGCCTTTGGAACGCCTGCGAAGGACGCGCAACATCCCTCGAAGACGTGGTTCCAACCTCGGTGGGTTCGGCCGTTGAGATCATCCATGCTGGGAAAAACTCGCTGCCAGTTTTTAGTAACTTTGAGAAGCGCTTTTGCCGCGTTGAAGGCGACGACACAATCCTCTACGGATACAACGAAGGACCGACCAGGAAAGTGATCGGGCCCGGTTATTTTGTCACCTCGTTCGACGCAGACCGTGGTGAGGTCGGTATCAACTACTACGACGTGCCTCCCGAGGATGCATCCCTTCCAGCAGAATGGCCGGCCATACGACCTAACGAGCGTGGTTTATCGCGCTTTGTGTATGCACAGATGATCGACTACCTACGGCAAGTAAGCGCTCACGTAACGATCGGTCGAGCCGTCCGAAAGGGTAAGACGACCAACAACTACTTCCTGCTTTGCCGAACGCCAGCTAGTAAGTCCTGAGGAACTCCCAGGGATTCAAGGCTAGAAAAGAACGTAGGAAAACTAGAATTCAGGGCGTTCAACCCATCGATGATCGTCCCGTCGGGTGCAATGAGGCTCATGAGTACCGCGCACATTGCGATTCGATGGTCTCCAGATGCATCTATCCTCCCGGCGACCAGCGGACTATTCGCACGTCCATGAACCGTTAGACCATCCGGATGTTCGTCAACGCTGACGCCGAATGACGCCAAGAGTTCCACCGTTTTCGCAATGCGATCGCTTTCCTTCACGCGCAACTCGGACGCATGTCGAATGTGACTCGTTCCATTCGCCCGACTCGCAAGGACCGCAAGGAGAGGTAATTCATCGATGGAACGAACGACGAGTTCGGAGCCTAATGTAAAGCCTCGTAGTGTTGAATGAGCTACCGTCAGGTCCGCGCATGGCTCGCCATTGAAGCTTCGCATGTTCGTCTCGGTAATTTCGGCTCCCATCTGCCGAATCACATCAAGGAAGCCTGTACGTGTAGGATTCACTCCGACATTGGCAATCGTCACCCTACTTCCAGGAACCAATAAGGCCGCCGCGATCAGAAAGGCAGCACTCGATAAATCCCCGGGAACTCTCAACTCACATGCCTTAGGCGGCGTCCCGACATGGGCTAACATGCGCTCGGTATGGTCGCGACTCGGTCCAGGCTCTCGCACACTGACATCACCGTTTGCGTAGAGACCTGCCAGAAGAATAGCACTTTTGACCTGCGCACTCGCAATCGGAGAGTCATAGGTCATCTTTTCAAGTGGTCTTTGTCCCCTGACCCGCAAGGGGCATAGGCCACCAGGTTGAGTCTCGAGAATCTCGAGTCCCATTTCCCCCAAAGGTTCCAACACACGGTTCATCGGTCTTCGCGATAGTGATTCATCGCCGAGGAGGGTCACTTCGAAAGGTTGGCCGGCTAGGA
>MDTD01018978.1_pt1 | contig 20109 bp, 19 predicted proteins | sample 811221 | NCBI WGS metagenome assembly MDTD01 (sample SAMN05326646, study PRJNA326480) | marine metagenome | isolation source: seawater | place: Pacific Ocean: South West | collected 2011
AAACTATAGAATGTTTAAGAGATTTCACTGGGACAAAACCTTTATACTATAAATCAAATGAGAAAAATTTCTTTTTCTCCTCTGAGGCATGGTTCTTGTATAGTTTGTCAAAAAAAGAAATTAATCAAGAAAGTTTGAGTTTTTATTTCAATTACGGATTTTCACCCGAAGAAGAAACTCTTATTAAAAGCGTAAAAAAAGTTTTACCAAGAAATAAGCTTACAATAAATTTAAAAGATTTTAAATTGAATAAAGAAATTTTCTTCAAAATAGATAAAAAAAAAATATCAGAAGTTCCTGATACAAATGAAATAAATACTTCTTTAGAAAATTCAATAAATTTGAATTTACTTGCTGATACCAAAATTGGTACATTTCTCTCAGGGGGAATTGATTCGAGTATAGTAACATCTTTAGCTCATCGTTTTAACCCTGCTGTAGAAAGTTTTACAACGGTATATCTTCCAGAAAATAAATATAAAAAATTTAATATTGATTTTTATTACGCTAATGAATTTTCGAAAAAATTAAAAATTAAATTAAACGTAAATTATATTGAAAATACTGACTCAGTTATTAATGATTTCTACAAAGTAACCAATTATCTTGACGAACCAATTTCAAATTTAAATTTTCTAAATACTTACTGGCAATCAAAATTTGCAAAAGAAACAGGAACGAAAGTAATTCTGACAGGGGATGGATCCGATGAGCTTTTCTGTGGTTACGATAGATATCACAAAGTTTTTACTAGTGAAAAATTAAAATATTTAAATTTTTTAAATAAAAAAATTAAATCTTATAACTTATTAAAAGTTGATGAGTTACCATTTTTTTTCTACTCAATTTTCAAAAACTCAAACTTAAAGAGTCTTTTAAATAAAGAATTTTGTGGCGAAGATATAAAAAAAAAAAGTTATTTTAATAGTGTATCATTTGACTCAAACGTAGATTACATAAATTATTTTGATTTTAGATATTGGCTTACAAATGAGTCAAATTATAAACTTGATAAATGTACAATGATTAATTCAATTGAAGCGAGAATTCCCTTTCAAGATATTTCATTAATAAAAAAGTTTTTTTTTATAAGAAATAAAAAAAAATTTAAATTTTTTGACAGAAAATATTTACTTAAAAAAAATGATTTTATTCCTGATTTAATTAAAAAAAGAAAAAAAACAGGATGGTTTACACCAGATCAAATGTTCTTACAAAATAATTTTTCAAGAATAATTTCAGATGTTTTTTCTGAGGAAAAAATAAGAAAACAAAAAATTTTTAATGAGGTTGAGTTGTACAAATTTTTTAATTCCTTCAAATTTTTAGGATATAAAATTAAGCGAGAATTAATTACAATAATATTATTTCAAATTTGGTATGACAAAGTTTTAAAATCATAAAATTTAAAAAGAAAAATTGATAACTTAATTAAAAAGGCTTTTGATCTTATTTTTAAGTCTTGAAGATATCTTTGGAATTCTAAATCCATTTTCAGTCAAAAAATTATCAACATTTACATCTTGTGAAATAATTTTTGGATGAGTTAGAGGAAATTTCATTTCCTCTAATTTTAATGAGTCCCACTTTTTTGGATTTTTGTGAATAGCGTATTCATCATCTCCAATATTAGATATTAAATTTTTTGTTGGGAAAATTGAAAGTCTATTATTTATAAAATTTACAAATGTCCAAGGTTTATCCCAATCATCATCTTGCATTTTGTATCTTCTATCAAAATATTTTGTCCAAAATAAATAAGCGTTTTTATTTTGTAAGATGTCTTTTAACCATTTTTGTTTTTTAACTTCTGGCCATAAATTCATATTAGTATCATACGTTTCTCTCCATCTGCTTTTCCAAGTAGCCCAACCCCATGAGCTTGTAAATTTTGAAAAATAATAACTATCATTATTTCTTCTCTTGAAATTTTTTGATGAGTTTAAAAAATTATTACCTGAAATTTGAGCAATCCTACTATCATTCTCAAACTTTTCTAATAATAAATGACAAAATTTAAAAAAACTTTTATTAGGAATACAATCGTCTTCTAAAATTATTGCTTTATCAAATTTATCAAATACTTTTTGAAGTGCATAAGGTAAATTGTTTTTTTGTGTTAAGTTTTTTTTTGAAAAGATTATTTCGATTTTATTTTCTTTTTTAAATTTAACAATTTCATTTCGTGTTAGTCTATGATTTTCAATATGATCTCTATATTTAAGACCATCATTAAAAATTACTAAATTTTTTTGATTAAATTTTTTTAATAATTTTAGAATACGCTTTGTATTTTTTGGTCTTCTGTAAGTCATTAATAATATTGCTGTACTCATAAATTAATTTTTTTTGATTATTGAAATTAATAATTTATAAAAAAAAAGTATAAATTTAAAATTCAAGAACATATATTCTTTAAGTTTTTCTCTTTTAGAAATACCAAATATATTTGAATGAAGGTATAAATTTTGCACTTCTGATATTTTGTGATTTTCTTGATCACCTTTTAACAAAGCAATTCCAATCATTTCTCGATTTATTTCAGATTTATTTTTTGTTCCTCTATGCCAAAGTCTATGTTCTCTTATTAAAATATCTCCAAAATTAAGTCTAATTTTTTTTTTTTTTTAAAAATAAGCTTTTTATAATAAATTGAAAATAACTCATTTTTTTTGAATGAGATTTCTCTATAATTTCTAGTGGTCCATTTTCATCACCAATTTTTGTTGTGGCGATGTTCACAACTATCATCCTGGGATTCCAGTTTCCATCAGTATGAAAAAATTGATTTTTACTATTTATTAGGTTTAAATTACCCCCAAAGATAGGTTTAAAATCCTCTATCTTTTCATCAGTTAAAAAATTGAAATAATTCTTAAAATTTAAATCATTTAACAGTGAAAAAATTTTGACACCATATTTACCAGGATTAATGTTCAAGTTTCCAGATTTATAACCACCTAAATTTTGATGTTTATTTTTTGATAAAATCTCGTTTAATGAATTTTTAAAATCTCTAGATATTTTTTCAAATTCTTTATTACTGGATAAAACGTCATTAGTAATATACCCATTTTCTTTGAAGAAATCTTTATCAAACTTTAATAAATTTATCATTTGAAAATTTTATAATCTTATTTACTCTTTTATCCCAGGTAAAATTTTTTACCTTAATAAATGCATTTTTTTTTAAATTACTAAATTCTGAGAAATTTTTTAATACATAACTTATTTTTTTTGCCCATATTACGGGGCTTTCAGAGGAAATTAAGATTGAATTTTTATTATTAAGAATATGTTTATAAACATGCATATTGCTAGCAATTATAATTTTCTTGGACGCCATATAATCAAATAATTTCATTGGTGACATATAATTTGCAATTTCAAGATTTTTTGCTCTTGCAAATACTTTATTTGAATAGGGCATTAAAACAATTTTATATTTGTTTAAAGTCTTTGGAATATTTTCATAGTTTATATATCCTTTATATAAAATATTTGGATATTTCTTTAAATCTCTCTCGGAAAAATCAGAGTTCGAAAAATCACCATAAACATAAAATTTAACTTTTTTTAAAATTTTAGATATTTGTACGATTCTCTCTAAACCTTTTCCTCTTGCAAATGAGCCTGTATAAACACAAGAATTTTTAATAGTTTCTTTTTTTTTTTTTAATTTAAAGTCTTTCAAATTTACTGCATCATCCAAAACAAGATAAGAGTTATTCAAATTTAATTTTTTTTGTAAGTTTTTTGAAATATAAATGATCTTTATTCTTTTGAAAAAATTAAAATTTTTTGCGACAAAAAATAAAAATTTGGTCAATCCTGATAGTTCATGATGAATTTCTAATATTACTTTATAATCGTTTAATGCTAAAAGTAAACCGCTTAATATACTTCTAGAAATAATTAATTCATTCTCTGAATTTTTTTTTTTGAAAATATTTAAAAGTTTAATTGAAAAAATAATTCTCTTTAAAAAGTTTATATTTGTTATTTTAAAATCTCTAATATTAAATTTATTTTTACAATTATAAATTTTGTGTATATTAAAGTTTCTGTTTTGGTTGAATACGTATAAATCAAAATTTTGAGTCACATCTCTTAGTGCATCACACATCTTCATTACATGAATTGAATACGCGTTTTTTGAGGGTAAATTTATTTCTGCAAAATAACTTATTTTCATTTTACTTTCTGCAAGAGCAATGTATCCCTAGATAATAAGTCTGATAATCTTTTGAAAAAAATTTAGAAAATTTATTTAATAATAAAAAAATTAAAAATAAAAATTTCTTTAAAAATTTAAATCTAAAATATCTTAATAATATTTCAGAGATTACTACAAAAGGCCCGACACCAACTAAACTCGTTTTTACTTTGAAATCATTTGATTTTAATAAATCCTCTAAATATCTATGTGTAGGCCTAAATACATCTAAAGGATCCTCATGATATCTGTGCATAAAGGGTACAAATATTTCAAATTTACCACCTGGCTTGAGTATTCTGTAAATTTCATTAATAAGATTTTTGTGATTTCTTACGTGTTCTAAAACATTAAACAATAAAACAGTATCAAAGCTATGATCATCGAGTTTTAAAGAATTCTCTAAGTCAATTTTATAAAAGTTTTTTTCTTTACTATGAAACTTATCAGCAAAAAAAAGTTCTATCTTTTTTTTATTGAGAAAATTGTGATAAGAACTGTGGGTGCCACTTCCTAAATCGATCGTTTTTCCATGTATTTCGATTTCTTTAAGAAGATAATTATGAAAAATTCTAATTGGACTTTTATTAAGATTTATTTGATGAAACGAGTGTTTAATAAAAGAAATACTTAGTTGAGGGTCTAAATTATCTTTTTGCATTAATTTTTTTACTTTTTTATTTCAATTTTTTTATTTTTAATTTCGTAAATTCTATCACAAAAATTATAATTTTTTTTGTTATGACTAATTATTATTACAATTTTACCTTTAAATATTTCTTTAAAATTTTTAAAAATTTTTGTCTCTGTTTCCTCATCAATAGCGTTAGAAGCTTCATCAAATAAGTAAATTTCCTTGTTTGAATAAATAGCTTTAGCAATACTTAGTCGTTGTCTCTCACCACCTGAAATCTTCAAACCTTTTTCTCCTATAATAGTATTAATTCCATTTTCTGAATTGTTTATCAAATTGTCTATTTCCGCTTTTTTGCAAACTTCTTCAACTTTTTCCATATCAATATTTTCATAATCTGAGCCATAAGTAATATTCTCCAATATTGATGCATCAGCTAATAAAGAATTCTGAGGAATATGACAAATTTTTTCTTGCCAGAATTTATTTTGGTATGCTGAAAAAAGAATTTTATCTGCGTAAAGTTCTCCACTTAGGGGAGGTAGTAATCCCATTAAAAGATCAAGAAAAGTTGTCTTTCCAATTCCAGAATCTCCTGTAAGAAAATATATTTTATCTTTTTCAAATTTAATATTGAGATTATCAAAAATTAATTCAGAGTTTTCATTGTGCTTAAAGCTTAAGTTTTTTATCTCAAGATATTGATTAATGTTAAATTCTTGAAAATCTTTTTTTTTTGTTTCATCAGGATTACTTTTAATTATTTTTAGAATGTCATTAAGAGGGTATTCTGAAGTTTTTATTCCAATTATTGAAGTATACACTGTTTGTAGAGAGGGTAATATTCTCTGGGTTGCAAATATTATTGCACCTAATAATTGAAAATTAAAAGTATCTTTATTCTCTTGATTTAAAAAGAAATAAACAAATGTCAAAATTAATAATGAAATTATTAATATAATAACCTGTGCAGGGACAAAGTTTAAAATTTCAAAGTTTATCCTAGCATTTCTTAAAGATAAAAATGGTTTGTCTATTTTCTTTAAAAAAAAACTTTTAAGATTTCTTAATTTTATTTCCTTTATATTATCGTTACATTCAACAATATATTTATACTTTTTATTCGTATCTACTGACAAATTATTGCTTATTTTATTTAATTTTGACTTGATAGTTAAAATCAAAAACAAATATATTAGAAAAAAAAATAATGTTAAAAAAAGAGCAATTTCATAATTTAAAAAAATTACAAATAATATTATTGATGTTGATATAATTATTGAAGAAATTAAATTAATTAAGCTAAATACTGCTCCACTTGCAAGATCAGATTTTTCCATATTTCCCAATAGCACACTGGAATTAGTTTCAATTAAATATTTATAATCTTTACCAATTGTATTTGAGAAAATTTTTCTATCTAAAGTTAATTTAAAATCATTAACTACAAAAGAATTTAACCATAAAGTAAATATCCTCATTAAATATGAAAAAAATAGTAAAGTACCAAACAAAATAATCACTAGAGCAGGGAACTGTTTTTGTTCAATCCCTAAAAAATTCATAGTGGATAAAAAATATTGATTATTCAAATATGCAGAGGAATTAAATATTAAATCTAATAAAGGAAGTAAACTGCCGATAGTTAAAATTTCGAAGATTGATGAAAAAATTGATAAAATAAAAATAAAGTACAGAAGATATTTTTTGTTATAAATATCAAATACAAAAAGAGTCTTTTTAATCAAGTAATAAAAATTTATTAAATAGTTCATCTAAGAATTTTATTCGTTTATATATATATTACTTCTAATATAGACAAAATTAAGATTTAACATCTAGATATAAGAAATTGCGAGGTATTTATGAAAAAAAGGACTACATAACTAATTATGTATATTTTAAACTAAAAACAAAAAACGTTTTTTTCTATCAAAATTATTCAATATGTATTATTAAATTTATATTTATTTTATGAAAATTATTGGACTTAATAGTGGAGAATTCAATTCTTCTGCTTGCTTATTGATCAATGGAAAAATTGTATATGCTGTCCAAGAAGAAAGGTTAATTAGGGAAAAGTTTACTAAAAAGTTTCCTAAAAATGCAATAAAAAAATGTCTTGATTTTAAAAACCTAGATATTTCCGATATAGATTATATTTCAGTTGGATGGAATCCTTCAGCTCACATGAGTAGATTTAATCCTATAATTTCAAGTAATAGAACATATAGGGAATACAATTTTTATACATTATCAGATAACTTATTCTCATTTACTGATAGAAGTTCAGGTAATTTTACCAAAATTTCGCATGATAAAACTTTTCCAGAAATTTATCATGTAAATCATCATTTATCTCATGCTGGAGCAGCATTCTATTTATCAAATTTTACGGAGGCAGCAATTTTAACTTGCGATTTTAAAGGTGAAAATCAGTGTACAACTTGGGGTTTTGGTAAAAAAAACAAAATTAAAATTTTAGATAGTCAAAATTTACCAAATTCTTTAGGCCTATTGTATGCAACATTTACTTCGCTTCTAGGTTATAAGCCTGACAGCGATGAATGGAAAGTGATGGCAATGTCAGCCTATAAGACGGATTGTTCAAGCTATATAAATAAAATCAAAAAATTATATAAGCTCTCAAAAAATGGAAAATTAGAACTTAATCAGAAATATTTTGGAATAAATCACTTAGGTAATAATAACTATCTGATAACAAAAGATCTTATGAATCTATTTGATATAGAAAAAATTAATTACCAATCTAAACCTGATTTAAAAACTATCAAAATCGCTAAAGCTCTTCAAATATGTGCAGAAGAAATAGCTCTGCATATGATTAATTATTTATATAAAATTACAAAATGCAAAAATTTAGTTTTAGGTGGTGGGTTTTTTATGAACTCAGTTTTAAATGGCAAAATTGAAAAAAAAACAAAATTTAAAGAAAGCTATATATCGTTTGCCCCCTCAGATACAGGAAATTCAATTGGTAGTGCACTATATTTATATCATAATATTAAAAACAAAAATCGAAAGAAAACTTACACGACTGCTTTTCTAGGGCCAAAATACGATAATGAGGAAATATTAAAAGTTTTAAACAGAAGAAATATTAAATTTACGATGATTAAAAATTTTGCGAAAGATGTAGCTTACGAATGTCATATGGGTAAAATTGTAGGTTATTTTAGAAATAAGTTGGAATTTGGTGACCGATCACTAGGATGTAGATCAATCCTCGCTGACCCAAGACCAGCAAGTATAAAATCAAAAATAAATTTTTCTATCAAATACAGAGAAAATTATAGACCATTTGCACCATCCGTAATTTCTGAAAAATCACATATTTTTTTTAATAATAAGAAAAATTATAAATGTAATTTTATGGAAAAAGTTATCAATGTAAGAAAAAAATATGCAAATAAACTCAAAGCTATAACTCATGTAGATAATTCAGCAAGAGTACATACAGTCAATAAAAATGAAAATAAAGATTTTTACAAAATTTTAAAGGAATTTGAAAAACTAACAAGCTATCCAATTCTGTTAAATACTTCATTTAATATCAACGGTGAACCTATTGTTTGTTCGCCAGACGATGCTATTTCAACCTTTTATAATAGTAAAATTGATGTTCTTTTTTTAGGAGACTACAAAATTAAAAGATGATTCCTTTAATAAAATGAAAAAAAGTTTAGCCTACAGACCAATAAAACCGTTATTAGCAAACAGATATAGTCTTATTAAAGAATTAAAATATATTGATAAGAATAGATATTACTCAAATTATGGGCCATTGTATTATAAATTAAAGCAAAAATTTGAAAGTTTTTTAAAACTAAAGAAAAATAATATAGTTTTTTCCTCTAGCGGCCATAGTTCCTTATTAGCATGCTGCATATATTTGAGAAGTATTTCAAAAAAGAAGCATATTATTGTTCCATCATTCTGTTATTATTCAGATGTTCAGGCTATAATTTTATCAGGTTTTGAACCTATTTTCATTGACATTGAAGTTAATAACCTGATCATAAACGAGAGCCTCATTAAAAATTTAACAAATAAGTATGATATAGCAGGAATTATTTTTGTATCCCCTTTTGGATATCCAATTTCATTAAATAAATTAAATTTGATTAAAAAAAAGTTTTCAATAGAGGTAATATATGATGCTGCTGACACATTTATTAACTTTGATAAATTTACTGATAAATCAAATATTCTTATCACTTGTAGTTTTCACCCTACAAAATCTATACCTGGAAATGAATCAGGGCTTATAATTTGTAATAAAAAAATTCATAAAGATTTTGAGAGTATTCTAAATTTTGGTTTTGTTGGAGAAAAAAGATTAGTAAAGTATCTTGGATTTAATGGGAAATTTTCGGAATATGATGCGGCAATATTAAGTTCGAATTTTAAAGATTATAAAAAAAGAAAAAAATTATATAAAAAAAAAATAAATTATTTTATTAGTTTGATAAAAGATTTTAAAAATATAAGATTACAAGAAAATTTTGGTAAAAATTGGCTTGGAAGAACCATTCTTATTATTCCTAAAAAAAAAATTAATTATGACTTATTAAAAAGAAATATGAAAAAAAAAAGAATTGCTATATATAAACCTTGGAGTCTAAGACCAATTCACAAAGAAATAATTTTTAAAAATTTTAAAAAAACTAATTTAAAAAATACTGAATTTATAACTAATAATAGCTTTGCAATTCCTTTCTTTTTAGATCAGTCAAATAAAGAATTGAAATATATATCTCAAATGTTAAAAAAATTTATATAATTTAAAAAAATTGTCTAATAATTCTATTACTGTATTAATTTCTACATTTGATCCTAAAAGAAAAAAATTATTATTAAAAGCAATAAACTCAATAATACAACAAAGTCATAAACCAAACGAAGTTATAATCGTAGATAATAACGTTGAGTTAAATAACAAATTATTAGTTAAGAAATTTAATAAAAAAAAAAACATAAAATTTAGATATATGAAATATATAAAACCAGGCGGGGCATTTGCTGTAAGAAATCATTTAATGAAAAAAATTAAATCAAATTACGTAGCATTACTTGATGATGATGATTATTGGAATAAGAATTACTTACGAGAATTTCAAAGAATAAATGATAAAAAAAATTATGATCTAATTTTAGCAAATACTTATTTTGTAAAAAAAAACAAAAAAAGAGAAATTTTTCATATTGATATCAATGATTTTACTGTTGAAAAAATTGGATTATATAACCCCGGCATAAGATCTTCTGCAACAATTATAAGAAGAAAGAGTTTTTTAGACATAAATGGCTATGATCTTAAACTCTATTACGGGAGCGCAGATAAAGATTTTTTAAGTAGATTTATCAAAAAAAAGAAAAAAATAAAAATATTAAAAAAAGTTTTAGTAAATTATAGAATACATGAGAGTTCACACTCCAGAAATACTCATTTAATGCTAATGTCTACGATTAAATATTTTAGTAAATACTTCTTTGAAATAAGTTTTTTTTACAAGTTAAGATATTTAAAAAAAATTTTTTATTACTTAATACTTAATTTAATTACATTGTTTAATTTTTCGAAAATATAATCAATTTCATTATTTTTAGGAATAACATTTTTTTCCCATATTTTTACATAATTTTTGTCAAATCCTGAAGCTATTGCTGCTTTAATGTATCTTTTCAAACTTATGTTGTACTCATCTGTATTAAAATCTTGATTTAATTTTTTATCAACTAGTTCTTTAAGTTGATTAAAGCTTTCTAACTTTTCAATATTTGGAAGTTTAATAACATCACCAAGAGAACCTAAAATGATAGCTGGTTTTTTAATTAATGCTGCCTCAAAAAAAGTAGATCCAGTAGCAGCAATCAAAATTTTTGATTTTTCAAGTAAATCTTGTGTTGAAGTTCTAAAATTAATTAGCCTAACATTTGGAAGAGACTTTAATTTTATCAAAAAAGATTTCTTTCTAAGACCATACATTGCAGGGTGATCTTTTACATATAGACACATTTTACTTGGTAAATGCATAGCTATTTGCCTAGCAGTTTCAAATTGATTCGAAAAATTGGATGATTGAATATCAATTGATGCTTCAGGTTGAAACTGTAGAGGCATGTAAGCAAAACTTTCATTTTCTTTTATTTTATCATATTTTATATTTCTTTCTGACAAAGCTTTTAAGATTTTAAAAATATAGAACCTTACAATGGGCATAATTTTTGAAGTTTGATGGTTGAAAATCTTAGACTCATTTATTCTTTTTAATTTGGAAAAAGTTCCTTTTAATGAATAAAAAATATCTCTCAAAAAATCTTTAATTAGCTGCAAGAAAAATTTTTTATCATTAAACTTTGGGTATGAATAAAATTTATTATTATAAAATTCATTCATAAATTTTTTTACCATATCATCGTCTTTAATAATATCATTCTTAATTTTTTCGTATTCAGCATGAAATATTCCGTCCTCATGATTATAATCATAAGATATTGCCTGAATATCTCCTACTTTTGTGTCGTTAAGCCCAATCATTCTTATATTTTTATTTTTAAAAAAATGATAAAAAATAAGATGTGTCAAAGCTGGAAAATTTGGAGCTAATATTATATCTGGCGCAAAATCTTTATAAACTTTCTCACATACGCTATAAATTGCTTTAAAAACATTTATGATATATTCATCATTAAGTTTTTTTTTAAAACAAAAATGTAAATTTTTGTCATAACTATTTGTTAAATCTCTATCACAATAAACTAGTTCCCATATATTTTTAATTTTTAAGTCATTACAAATAATCTCTAAATCTAAATCTTGACTAATAAATTTTTTGGGATTTTCATATATTTCATCATTACTTAAAATGATTTTATAATTTATACTTTTGTCACTTGTAATATTATAATGAGTGCTTTTCTTGAATGTCAAACAACCCAATTCATAATTATTTGATTGAAATTTCTTAGCTAAATATAAACCTATTCTATTTGCCCACTCTCTTTGCTGAAAAATGAATATTTTTTTTTTCATTGTAAATTTATTTCTTAAATACCGGATTTTTTAATTCCCAATTAGCAGCAAACTTATAATCATTACTTACCTTTTTCCACAAGTGGGGGGGCCTAAAACTATCAACAATATCGTAAAATTGTTCTTCTTTTAAGTCTGTTAGTTTTAGAAAGTCGTTGAAATATTTTTTTGGAAATTCACCATCATATTTTTCCACCAAATTTATAGCCTCATCACGTGTAATATAACCATGTCTACATTCGTTTGAAGCTTCTTCAGTTGTTCTTCCAATTCCGTATTTTATATGTGAAGTCCAGTAATGAAATCCATCAACCTTATCATCTAGAGAATTATATTTAGAATATGTTCCCTCAGTTCTCTCAGACGATGTTTCGAATCCAGAAATTTCAGCTGCTTTATAAAAATTTTCTTGAGGGTTCATTTTTTCAAAATATCCCAAGAAAATAACTTGAATATCTTTCTTACGTATCTCTTCCTCTTCTAATGGTAAAAAATATTTCAAATCAGAATTAGTAATATCAAAATCTTTGTAAAGTTCATCTTCACTAGCTCCAGAAATTAAAATATTCTGATTTTTTTTTTTTGTATAATATTTATATGGCATTGTATAATTGACATCTTCAGATTTATCCTCTGATCCATATTCAGAAAAAGGCTCGCCATTAAAAATAAGAGGAATATTAAGTTGTGTTGCTAAATGAGAGGCTATATGACGTTGTCCAAAAATAAATGGCTGAAATGGATGAAGCATTCTTTCAAATGCAAGTCTAGTCAATTTACCATAAACATTTCCTGATGGTGTATATAAAAAATTATTCACATTTCCGATTTCTGGCCAATTATGAAAGTTCTTCATTCCTATTTGCGTATACATAATTGGAGCAAAAGTAATAGTGAGAGGGTTCATATTATATTTATTTTTTAAAGTATATGCTTGAAAAACTGAGTCTTTACCGCCAGAACCTGGAACAATACAATCGAATGATCCATTTCTTGATCTGTATTTTTCTAAAATTTTTTTTAATTGAAACTCTCTTTTCCTCCAATCTATATCATCTTTTTTTTCTGATTTTTTTTTATCTACTACTTGGCAAGCTGAACAGATGCCATCTTCATTAAATCTTAAAAATTTTCTATTAGAGTGACTTTTATCGTCAGTTAAAATAGTTGATGGTACAACCTTTTGATTTGAATAAACACATTTTTTACAGAAGTGAACGTCTAATGGTTGTCCTTTTATTTGAAAATTAAAACTCATTTTTTAAAATTTTATCCATTAAAATTTTTCCATTATAGGAGCTTTTTTCAGGATGAAATTGTAATCCATATATACTATTTTTTTTTATGATTGCACATATATTTTGTTTTTTTTCATTTTCAATGTAGCCATATTCAATCTTTCTATCTTTGGGAAAAACACAATAATTGTTATTAAAATAAAACGATTTTTTTTCCAACTTTTTATCATTTTCTAAAAGAATATCGTACCATCCTAGTAATGGTAATTTAAAAATAGATGAACTAATTTTTTTTACTTCTCCTTTAATAATACCAAGGCCTCTACATTCTTTATTTTCTTCACTTTTTTCAAAAAGTAATTGCATTCCAAGACAAATACCAATCATTTTTTTTTGAGCCGTTGAAAAACTTAAGATAATTTTTTTGAAATTTTTTTTTTTGATTATATCCATCCCGGCTTTAAATTTTCCATTTCCCGGTAAAACCAAAACATCTAATTCTGAAATATCTTCTTTATCTGTGCCTATCAAAAGAACATCTCCATACTGTTTGAAGAAAAAAATAAGACTTTTTAAATTATTCAATCCAAGATCTAAAATTCCAATTTTAAAATTCATTTATTCTAAATTTCTTATTTTTTAAATATGATTTAATAGATTTTATTTTAAGTTTATTAAAATGTAATGCAGTGGACAGAGATATTCCTGATAATTCATAATTTTTTATTACTCTCGAAATATTATCTTCACTGTTTAGCCCACCACCATAAATCACAGGCACATTTAATTTTTTAGATTTTAATATATCAAGCAAATCCCGATCAAAACCTTTATTTAACCCGTCATTATCAACAGAATATAAAGCTAATTCTCCAAAATTTTTAGTTGATAAATAATCAAGCCACTTATTTACTAAAATACCAGAGTTTTCTCTACCATGGTTTGTCATACAATAATAATTATTATCAATTTTTTTTGCTTCAACCATCACTGTCAAAAATTGTGCTCCAAATATGTTTGAAATTGAATCTAATATATCTTTATTCTTAAATAAAAAACTATTTAATAATACTCTATCAGCTCCAACTTTTAAAAGTTGCCTAATATCTTCAATTGATTTAATACCACCCCCAGCTGTTATTGGAATGAAAATATCACTTGTTAATTTATCTATTGTTGAGAACAAATTATCTCGACTATAAAGTGAAGCAACAATATCTGTTACAATTATTTGATCCGCACCATCATTGTAATATTTTTTTGCATAATCTTTTGGATTACCAATAACTCTTAGACCCTCATACTGAATGCCTTTAATCAAATTATTATTTTTAATTTCAAGTTTTGGAATAATCCTTATTTTTTCCATATTTTAAGATATGACTTAAATTAATTATATAAAATATAAATTTTTTGTACTATAAGAATTTATGCAAAAATGCTCCAAATGTTTATTTCCTGAAACGTATGAAACTATTAATTTTAATAAAAAAGGGCAATGTAATATATGCTCATCTACATTAATTCAAAAAAATAAAATCAATTGGACGAAAAGAAAGGCCGAATTAAAAAAGCTTTTGTCAAATTATAGAGGAAAATACGATTACGATTGTATAGTCCCTTTTTCTGGTGGAAAAGATAGTACTTTTCAACTTTATTATTTAATAAAAGAATTTAAAGTAAAACCTTTAGTTGTGAGATTTAATCACGGTTTTTACAGAGATCAAACGCAAAGAAACACTCATAACGTTCTTAAACAATTAGGTGCTGACTTTATAGAGTTTACACCAAATTGGAATATTGTTAAAAAATTAATGTTAGAAAGCTTTCAAAGAAAAGGTGATTTTTGTTGGCATTGTCACACAGGTATTTATTCTTACCCTATTAGAATAGCAATTAAGTTTAATGTTCCGCTTGTAATATATGGAGAACCGCTTGCTGAAATGAGTGCATATTATTCTTATAAAGAGAAAGAGGAGGAAGATGAGGAAAAATTTAATATGGTTAGAAATTTGGGAATAACAGCTGATGATATGTTTAATATGCTTAAAGGCTCAGGTGTTAAATTAGAGAGACGAGATTTAATTCCTTATACCTATCCTACACAAAATGAATGCAAAAAAATTGGTTTAAAATCTATCTTACTAGGAACTTACATAAAATGGGATTATGCTAAACAAGTTAAATTGATAAAAAAAAAACTCAATTGGCAAGGTGATGAGCTTGAGGGCGTACCAAAAGAAGCTAATCCTTTTGAGTCTAAAATTGAATGTTTCATGCAAGGAACAAGAGATTATATAAAATATGTAAAAAGAGGTTATGGTCGGATAACGCAAAATTTAGCAACTGAAATTAGAGAGGGTAGAATAAAAGTATCTGATGCAAAAAAAATTATTAATAAACATGAAGGTAAAAAACCCCAATCACTTAAATTGTTTCTTAAATATGTAGGGTTAACAGAAAAAGAATTTAAAAAAATTCTAAAACCGATGGAGGTTTATCCATACAAGCATAATTTCAATAAAGAAAAAAATTCTAAAAAAACATCTGATTTTGACTCTTGGTATAAAGAAAATTAAATGATATGTTAGGTATAATCAATTATGGTTGTGGTAATTTAAAATCATTATCAAATGCACTAGATGCTATAGGACAATATCATAAAGTAATCGATAATTATAAATCAATTAAAAAATTTGATAAAATTATTATACCAGGTGTTGGTTCGTATTCTAATGCAGTTTCTAAGTTGAAAAAGAAATTATTTTTCGAAGAAATTAAAGAATTTGCAAACAATAAATTTATCTTAGGTATCTGCGTTGGTATGCAAATATTATCTGATGCAGGCTATGAAGAGAAATTTACAGAAGGTCTTCAACTTATAAGTGGTGTTGTCGATAAAATAGAAAATAAAACAAATATTTCCCACGTCGGATGGAATAATATTAAAACAAACACAAATAAATGTTTGTTAAAAAATATAAGTAATAATAGCGATTTTTATTTTGTACATTCTTTTGCCTTTAAACCTAAAAATAATAAAGTAATTACATCAACAATTAATTTTAATAAAAAAAAAATAGTTTCTTCAATTGAGAACGGTTTAATTCATGGTGTTCAATTTCATCCAGAAAAAAGTCATAAAAATGGTCTTAAAATTTTACAAAACTTTTGTAACTTGTAATGTTAAAAAAAAGAATAATACCTATTTTATTGTTACAAAATGGAAGAATGGTAAAAGGAGTTAATTTTAAAGATTATCGTGATACTGGAGACCCAATTTCTTGTATAAAAATATATAATTCGCAGTATCCAGATGAATTAGTATTTATTAATATTAATAAAAATAGATTTAAATCAAAGGAGCTCTTCAAAATTCTATCAATTGCATCTAAAAACTGTTTTATTCCTCTTACTGTAGGTGGAGGCATAGATTCTCTAAAAAAAATTGAAGAATTGTTAAATTCTGGCGCTGACAAAGTTATTTTGAATACGATTAATTTTAAAAAAAAAGACTTAATTAAAAATTCCTCAAAAGTATTTGGATCACAATGCATAGTTGTGGGAATTGATATTAAAAAAATTGGTGAAAAATTCTACATATACTCAGATTTAGGTAATCAAAAACAAAAAATAGATTTGCTAGATTATATTAAAGTTTGTGAAGATAAAGGTGCAGGAGAATTTTTTATTAATTCTATTGATAACGACGGCAAAATGATTGGATATGATTTAAAATTAATTGAAAAAGTCTCAAAAATAACAAAACTTCCAATAATTGCCTCTGGAGGAGCAGGAAATTTTAAACACATTTTAGATTTATTTAATAAGACAGATGCCTCTGGTGCAGCTTGTGGAAGTATTTTCCATTTTGCAGATAATAACCCAATTAGAGTTGCAACTTACTTAAGTCAGAAAGGTATTGAACAAAAAAAAATTAAAAATTAGAGAGTACAACCGTATTTAAGAAGAGAATATCTTTTATTATTAAAAATAATTTGTTTTTTAAAATTCCCCTCTAATTTAAAGCCATTTTTTAATAGAACTAATTGGGAAGGTTTATGAAGTTCTGAAACTCCAGCATTCAATTTAATTAATTTATGTTTTTTTTTACAAATATTTTTTGTCAGTTTGATTATTATTTTTCCTATACCCTTATTCCATAATTTTTTTTCACCAATTAAATAGCTGATATAGGCTGTTTTATGAGCTTTTAATATTGGTCCAATTTTAACATTACCAATGTGTTTATCTTTATAAAATATGCCATAAAGATAATTATTTGGGTCTTTATTAATATTTCTTAAATAATTTCTAATTGATTGAAGACTATGTTTTTGAAAGATTAGATCAGTGTGCTTTGTAACTATAGGATCTTTAAGCCAATTTAAATAGGTCTTTGTTAAATGTTTATTTGTTAAAGGTTTTAATTTAACAAAATAAGAAGATATTTTATTAGAGTGTAAAGCCATCATCTATAATCAGGTTTTGTCCAAATATTTTTTTAGAATTAGATGATAATAAAAATTCGACAACACCTGTAATATCGTTTTTATCGAGCATTCCTGATGCAGTATATTTATTATAATTCTTTATGAATATTCTATTTTGATTATCGAATACACCACCTGGGCTAATCGAATTAATATTAATCTTTTTTTTTAGAAAAAATTTTGAAAAATATCTTGTCAGCATAATTATTGAACTTTTACAAATTGAATATTGAATTGGAAGACTCATATTAGTATTTTTATAAATTTCAAATCTAGGTATAAAATCACCATAAATTGAAGCAAAATTAATTATCCTTCCCTTAATTTTATTTTTAGAAAAATATTCACATGCAGCTTGGGTTGTATTTAAGAATGACTCAACATGAATAGATAATTCTTTTGAAAATTTTTTGGAATCAATTTTTGGTGGGTCTTTTTTTTGCAAGACTGGTGGAAAAGTGACATTAATAAATCCGTGAATTATGCCAAAATTTTTATGTATTTGATTAATTTTTTTTTTAATATTTTTTGAATCAAGTGTATTAAGCTTAATAATTCTTTTATCATTTTTGCTTTTGATATCAAAACCTATAACGTTATAATCTAAATTCAATTTAGGTGACAAAAATAATTGTTTTCCAATTAATCCACTAGCCCCAAATATTAAAATATTTTTTTTTTTCATTTATTTATTTCTGTTAATCTATTGAAACCCATTTGTTTCACTGGGCCATCTAAGTAATTATTTATATCCTCATTATTCAATCTTTTTGAAATTTGTTTAAAAACTCTAAAACATGCCTTTTTGTAAATATTTAATGCACTCTTATCATGTTTGTAATTAGCATAACATTGGTTTGTACATAAAATATTAAATTTCAACATTTCCTGAATAAAAAATGTAATTACTGCTGGCCAGTTTGAACATTTTATCTTAAAAGATGCCAATGGATCAATACCTGATATTTCTATCTCTAACCCATTTTTCTTTGCAGCATCATACCAAATTTTTTTAATTTGTTTGCCAATCTTAATTAATTTTTTTCCTAGTTTTAATTTTTTATGTTTTTTAATGAATGCTAGTGCCGAAGCTGGTCCAATTTTTTCTGTCCAAAAGACGCTGCTTATAAAAGTTTTAATTGTGTAATCCATAATATCTTTTCTTCCTATAATCGCTCCCATTGGTATTCCGTTAGCTATAGTTTTTCCATAAATAACTATATCTGGATTAATATTTATAATTTGGTGAGATCCCCCTGAATTTAATCTAAATCCTGATGTTATTTCGTCAAATATTAAAATTGAATTATTTTTTTTTGCTAAAGATTTTAGTTTTGATAAGTATTTCTTGTTAGGGTTGCCTTCTCTACAGGGTTCAATAACAATAGCTGCAGCATTTTTAATATTTTTCTTAATTATATTTTCAAAGTCATCTTTATTATTATATCTAAATGGTATTACAGTCCCAGTTAATCCTTTTGGAACTCCCAAAGGTTTCAATCCAGGTAATAGTTGAAAATCAAGGTTTTTTTTTGATTTATGATTGGCTGCTAAATACCAATCATGCCATCCATGGTATCCACAAAAAAGGATTTTTTCTTTTTTTGTAAAAGCTCTAGCAAGTCTAATCGCAATTCTCATACTTTCACCTCCTCCTCTCACATATCTGACACCACCTGCCCACTTATGATCTTTGAGTAACAATTCTGCAAGTTCAACATCCTCAGGTGGATTTAAAGTTGAAATAGAACCAGATTTAATGGCTTTTATTGATGCTTTATTAACATCATTATCTGAATATCCAAGGACACAGGTTCCAGCACTTACAAGACTAAAATCATAGTATTTTTTATTGTCAAGATCCCATATATTTATCCCCTTTGCTTTTTTATAATATGTTGGCCAATTACCATCCTTTAGATACATTTCTGGTCTCTTACCAAGTAGCTGCGAGACTCCAGGAATTATCTTTTTTGCCTTAATAAGATATTCTTTATTTTTTTTTTTCATCTAATATTGTTATATTTAGCAATTGATCTTGCAATGTTTAGATCTGTTCTATCATCAATTTCTAGATTGTAAAATTTTGGTATAACATATCCTAAAGTTTTTTTTCCAAAAAAACCTTTATTTTTAAGAAAATCTTTTACTTTTGATATATACAAAGATCCTTCAGGGAAAAAAGTGGGTTTAATATCTTGTCTTCTTAAGTGTTTATATTTTTTTCTTTTTAAATACGGATTAATTATATTTTTGTTATTTTTATAGAATAAAAAATTTGGATTTGCTTGATTAGACTCTGCTATAGATATTAAGGATTCTGCTTTTTTTTTCAAGAACATTCTAATAGACTTGTTAATTTCTTCTGCTGTAGTGAATGGTGAAGTAGGTTCAAGACAAATTATATATTGATATTTACTATATTTTTTTTTTTTAAGAATATTTTCAATCACGCTATAAGTACTAGATTT